>OLNE01000799.1_pt1 | contig 27108 bp, 36 predicted proteins | sample 1672431 | NCBI WGS metagenome assembly OLNE01 (sample SAMEA3136685, study PRJEB25190) | human gut metagenome | reverse complement strand
TGATTCCGGATTCAACAATGATGAATGGACGTCTGAATGGCATCTCTGCTTTCCCTGAAACATTCTTTGTTGACAAAGAAGGAAATATCGTAGGAGAAACATATTCAGGAAGCCATACACTGGACGAGTGGAAAGAAATCGTTGAAAAAGAACTTGAAAATGTTTCAAAATAATAAAGCAATGCTGGCAGAAAGATAAGAAAAATGATGAAAAAAATAACAGATTCAAAGTGGATAGGTCCTGCGCTGGCAATTCTGGGAATCCTCCTGATGATATTTGGAATTTACCGGGGCGAAGTGGATGTAGTCTTTACAAAGGCAATCAATATCTGTATGGAGTGTATTGGAATTGGATAATAAAAAAATGAAAATTAATGAATGGCCGCGCCACGGGATTCAGGCACTGTGGGCGTTTCTTACCAACAGCCGCGTATCAGGATTTGTGACTGGTAAAATTTATACTGGAAAGTTGAAACATGCGTGTGTTCCGGGACTGAACTGTTATTCCTGTCCCGGAGCCACAGGCGCCTGTCCGATTGGATCTCTTCAGGCAGTGATCGGAAGTTGGAACTTTAAAATGGCATATTATGTAGTAGGATTTCTGATCTTCGTTGGAGCTCTTCTTGGAAGACTTGTCTGTGGATTTCTCTGTCCGTTTGGACTGATACAGGATCTGCTGAATAAGATCCCATTTCCAAAGAAGATCCGGACATTTCGCGGGGATCAGCTGTTACGTAAGCTAAAATATGTGATCCTTGTGGTATTTGTGATACTGCTTCCGATGTTTGTTGTAGACATCATGGGACAGGGAGCACCGTATTTCTGCAAGCTGATCTGCCCGGCAGGTACGCTGGAAGGTGGGCTTCCACTGGTACTTCTGAATAAATCCATGCGCAGTGCGATCGGATGGCTTTTTATATGGAAGAATACAATTCTTGTTATTACAATAATTCTTTCTGTTATAATATATCGTCCATTTTGTAAATATATCTGCCCGCTGGGAGCTTTTTATTCTATATTCAATAGTGTTTCCGTTTACCGTTACAGAGTAGATATGGAAAAGTGTGTTCACTGTGGAAAATGTGCAAAAGCATGCCAGATGGAAGTGAATCCGGTGGATAACCCGAACAGTGCAGAGTGTATCCGCTGCGGACGATGCAAAAAAGCCTGTCCAACGCAGGCAATCCGGTGTGGAATTAAAAGAAATTAAAATCTTTATACAATCTTAATATCAAGTCTCATAATCTTATACTATCTTTGAACTCCGGCATATATAATAAAGGCAACTATACCATTAAAAAGGGAGCAGAAATTATCTATGCCGGAGAATTTACATAAAAGAAAACATCTTACTTCATTTCAATTAATAATCCTTGGTTTTGCAGGAGTGATCCTTATAGGTGCATTGCTGCTGATGTTACCTGTTTCATCGGCAGAAGGAATTATAACGCCGTTTGATCAGGCTCTTTTTACATCAACCTCTGCTGTATGTGTGACAGGACTTGTGGTACAGGACACAGCCAGTTACTGGTCCATTTTTGGACAGGCCGTAATCCTTTTGCTCATACAGACCGGTGGACTCGGAGTGGTAACGGTTGCAGTTTCGGTATTTATGTTCTCAGGAAGAAAGATCTCACTTATGCAGCGGAGCACAATGCAGAATGCAATCTCTGCGCCTAAAGTTGGCGGGATCGTTCGACTGACAAAATTTATCCTTAAAGGAACCTTCCTGATAGAAGCAGTCGGAGCAGTTTTGCTGCTTCCTGTATTTTGTCGTGATTTTGGACTAAAAGGAATCTGGATGGCTTTTTTCCATTCTATATCAGCTTTTTGTAATGCAGGCTTTGATCTTCTTGGTACAGCAGAGCATACCTTTGTATCCCTGACCGGATATAGTAGTAATGCCTGGCTTAACATTGTGATTATGCTTCTGATCATAATCGGTGGAGTTGGTTTTCTTACCTGGGAAGATTTTTACATCAATAAATTTAAGTTCAAACGTTACCATATGCAGAGCAAGGTTGTTCTGATCACAACGGCCATACTGATCTTTGCACCGGCAGTCTTCTTTTTTGCCTGTGATTTTGGAAATCTGACAGTGGGAAAACGATTGCTGGCGTCCGTATTTCAGTCTGTAACGACCAGAACAGCGGGCTTTAACACCGAAGATCTGTCACTGATGACAGAAGCAGGAAAAGCTGTTATGATACTTCTTATGTTGATCGGTGGTTCACCAAGTTCTACGGCAGGTGGTATGAAAACAACAACCTTTGCAGTTCTGATACTGAATGCATTTGCTACATTCCGAAGCCGTGAGGATGTGGGCGCTTTCGGACGAAGATTTGACGGCCAGGTGATCAAAAGTGCCGCAACGATCGCTATGATGTACTTTATGTTGTTTTTCTTTGGTGGTATAACAATAAGTGTTTATGAAGGACTGCCATTACTGACCTGTCTTTATGAGACTGCATCGGCTGTGGGTACCGTGGGACTTACTCTTGGAGTTACTCCGGGACTTCATATTTTGTCCAGAGTGATACTGATTTTACTCATGTATTTTGGTCGAGTGGGTGGTCTGACATTGATCTATGCGGTGATTTCCGGAACAATTAACAAGGCAAAAATGCCATTGGAAAAAATTACAGTTGGTTAAAAGGAGAGAGATAATGAAGAATATTTTACTTATTGGATTGGGACGTTTTGGCAGACATATTGCCAGGCAGCTGAATCAGATGGGACATGAGATCATGGCGGTGGATATTAATGAGGAACGTGTAAATAAAGTTCTTCCTTTTGTCACCAATGCGCAGATTGGAAACAGCACAGACGCTGAATTCCTGGAATCATTGGGAATAGGAAATTTTGACATCTGTTTTGTTGCGATTGGAGGAGATTTTCAGAATTCACTGGAAACAACATCTTTGTTAAAAGAATTAGGAGCCAAAATAGTCATTTCCAGAGCAGAACGAGATGTTCAGGAGAAATTTCTCTTACGAAATGGTGCAGATAAGGTAGTCTATCCTGAAAAACAGGTGGCAAAATGGGCATCCATCCGTTATGCGGATGATCACATTCTTGACTATATGGAGGTCGATGCCTCTCATGCAATTTTTGAAGTGGAAATGCCATATGAATGGGTTGGAAAGACCATAGGAGAGCTTGATATAAGAAAGAAATACAACATCAATATTCTGGCAGTGAAGAGTGATGAGGGTGAAGTCAGCGTGGCAATATCGACAGATACATTTCTGACAGCAGGAAGCACACTTCTGGTTTTGGGAGATTATAAGGCAATTCAGAAATGCTTCCATATCTGAAAATAAGAGGTGGCAGATTAATGAAAAAACCATCAGTAAAAGATTATATTCTGACAGTTTCTATATTTCTTGGGTGTACGGTGATCAGTCTGGCTTTTCAGAAGTTTCACTTTTCAGATACAAACATTGTTACAGTGTATATTCTTGGAGTGCTGCTTACCTCAATTGTAACAGACGGTTATCTCTGCAGTCTGGCAGGGTCCTTTCTGAGTGTTGTCCTTTTCTGTTTTTTTCTGACAGAACCACGGATGTCTTTTCAGACATATGCGGTCGGTTATCCGGTAACACTTGTAATAATGCTGGTATCTTCTGTGCTTACCGGAACTCTTGCAGCACAATTGAAGGTGCATGCACAATTATCAGAACAACAGGCATTTCGCACACAGATTCTGCTTGATACAGATCGCCTGCTTCAACAGGCAAGAAACGGTGAAGAAATCCTGTGTATTACCTGCAAACAGCTGGTGCGTCTGATGAATCAGGATATTGTTGCTTATATTGCAGAAAATAATGTCCTGTCAGAAGGAAAGATGTTTTTTAATGATACAGATGTGAGAAATGGCAATTATTTGAAGGTGGAAGAACAGCAGGCAGCAAGATGGGTTTACGAAAACAGACAAAGTGCAGGAGCAGCAACAAATCATTTCAGCAGTGTCAGATGTCTGTATCTTGCAATCCGCAGTGCAAATAATGTATATGGGGTAATCGGAGTACCAGCGCAGAAGGGCTTTCTGGAGTCTCCTGAGTACAGCATTATTCTTTCCGTTATTAATGAATGTGCTCTTGCGATGGAAAATTCGAAAAATGCAGCAGAAAAAGAAAAAAATGCAGTCCTGGCGAAGAATGAGCAGCTTCGAGCAGATCTTTTGCGGGCAATTTCTCATGATCTGCGCACACCATTATGCGCAATTTCCGGAAATGCAGATATGCTGATGAGTAATGGTGCGTATCTGGATGAGACAACGAAACATCAGGTATATACGGATATTTATGATGATGCGGAATGGCTGACGGGGGTGGTTGAAAATCTGTTGTCCGTCACAAGATTAAATGATGGCAGGCTGAAACTCAGATTCACGAATCAGCTGCTGGATGAAGTCATTGCAGAAGCACTGAAACATATCAGCAGGAAGCATGATGCTTACAAGATTGAGATGGAATGTGAGGAACTGATTCTTGCACATATGGATGTGCGTCTTATCATTCAGGTGATTGTTAATCTGGTGGATAATGCGATAAAATATACTCCTCAGGGTTCCACGATATGCATCCGTGGAATGAAAAATGGAGACAAAGCACAGATAAGCGTAGAAGATAATGGACCGGGGATTTCAGACGAAATGAAAGATCATATATTTGAGATGTTTTATACCGGAAAAAATACAATTGCTGATAGTCATCGCAGCCTTGGACTGGGGCTCGCATTGTGCCATTCGATCATTGAAGCTCATGAGGGAGAACTGATTCTTACAGACAATCAGCCTCATGGATGCATTTTTATTTTTACATTACCGTTAAGCGAGGTAACACTAAATGAATAAAACATCAATTCTCGTTGTAGAAGACGACCGACCAATACGAAATCTGATCGTTACAACTTTGAAAACACATGAATATAAGTATCTTACGGCAGAGAATGGAACAGAAGCGATCATGGAGGCATCTTCGCATAATCCGGATATTGTCCTGCTTGATCTGGGACTTCCTGACATTGATGGCGTAGAGGTGATCCAGAAGATCCGTTCCTGGTCCAATATGCCGATCATTGTTATCAGTGCCAGAAGCGAGGATATGGATAAGATAGAAGCTCTTGATGCCGGAGCAGATGATTACATTACCAAGCCATTTTCTGTTGAAGAACTGCTTGCGCGTATCCGTGTTACACAGCGGCGTCTGGCATTGAACCGGACAGGTGAAGCGCAGGAAGCAGCAGTTTTCATTAATGGAGAATTAAAAATTGACTATACAGCAGGATGTACTTATATGCGAGGGGAAGAACTTCATCTGACACCAATCGAATACAAGCTTCTGTGTCTGTTATCACGGAATGTTGGAAAGGTACTGACGCATACTTACATAACACAGCAGATATGGGGAAGAAGTTCCGAAAATGATATTGCCTCTCTTAGGGTATTCATGGCTACCTTGCGCAAAAAAATTGAGCCTTATAAAAATGAAGTCCATTATATACAGACGCATGTGGGGATCGGATACCGTATGCTCCGTATAGAATAAGGGGTTATCATTCATAGTAAATGATATTGGGAGTGAACAGTGATAAAGACATTGGTTGTTCGTAGGATATCTGATATAATGAACTTACTTGTACCGAAAATTAAAGAGGAGGAGTAAGTAATGATTTGTGGAATGACATATTTTCAGATATGCCTGTATTTTTTAGTTTATTCTTTTGGCGGCTGGGTTGTTGAAGTTATTTTTCATGCGGTAGCACTTGGAAAGGTTATAAACCGAGGATTTTTGAACGGACCGGTATGCCCGGTATATGGGTTCGGAGTACTTTCTGTGTTTGCCATGCTCAATACGATCCAGAGTGGCGGACATCAGATGAATGATGCAATGATCTTTCTTTTTGGAATCGTCCTTGCGACGGCGGTGGAGCTGATCGCCGGCTGGTTGCTGGATGTGTGTTTTCATGCGAGATGGTGGGATTATTCAGATAAGCCGTTCAATTTCCATGGATATATTTGTCTGGAATTTTCTCTGATCTGGGGACTTGCGATCGTTATGGTAGTAAAGGTATTCCAGAAATATGTAGAAAGTCAGGCATCCCATACACCGGCAACCTGGGAATGGATCGTGATAGCAATTTTATATGCAGTGTATCTGACAGATTTTATTGTTACAGTAGCGGTTATCCGAGGTTTGAACAAAAAGCTTACCCGACTGGACAAGGTTCGTTCTGATCTGAGAATTGTGAGTGACAAGCTCAGTGATACCCTGGCTACAACTACAATCGATACAGCACAGAAGGTTGGCGAAAGAAAGGTTCAGGCAGCACTTGCAAAGGCAGAATTCCGTGATGCAACCGCAGCACAGAAAGAAAAATCCATCGAAATGCTCCGTGTGAAGAGAGCAGAGCTTCAGGCACAGTTTGATGAACTTTCCAATTCTATCACCAACCACACGATCGTTGGTCAGGGACGTATCATCAAGGCTTTCCCTAAGATGAAACACAGAGATTATTCAGAACTGATCCAGGAGCTGAAGAAAAGACTGTAATAACTTAATAAAAATAGAAAATCAATAGTTTTGGGATTATAATACCAAAACTATTGATTTTTTTGTATTTATGGTGTTGGAGCGTATAAGTACAAAAAACTTGAGCTTTTGAAATATGACTGGTATAGTATCATTATCAAAGAACGTAATTCCTATGGAGGATATGGGATGATACAGATTGCGATTGTAGAAGATACAGTTAAAACTTTGGATTATATTCGTGCGCATAGCGATTTTGTAACTGTACATATTTCATCATTTATGGAGTAAAGAGAATGAATTTACAAAGTATTAGTAGATATATAAGTCTTATATTAAGACATAAGCCTGAAGTTATTGGTATTACTATAGATAAACATGGTTGGGCAAATGTAGAAGAACTGATTCAGGGTATTGAGAAGAATAATCCAGAATTTAATATGGAAGCTTTAGAAGAAATTGTACGGACTGATAATAAGCAGCGATATTCTTTCAATGATGACAAGACATTGATCAGAGCGAATCAGGGACATTCAATTCCGGTAGATGTAGAATTGGAAGAGAAAGAGCCACCTAAAATTCTTTATCATGGAACCGGTGAGAAATATATAGCGTCTATTGATCAGAATGGACTGATTCCTAAAAGTCGTTTATATGTTCATTTGTCAAAAGATGTTGAAACCGCCAAAGCTGTCGGCAAGAGACATGGTAAAGAAGTTGTTTATTCTATCAATAGTGAACAGATGTACAAAGATGGATACAAATTTTACTTATCTAAAAATGGAGTTTGGCTGACTAAAAAGGTTCCAGTGAAATATTTAATGAAGGAGGTATAAAAATGAGTAGTACATATTTTTCCGATTCTGTTTCAGATCTTTGTCAGGTGATTACTGATAAAGTAGATACTTATGAAAAACGAATCAAATACTTAGAAGAAGAAAACAAAAAGCTCAAAGATGAGCATTATAAAGACTCTGAAATGCAGAGAATGAAAACAGAGTTGGAAAAAGCAAAAGATGATTTACATAGAGGATTTCCAATTTCTAAAGAAGAAGAGGAGAAAATCAAAGAGTGGCAGTTAAAACATGACGCTGAGAAACATGGTTTGAAAACTATGGAACAGAGATTGAGAGCTGGCGGATGTTGTGGCGGGAGATATACATATCAATTTGTTCCCACAAGCATTGGAACTATTGGAGAAGTGATTTGCTCCTGTGGCGAGAAGTTTACATTTCAGGATTTATAGGAAAAGATTTATGATTAGAATTATTGAAGGCAACATTGTAGATGCACAGACCGATTATATAATTCATCAAGTTAATTGCCAAGGAGAAATGAATACTGGAGTTGCTAAAGCATTAAGAGATTATGACGAAGGTATTTATATACATTATAGAAACGTCTGTAAATTACGTGAATTTAATCCAGAATTACTTCTTGGAACATATGACGAGTACTTTATCAGAAGGAAAAATCAAGGAATATTATCCTTATTTGCACAAGACATGTATGGATATGACGGAAAACAGTATACTGATGTTAAAGCTTTTCGAGATGGATTAAATTTCATTCGACATCAAATACCTGTTTATTGGTTTGATGCTGATAACAGGCCTCACAAGACAACCATTGCACTCCCATACAAAATAGGCTGCGGAAGAGGAGGAGCAGATTGGGAAGTGGTTTATAAGATTATAGAAGAAGAATTAAGTAGTTTTGAAGTAGAACTGTGGAAATTGGAGGAACAGAATGTTTAATGTAGAAAAAGCAACAAATGATTGTATTCAGTGGATTAGAGATTGGAGAGAAGAGAATGGTCCTGGATGTAATCTCATAGTAGGTATTTCCGGTGGTGTTGATTCTTTAGTGGCTGCTAAATTATGTGTGGAAGCCGTTGGAACCGACAAAGTTCTCGGAGTAATTATGCCGAATTATAAACAGGATGATATTGATGTGGCTTATGATATTTGTCAGCATGTATTAGGCATTGATTATCTTACTATTAATATTGGACTGGCCTATGATAACATTATTGATCAAATTGATGCTGCATTCAATGTAACAGATCAGACATTAATTAATCTTGCTCCTAGACTAAGAATGGCCACTCTATACGGGGTGTCGCAGTCGCGCAATGGAAGAGTAGTAAATACATGTAATCTCAGTGAAGACTGGGTAGGCTATTCTACTAGGTATGGTGACGCAGCAGGAGACTTCGCTCCATTGGCACAGTTCACAAAGGGAGAAGTAAAAAGTATTGGTTATTACTTAGGCTTACCTAAAAAGTATATAGAAAAAACACCATCAGATGGCTTATGTGGTAAGTCTGATGAGGATAATTTTGGATTCACCTATGCAATATTAGATAGATATATTCGTACAGGTATTTGCGATGATCCGGAAATTAAAAGACGGATTGATCGTTTACATAAAAAGAATGAGTTTAAGCTAAAGCCCATGCCATATTTTGATTATAAAAAGGAGAAAACGGATATGAACATGTCACCTGATGAAATTTTAAAAGCATTTGAGAAAGCAGTAACAAAAAAAGAGAAAGAACATAATATTAAAGCTGAACTTAGGAGCTGTGAGCGTCAAATTAAAGAGGCTTTAGGCGTTGATGTATGCATTATATCTAAAGATGATTTTGATAAACGTGTTTATAAAACATTGTCTAAAGATGATATTTCATTTGTAGGAAGAACAAAAGATATTGCTACAGGAAAAATTAGAACTACTGTAGGGTTCAAAGATGGTACACAGACCTCTGTAGTCTTAAATGATTGGGAAGATGAAGATGATACTGAAAAAGCAATTATGTGGTGTTTACTTAAGAAGTGTTTCAAATCAAAAAGAAGTTTAGAAAGAGTAATTTATTCAATGGAGGACATGTAATATGAGATCAAAGAATTCCTGGAACAAAGAGTATGAGACAAAAGTAGATAAAAACGGTAAAAAGCATACTAGAATGGTTAAACATGGAATGAAGCAGTCTAAGAAGTCACTTGCATTCTCTAAACATGTAAATAAAATGAAAACTGATAAACCTAAGTGGAATAAGAAATCTAGTGGCGAGAGCCACTAGAAAGGAGGGCTCATGAAAATACGGAAAGGATTTGTTACTAATTCAAGCTCTAGCAGTTTCATTATTTGCTTTGCAAGGATTGCTGACAAAGAAAAAGCTCAGAAGATAATTGATCAGTTCAATCTTGATGTGTTGGATGCTATTGGTGTGGAAGATAAAAAAGACTGGTGTGGTTATCTTGGCGCTTCCTGGTGTAGGGCATTCATTTATGGAGCTGATGACATTTTAGAAAAATATCCTAACGGTGAATATATCGTAATTGAAGACAGCAATGATGCTTATTATGATGAATGGGGTGATGCTGTATATGATTATGATTACTCTATGAGTGAAGCGATAAATGCTATTACGAAAGTAAATGGATTTGCTGATATAAAAGTTGCCGAAGGAGAAGGGAGAGATGGTTAATGAAAATAAGAAGAGGATTTGTTACTAATAGTTCGTCTTCAAGTTATATCATTGCAAAAAAGAAAGATGCAACATTAGCAGACATTAAAAATTCACTGTTGGAAGTAAGAGACAGCGCTAAATCTTTTTTGATTGAGCAACATAAATGGATTGATCTTGAGCCGGATGTAGAAGAGTCAATAAGAAAAGAAGATTATGATAAGGCCGTAGATGCGTTTTTAGAACACATAGCAGATTATTTATACGGTAACTTTAATGATGGAACATTGGGCGATTGGGAAGTTGGATCGGATGAGTTCTGGGGTGACAGTGGTAATCCATATGAAAATTTTATTTTAGATTCTGCATGGCTTATTGGTGATGAAAACTTACAGATTATCTGAGGTGTAAACATGGAAATAAAAGCAAAGCAAATAATTGTAGATAGGAGCACATCTTATAAATATTATAAACCTAAATTCTGTTGCAAAGCATTGGAAGAGAATCCTAGGATAGTTATTTCTAATGAATATCCTGATAACTACTTATGTAGAACTTGTGAAACTATAGAATGCCATGGTTGTAACTATAAAACTGATGAAACTTTTGGAATTTTCTTTTACGTAAGCGAAGAAGTCCAAGACTGGGAAGATACATGGCCTGAAGACTATTATTACCCTCTTAAATTCTGTCCATTTTGCGGAGAACCAATTGAAGTTGATGTCATAGAAACCATTGATAAAACAGAAGAAGCAGAAAAGGTATCTGAGGTTGCAACGAAGCTACGAAAACAGTTATGGGCATGTGATAGCAAGAAAAAGTGTGCAGAGTTAGAAAAAGAGATAAGGAACTTAGACGATATAGTAAATTATTATTATTCGACAGGAGAAATTGATGAAAATAGAGAAAATCAAGGAGTTGTTAAAGAGTGAAAGCTATGATTTCTTAAGAACAAATGAACATCTAGGAGATAATATAATTCTCTTAGGATTGGGCGGATCCCATGCTTATGGTACAGATACAGAAAACTCCGATCTGGATATTAGAGGCTGCGCTCTGAATAAGAGAGAAGAAATCCTGATTCCTACACATAATTTTGATCAGGTAACGGAAGAAACAACAGATACAACAATCTATTCTTTTAATAAGTTGATAGCTCTATTGTCAAACTGCAACCCAAACACAATTGAGCTGATAGGATTGAAGCCAGAACATTATCTTTATATTCATCCAATTGGTCAAGAACTTCTTGACAATGCTGAAATGTTTTTATCTAAGAAAGCGGTCTATTCTTTTGGTGGATATGCCACAAGCCAATTAAGAAGGCTCGACAATAAGGCTGCCAGGAAATTGGGACAAGAAGAAAGAATGCAGCATGTCCTTAATAGTATTATGAATGCTTTCTATACTTTTCCTGAAAAGTATTTTAACTTTCCAGAAGATGCAATAAAGCTTTATGTAGATAAAAGTATTCAGGAAGATTATGAAACAGAAGTATTTATGGATATTCAGTTGAAGCACTATCCTTTGAATGATTATCAGGGAATGTGGGCCGAAATGAAAAACATTGTTAGGGATTATTCCAAAATTGGGAAGAGAAATAAGCATGCCATAGAACATAATAAGTTAGGAAAGCATATGTGCCATTTAGTGAGATTGTATCTTATGTGTTTTGATATTCTTGAAAAAGGCAAAATTATTACATATAGAGAAGATGATCATGAGCTTCTTATGGATTTACGCAATGGAAAATATTTGGGTACAGGTAGCCAGCCAATTCCAGAATTTTTTGAAATGGTAGATGAATTAGAGAAGAGGCTTGAGTATGACTCAAAGAATACTTCATTACCTGATAAACCAAATTATAAAGCTATAGAAGAGTTTGTAATGTCAGTTAATGAAAGAATTATATTAGGAGAGATTTGAAAATGAATTTTAATGGATTAAAAAGTAGCGAAGTAGAGGTTAGTCGGACTACATATGGAAGTAATAAACTTCCGGAGCCTGAATTGAAAAAATGGTATCATTTTGCTAAGGAGGCATTAACTGAACCAATTACTATGATTCTAATAATAATTGCTTTGTTTCAGTTGGTTTTAGGAGCTATGGGAGTGATGTCTCTTTCTGAGCCGGTAATGATTATAGTAGTTTTAGCTATTGTTACTGGTATTGCCATTAAGACAGGTTTGGGTGTACAGAAATCTGCAGCAGAGCTAAGAGCAAAAACGGCAGTTAGATATTGTGATGTTATCCGAGATGGAAGCGTGCAGACAATTAATAAAGACGATCTAGTAGTAGGCGATTTAGTTCTGTTAAGAACTGGACAAGAGATTTTTGCAGATGGATTTATTGTTGATGGAGAAATTTCTGTTAATAACGCCGCTATCAATGGAGAGACAAAAGAATGTAGAAAAATTCCTAGTGCTAATTATAAGCATGTTAAAACAACATCAACTACTGCATATACGGATCAGTGTTCTCTCTTTGCAGGAACAGTCATCATGTCTGGTGAAGGAAAAATGATTGTTACAGATGTTGGTGTTAATACAGTTAATGGTGATACTCTTGTCAAAATGCAGACTTTAGAGCCTCCTAAGACAGCTCTTGATATTGCTTTGGATCATTTGTGTGATTTTATTTCAAAATGGGGAACAATTGCGGCAGCATTAGCATTTGTAATTATGACAATTACAGGTATCTTAAATGCTGGAAGTTTAAGTCAGTATTTCTCAGGAAACATTCTTGAAAATATTCAGAAAGTAGCACAGAATATCTCAAATGCATTAACAATTATTGTTGCTGCTGTACCAGAAGGCTTACCACTCATTGTAAAACTTGTAACTAAACAGAATGTATCGACAATGGAAAAATTCAATATTCTTGCGAAGAATACTGGTAAAATTCCTGAATTAGCGTATGTTAATTTAATTTGCACAGATAAGACAGGAACTCTCACAACAGGTGAAATGACTTCTACGGTTATGATTAATGGTAATTGCCAGGATATCTTTAATAAAAAGAGTTCACTTAATGAGTTGATCAATTTGAATATTTGTATGAACAATAGTGCAGTGTTTGACTCTAATGGAAATATTACCGGTGGCAATTCAATTGATCGAGCCGTACTTGATATGCTTTCTTCAGAAGATGCACAAAAAATACAGAATAAAGCTATCATGAAGAAACGTGTTCCATTTAGTAGTGAGAATAAATTTTCTGCAGTAACTTTAAACAATGGAGCAAATGATTTTACTCTTTATAAGGGTGCGCCAGAAAAACTGATTGAGAAATGCAAAACTTATCTCGATAATGATGGCAATGTAACTGAGCTAACAGAAGAAAAACGAAAAGCTTTGAAAAGTCATATTAAGGGATTAACAGAGAAAGCAATGAGATGTATCGCATTAACTATCTCAGATAAAACTGATGATGTTCTCCCTGATGAAATGAATTTCCTTGGAGTCATTGGAGTTGTTGACCCGGTTAGAAATGAAGTTCCAGAAGCAGTAAAAATTGCTCACAAAGCTGGAATTCAGGTAATTGAAATTACTGGTGATTGCATGGAGACGGCTAAGGCTGTTGCTATGGAAGCTGGCATTTATAAGCCTGGAGACTTAGCAGTTACCAATGATGAGTTTGAGGTAATGTCAGATGCAAAAGTAAAAGAAATTATTCCACAGTTAAGAGTAATTTCCAGATGCTCACCGAATACGAAACTTCGTCTTGTAACATTAGCGCAAGAAATTGGAATGTCTGTAGCAATGACAGGTGATGGTGTGAACGATGCTCCTGCATTAAAGAAAGCAGATGTAGGCTTTGGAATGCAAGACGGATCTGATGTAGCAAAAGAAGCAGCAGATATTGTTTTGACAGACAATAATTTTGCAAGTGTGGTAAAGGCAGTCGAACTTGGTAGAACATTTATGCATAACATTATGATGTTCCTTGAATTCCAGTTGCCTATAAACATTTCATTGTTGATTTTAAGTATGGTATTCCCAATTATTTCTGGTGGATCTGCTCTCTTAGCAGCGGTTCAGATTCTTATTGTAAATATCATCATGGATTCACTTAATTCATTAAGCTTTGGTGGAGAGCCACCAAAAACAGAATATATGGATGAAAAGCCTATTGCAAAAGGTTCTGGTTTGTTCATTCGTGGAGCTAAGGGAAGAATTGCGTTAAGTTCAATTGTATTTATTATTTTATTTGGTGCGATTACATTTGGCCCAACTGGAAAAATGTTTGCAACAAAAATTTCTGCAATGACAGCAAGATTTGCTCTATTGTGCTTAATGGCGGTATTCAATGGATTTACTATTAGAACAGATAGTATGAATCCTTTTAAAGGAATTAAAAATAATAAATTATTCATGTATATTGCATTCGGTATTTTTGCAATGACTGTAGTTTTGTGTAACTTTGTAGGAAATCTAGTACAGACAACTCCAATGGATGCTAAACAGTGGATTGTAGTCTTAGTGACAGCATTTATGGTTGTGCCTGTAGATTGGATTAGAAAAGCAATTTGTAAGAAAGGAAGTAACTAAAATGGGATTTTTTGATAGGTTATTTGGGAAAAAAGATGAGGAGACAGCAGTAGAGTTATCTTCTGCTGTAACCCAGCAACCGGTGCATGAAGAGAAGTTACAGACAATTGATATGTCAAAGCACAATGAGAATCTTGGCAAAGTTCTCATTGACATGTCTAAGGGAAGTAAAATTGACATGACAAAACATACGGCTAGAGTAGCTCTTGCAATGGATTACTCAGGAAGTATGGATTGGCTATATAGTAATGGGTCTGTACAGGAAACTATTTCTCGTCTGTTACCTATTGCTTTAAGATTTGACGATAATGGAGAACTTGAGAGTTGGTTATTTTCAAACGGAGCAGAACGTTTAAAAGCTGCTAATGCTGATAATTATAGTAGTTATGTTAAAAATGTTATGAAAAAAGCTCGCATGTATATGGGTGGAACTAATTATGCTCCTGTATTGAAAGAAATGGTTACATACTATAAAGATATTGAACCAAGTGAGATTCCAGCATTTATCATCTTTATTACAGATGGTGAAAATAGTGACACTTTTGCCACCAATGCAGTTATTAAAGAGCTTTCAGAGTACAACATCTTTGTCCAGTTCATAGGAATTGGAGATGAGGATTTTGACTATTTAAAATCTCTTGATGATATGAAAGGTAGAAAACATGACAACACCGGTTTTACAGCAGTAAAAGACATGAATAAAATGTCTGATGAACAGTTATATACAGAGATTCTTCGTCAGTATAAAGACTGGCTGAATAATAAATAAAAAGGAGATAAAGAGATATGGCAGTAATCAACATGAGTAAAAACCAGAAAATTAGTATGGTAAAAGAGGATGGTACAGGTATTAAGAACTTCTTCATTGGAGTCAATTGGGATCAGAACCGTTATGCTGGTGAAGCAGACATTGACTTTGATATCAATGGATTTTTAACAGATTCAAGTCGCAAAGTAGTATACCCAGAAGATTTAGTAAACTATAAAACCTATGAAGATGGCTCTGCATATCCCTGGGTAGATTATTCAGGAGACAATAAAACTGGTGATGATTCTCAGGGAATGATTTTCAATGGAAAACATTATGACGAATATTTTATTGTACATGCTGACACATTCCCGAAAGATAAAACAGAATTTACTATCTGCCTAACAATTTTTAGGGCATTACAGCGTATGCAGAATTTTGGAATGGTCTCCAATGCAGTTATGACAATTTGTGATTACGACAATCCAGATGGTGATAAGTATGAGTATGATCTGTCTGAGAATGAGAACTTTGAAAAATTGAATGCAGTAGAAATGGGTAAATTATACCGTTACGGAGATGGATTCAAATTCCAGGCATTAGGTTCTGGTTATGTGGGAGGTATGACAGAACTGTTTAAAAACTTTGGGCTTGATATTGATGAGGGGAGAGACTAATGAACTTATTTGAAATTGTGGTCCTGATAGCTGTAGTAATTAGTATTGTGTTATTTATTGCACATACAACTCAAATTGGTAAGAGAGTGTCACTTAGAGTTGCTGGTACAGCAGACGAAGCAATTCAAAAAGATGCAGCCACCCCTGAGGGAGCTAAAGCATATTATAATGCTGCTATTGAAAAGAAAGAAGATGAACTTCAGCAGGAGAATGTAAGATATCAGCAGATGCTTGGTAAGATTTCCAATTATGAAGATGACCTGTTCCATTTGAAGAAAGATGCCATGAAAGCAGATGTAAATGTAAATGCTTGTGTGGATCGAGGAGATGACGAAGCAGCAAAAGTCTACTTAAAAGAACAACAGGAACTGAATGATAAAATTGATTTTATCAAAAATACATTAAAAGAATGGAAAGAGAATGCTGACGTACAGAAAGAAAAAGTAGAAGTATTACAGCAACAACTTAATGATTTAAAAGCAGAAAAAGAAAGTGCGGTTTTAACTTTGGAGACTGCTCAGGCATCAAAAGCTTTTAATGTAACACCGGGAGTATCTTCTAGTGAAGAAGAAAAGATGTTAGAGAAAGTACGTGACGGAGTTAAAAAGCAAAAAGAAGCTGCTGATGGAGCTAGGATCGCTTATGAAAGTTCTACTACTGTGCAGAAACAGCGTCTGGATAAGAAAATGAAAGATGATGAAATTGATAAAAAGCTGCAGGAGCTGAAAGCAAAGAAAGGCAAATAAAATGATAGTGTTAAATATAGGCGTGTTTGTAGTATGCTTATTAGCCTGTTTCTTAGTTGGATTCTTTGTAGGGAAGAGAAAATAAGTGTAGTAACAAAAGGTTAAGGTGAGGTTCAATTCCTCACCTGCACTTAAGAAGGATAAACAATGAAATAAAATATGGAGGTGATATTACGCAAAGAGGAAAAAGAATACTAAATAAACCAATTGATGATGCATGTGAAAAGGAAATTTTGATACCAACAAAAAGAGTGATTACTGTAGAAGCTGAATACAACTTGACTGATCCTAAATTAATTGGAGCAAAAATAACTGACAGAGATATAGTAGAAGAATTGGTAAAAGATGAGTTTATTACATCTTTTGAGCAAAATGATGGATTTGTAAGTTTGACAGTAACTTGTAGTGATTATTAAGGTGAGAGATGAAAAATAAAGATAGAGTACAATATACACTTAAGCACAGAAAAGCATTTCGTAAAGTAGAAAAACAATTATTAGGGCATAACACAATAAGAAGTTTATTCCATGATCTGAACAAAGTGTTTTTATATCCATTCTTCGATTATAAACAAGTACATAACTGGCATAGACATCATAGCAGACATCATCTGAGAGCCAGAACGCATAATGATTATGTTCAGATGGCAATTGATTGGGAATGTGCAAGGCTAACTAAACCAGATAAGCCGTTAAATGCCAGAGAAACTTTGGAAAAGATTCATCCAGAATTAAAAGAAAAAATGCTTCCTATATTAATGGAGCTAGGATTATGAAAAATTTCGAAATTACTTTCCATACGTTTGATAACCAGCCACATATTTTTTTCGGTAAAAATGCCATGATAACTTCTGAATTTACAGGTAAAAATTGGGGTGCAAGAGATCAGAATTTAATAAATCGAAAAAATAGAATTAAATTATAGAAAGGAAGGAGAAAAATGATTAATAGTTTTACTGGAGATTATTACTTTTTAAGTAACTTTTATATGGCACCGGTAAATTATAACGGATGGGACTATACAAATAATGAAGCAGCTTTTCAAGCACAGAAAACAAAAAATCGTAGACTAAAATTCCAGTTATTTTCTCAAGCTAGCCCATCAGAGGCAAAGGCAGCAGGTAGAAAGATTGATTTGAGATCAGATTGGGAAGAAGTGAAAGATAAAGTAATGTATGAAATTGTACTGGCTAAATTCACTCAGAATCCAGACCTTAAGGAAAAATTACTTGCTACAGGAAACGAGCATCTGGAAGAGGGTAATACTTGGGGAGATACTATTTGGGGAACTGTAGATGGAGTTGGAGAAAATAGGCTTGGGAAGATACTTATGAGAGTGAGAGATGAATTAAATGAAGTTTAACAAATTTTTATCATCCTTGATGCTATTTTTATAACAATAGTTTTGAACCAACATGCCCAAGAAGTACTTATAATATTCAGATTGATGCTATGGCAAGCTATTTAGCTATCTTAGAAGCTAGGGCTGTTATGGAAGGTATTGAATTATAAAGGAGAGAGTATGAATCCAGTATTTGTATTTTTAGTATTGGTTGGAGCAGTAATTTTATGGTTCCTATTATCTGCATTGTTTTATCCATTCGGACGATTCTTGTATAGAATTTGGAAAGATGCAACAGACGAAATAAATAGAGAAGAAAATAAAGAAAAAGATAAGGAGAATGAGTAATGAAAAAGAAAAAAGGTTTTTTAGGTGGGGTTGGATTAGCAGTAATAATTGCAGCAGGATTAATTTGTATAGCAAAGTGCACAGTAAGAGTTCCTGCTGGTTATGTAGCTGTAGAATACAAGATGAACGGTGGAGTTTCAAAAGATACTCTTCCACAGGGATGGAATTTGATTTCACCTACAGTAAAAACATCACTGTATTCAATTGGTATTGAACAGTCTTATCTGACTTCAGAAGATAAAGGGGACTCTCCAAAAGATGAGAGTTTTAAAACGCCTACCGCAGATGGAAAACAGCTTCTTGTTGATTTGGAATTCTCTTATAAGTTCGATCAGGATCAAGTTGCTGATGTATTTACAAAATTTAAAGGTCAGTCCGGAGAAAGTGTAAAAAATACTTTCATTAAACCAAAGATGAAAGCGTGGACACAGGAAGTAACTGCTAAGTATCCGGTAACAGATGTATTTGGTGATAAGCGTCAGGAACTGAACGAGGCTCTTGACGAATACTTAAAAAAGAAATTTGAGCCATATGGAATTATCATTGATACTGTAAACTTTACTTCGATTTCAACCGATGATGAAACTCAGGCAGCTATTCAGAAGAAAGTAAATGCACAGCAGGAACTGGAACTTGCAAATATTGAAGCTAAGACTGCAAAGGTACAGGCAGATAAAGATAAAGAAGTTGCTCTTATTGCAGCAGAACAGGATAAAGAAAAAGCTACTATTGAAGCTGAACAGGCGAAGATTACTGCTGAAGGTAAAGCGGAAGCAACAAGAATTAAAGCGGATGCTGAAGCAGAAGCAAATAAGAAAATTGCCGAGTCTCTTACTCCAGAGCTTATTGAGAAACAGAAAATTGATAAATGGAATGGTGATGTGCCGAAGGTACAGGGTGGAAACGCTGCAACAATTGTTGACGCAGGAGAATTAACATCAGGCAATGTAGCAACTGTTGAAAATAAATAATTAACAATGAGGGTAACGTATAGCGAGATAGGAGCCGGCTGTAATTACAGTGCTGTTAAAAATAACGGTGTGGAGCTATACCAACACTGACGGTAGTAGAAAAAACAGCGAATATAGGGATTTTGCGTCAGTAATAAAGAGGTGGCTGCGTAAGGTGAGGATAATGTTAACAACTACGAATTGTAATGTCGGCCAAAAGCAAGTAAGTATAGTTATGATATCTGCTGCCATAGGCAACACCTCCTTCAAAAATAATGTGTGATACAATCCCATATCACATTACCCATTCAGAAGATCCTCACCCGGTACAGACCTGGGATTAATAGTATTGTACTTTAGGTGAGGCGGCTTGTCAATATGAGGAGAGTAAAATGATAAAAACTACGATTACGGAGACAACTAAAAAATATGATAAAGAAGGCCATCTTATTGAGGAGACGACCAGAACTGAAACTACTGAGGATAATACTATAACATATGGTTCTTATCCTTATGGAGCTCAGAAAGAATGGACCTTAACTACAAATGTAGGAACGAAACTATGAAAAAGAAAGCATTAAATATTTTAGGAGTTTTGTTAATAAGCATTTCAACATTAACTGGTTGCGCTAAATGTATTGATAAAAAAGAGGAAAACGTGAAGGTCACAGTTGTAAATGAATATTATAAGCCTGAAGAAACCCGTTTTACAGGTATGATCAATCATGTTCCGCAATTTCGAACAGATTATGCTGAATATGAAATCACAGTAAATTATAACGGAACTGAATATTCACTTAGTGATGAAAGTACATATCGTAAATATCATGGAAGAATAGGACAAACAGTGTCTGCTGTGCTGATTACAAAAAAATACGATAATGGCAAGGTAAGACAATGGATTGATAGTTTAGGAGGAATTAAGTGATTAAGCAAACCATGGGATGGATTTCTGCTATATGTGGAGTAATTGGAGCCATATATAGCGGTTGGAAGTTAATGCTTCTGCCAGTAGTAACAATACTAAACATGATTGCAGATAAAAAATTAGACCTGTGTATTTTACTAATTTCAATTATGAAAATGTTCTTTGCGATACCTATAGCATATTCCATGATTCTTATAGGATTTTCATTTGCTACATATTGTTGGAGGTGTTGGAAATAATTTGGATTACAGGTGATACACATGGGGACTGGATTCATAGAGTTAATATGGATTCATTTCCTGAACAAAAAGAAATGACAAAAGACGATTATGTGATAATTCTTGGAGATTTTGGGATATGGAGAGATTCACCGCAGCAAAGGTGGTACCTGAATTGGCTTGAAGAGAAGCATTTCACAACACTCTTTATTGACGGCAATCACGAGAATTACGACATATTAGATTCTTATCCGGTAGAAGAATGGCATGGTGGTAAGGTACATTTTATTAAACCATCAGTAATTCATCTTATGAGGGGACAGGTATTTGATATAGATGGATTAAAATTCTTTACTTTTGGTGGAGCTACCAGTCATGATATTTCAGATGGAGTATTAGAGATTGATGATCCAAGAGTAAAGGAATGGAGAGATGATCCGGATAAAATGTACCGAATTAATCATATTTCTTGGTGGGAGCGAGAAATGCCAAACCAAAATGAGATGGATGAAGGTATAAAGAATTTGGCAGAACATAATAATAAGGTAGATTTTATTCTGACACATTGTACAGCTTCTTCTACAGTAGCATTATTATCACATGGATTATATAAACCGGATAAGCTAACTGATTATTTGGAAGAGATCAGATGTAATGTTGACTATGGACGTTGGCTGTGTGGGCATTACCATGATAGTAAAGCTATAACAGCAAAGGATTATGTCTTATATGAACAGATTGTGAGGATTGCATAATGGTAGATATGTCAGAACTTACAGAAAGTGTTAAGGGCTACATTGAAGGATTGCAAGATGTATTACAAAGAAAATATCAAATTTCAGAAGAGAAGGCTTTAAATATAATTACTTCTTCTTATATTATGGAATCTCTTATTGATTACCCAGAAGAGACATTACATGATGATATTGAAGCACATGCAGATAATATTTATGAAGATTGGATAGGTGAGCTATGAAAACATTTTTATCAATTTTGTATATTCTATGCTAGGGTATTCTAGGAGCCTATTGTTCATCAATAGGGATACATGGAACAAGATTTTATATAATAATACTGATTGTTGGCGTTATTGATATACTTAGTGTTGTGATGAGTAGTTTATGAATTATTATATTTCAGACTTACATATCGGTCACACAAATGTATTGACATTTGATGCCATGTAAAATGTATAATGTCGGAGCAATGCTGCTGAATTATACTCCTAGAACTTTAGAAGAAATAACAGGAGGAGCTACGTGTTTATAACTAGAAAAAAGATGAAAAAGAAAATTACTGATACATATAATAAAGGATTCCATATAGGAAAACTTTATGGTGTTACTAAAATATATAACGAAGTAAAAGGAGGCAACGCAGATGTAATTGATCTGTGCAAGAGAATTATGAGTGAGAAAGAGGTATTCAATACTTAATGTATTGTGCTTATATTACTGAGCTTAAGCAACTTCGTAAACACAGCAATGCTGATAGGCTCCAGCTTGGTACCGTTTTTGGAAATACGGTTATTGTTGATTTAAGTTATTACGAAGGGCAGAAAGTTGTATTTTTCCCGGTTGATGGTCAGTTAGGAGAAGAATTTGCAAAAGAAAACAATTTGCTGCGTATTAAAAATGAAGATGGAACAACTACAGGTGGTTATCTTGATCCTGTAAAACGAAATATTAAAGCTATGAGATTACGAGGTGAAAAATCAGAAGGACTGGTTTTACCAGTAGAGTCTCTTAGCAAATGGACTGATATAAATAAGTTATCTTTAGGAGATCAAATTACTGTACTTGATGGGACAGTTATCTGTAAAAAATATATTCCAAGGTCAAATCATAAAAAATCTAACAATGGTCCGAAAGTAAAAACTCCAAATCTAAAAAATAAATTTCCTTATTTTAAAGAGCATGTAGACACTGAACAGCTAGCATATAACTTAAATGCATTTAAGCCAGGAGATACTTGTTACATTACTTTGAAAATGCATGGTACATCAGCTCGTACCGGAAATTCTATTGAAATAGAAGAAGGTAAGAGAACTCTACTGCAGAAGCTATTCCATAAACCAGCACCTATTATTAAAAGCTGGAAAGCTGTTTCTGGCACTAGAAGAGTCGTGCTTAATACATTTGAAGGCGGTTACTATGGAAATGATAAATTTAGACAGAAGTATCATGACTACTTTATTGACAGACTGCCAAAAGGAATGGAAGTGTTTTATGAAATCGTAGGGTGGGTTGATGGTACAGAGCAGACCATTATGGGAACCTGTTCCAACACTAAAATTAAAGATAAAGAAGTTAAGAAGCTTTACGGTGATGAAACAGTGTTCTCTTATGGGTGTACTCCTGGTACTTCTGATATTTATGTTTATAGAATGACTATGACCAATGAAGATGGGATTGTCACAGAGATTCCATGGGAAGAAGTAAAGAATTGGTGTGATTGTTTAGGAGTTAAACATGTACCTGAATTTGATAAATTCCTGTTTACTACTAAAGAAGATCTTATGGAGCGTGTAGAAAAATACTATGACGGACCTGATCCAATAGGAGTGACACATGTTAGAGAAGGTGTAGTTGTAAGAATTGATAATAGAAGCAGCTTTAAGGCTTATAAACACAAGAATTTCACTTTCAAGGTTCTTGAAGGATTGATAAAAGATTCCTCTGATACACCGGATATGGAAGAGGCACAAGAAATTATTGAGGAGGAAGCTGTATGACATTAGCAGAGAGATTTTTTAAGGAAGAATTAGAAGTATTTGAAAATGATGATATTCAGGAATTTTGTATTGAATTACTAGATACTGCGCCTACATATTTCTGGCAAGTATCCGCTTCAAGCACTAACAAGTATCACCCTGATTATACAGTTGGATTTATGGGACTTGCTAAACATGTAAAAGGGGCAACTAGATTCTTAAATCATATGCTGTCAATTGATTGTATCAAGAGTCAGTTTACATCAAGAGAAAGAGATATGCTACGAACAGCTATTATGAACCATGATGATGAAAAACTTGGTCGTAATGGCAGTCAATATACTCTTTTTAAACACCCGTTACTTATAGCCGAGAGAATAAAATCTTATAAAGGATTCGAATGGTTGCCAGATGAAGAATTGGATTATATTGCAGATTGTTGCGCCTCACATATGGGTGAATGGAACACAGATAAAAGAAGTAAAGATGAGCTGCCATTACCAGAAACAAAAGGTCAGATGATAGTTCACTTAGCAGATTATTTAGCATCAAGAAAAGATTTAACAGTATCTTTTGATGAAACTGAAGTAGATGAACTGATGAAAGAATTCAAACCTACGCCAGAAACATATCTTATGCCATTCGGCAAATATAAAGGAGAGCCACTCTCTGAAATTCCAGATAGTTATTTAGGATGGTTGAATGATCAGAATCCATCAGAACCTCTGAAAACACTACTTGCTGAAGCCTTAGGTATTAGCGGAAGCATCTTTGAAGAGGAGGCATGAGATGGAAACACGAACAACATTATGCCAGTGCACTCGTTGTGCTTCAGTATTTGAATGGAATGAAAGAAAAAATAATAGATGCCCAGAATGCAAAGGCATATATACAGTTATTAGATTCGCTAATCCGTCAGATGAAGAATATTTAGATAGAGTTAGCATGAGATTTAGTGAATAAGTCGTTCAATCATGAACGCTTATCAATATACCAAACAATATTATTTATAAGAGGAGACATTATTTATGAGTGAAAAAACAAATTTAAGACAGGCAGACACAAAAGTAGAAGTAGTTGGTATTGTAAGCGAAAACACACTGGAAGAATCAGTAAGAGATGGTAAAAAAGTCATTAGTGGTGACATTACAGTGCAGACAGGAGACATTAATTTCGTAACATTTAGAGTATATGTCAATGAGAAAAAGAATGACGGCACAGATAATAGCTGTTATGCAGGCATTGAAACTGTAATGAGAGAATATCAGTCTATTGCTAAAGTTGGTAAAGATGCAGCTACAAGAGTAACTGTTACAAATGGTCAGATCAGACCTCGTTCTTATGTTGGAAAAGACAAACAGGTGCATGTAGGTGTTTCCTATCAGACAATGTTTTTTAATCGTTATGATGGAGATCCAGAGAAATTTGACCCTCATGCTTGGTTTGAAGTAGAAATGGCAATTGCTTCTATTACACCTGAACTTTATACATCTGGCGAGAACAAAGGTGAAGAGACAGGTCGAGCTATCGTAAAAGGATGGGTTCCTACTTATTCAGGAATTGAACCAATGACTTTAGTTGCTCCAGCAGAAGATGGAATTGCAGAAGCAATTTTAGATGACTATACACCAAATCAGACTGTTAAGTTCTACGGCGATATTGTAAATAGTCGTGCAGAAATCACAAAAGAAATTCCTGTAAAAATTGGTAAACCAAGATTTGAGAAGAAAACGATCTATAAAAATGAGATGATTATTACAAATGCTTCTGATGCATACGGTGAGGACAGTGAAACACCAACTCCAGAACCATATGATATTGGTGCAATTTCTCAGGCAATTACTGATAGAGAAGTTCGCTTAGAGGAAGAGAAAGCAAAAGCTAAACAGCCAGAGACAGCAACTTCTACTGCGACAACTAAAGCTAGACCGAAACTTCCTAATTTTTAATCCTGTAAACAAGTTTATAAAACAAAATATTGAAATTTAAGGAGATTATATATGACAGATAGTATTTTTGAACCAGAAGTAAGCGTTGTAGCACACGGCCTTGAAGGAAAAGTAATTATGCTCTATGGCACAAACAATACAGGAAAAACTTATAACTGCGCGAAGATGAAGAAGGCCTTGTTCTTTATGTGTGAGAATGGTTTAGGCGCTCAGGCAGGAGTTAAACATAAAATGATTAATAACTGGAGAATGTTCACCAAATATATTAAAGAACTCACTGATCCTAAAACAGTAGAAAGGGCTAAAGAGATTTATTCTACTATTGTTATTGACGAAGTATATGCTTCATCTTTGTTTTGTCAGAAATTCGTATGTGATAAATACGGTGGAGGATGCATTTCTCTCGGTGCCAATGAAAATAGCAAAGTAAATCTTTATCAGATTTATGAACGTATTTATTGGGAACAGATTCAGAAATTAGTAACTTCCGGATACACAGTAGTATTCGTTGCTCATGCAGACGAAAAAGATGGTTTTATTCAGCCTAAGGGAGATAAACGCTGTATTAAACCTATTGTAGATAACTGTGACGTAGTGGCTTACCTTGAACCAAATGGTGTAGATGAAGATGGACATGTAATTAAATCTTCCGCTTATTTTGCACAGACAGATAAGTTCTTCGCTCGCTCAAGATATGATTTTATGGTAACTAAAATTGAAGAATTTACAGCAGACAATTTAGAGAAAGCAATCTCTGATGCGATTACCAAACAGGAAGAGGCTGATGGTATTAAATCAGTATCTTATGATGAACAGCAGTCTATGTATGAAGAAAAAGAAACGATGTCCTTTGAACAGCTCCAGGAAGAGATTGCTCTTTGGGGTGGTAAATTGGCTTCCTCAGATCATATGGAAACATTGACAGACATTGTAGAGCAGACTCTTGGTGTCGGAAAGAAAGTATCTCAGTGTACTAAAAAGCAGACTGAGGCTATGAGTATTATTCTCGAAGACATTAAGGATGCTTGTGCTGAATTAGGAGTGGCGTAATGCCAAGGGCAATGTACGTTTGCCCTGTGTGCCATAAAAATGTACTTGCTTCGAAAGCTATTCATATAAAAACCAGATACTATCATAAAGCTTGTCTTGATAAAAAAATCAAGAAAGAAAAAGAAAAGATCAACAATGATAAGCTGACGAAAAAGCAAAGGGAGCAGTATGAGAGAGCACTGAAACAAAGTGCTCTCCCTGAAATCCCTGAAGCAGTTCCAGAAAGTGAAGCCCAGGCAGCAGAAAAATTTTTTAGTAAAGTGGAGCAAATACAGGGTAGATGTACAGCAAAAAGTTCAGCAATGGCTTATAAATACAAAAAAATGTACGAAGAATTTACTTGGGAAGGAATGGAACAGACTTTAGAATATTGTTTTTCTATAGTTGGATTAGAAGCTAGGAAAGATGAAGATAGTGACATTGTTGGATTAATTCCTTGGTATTACGATCAAGCTCAGGCATTTTATGCACAGCTAGACAGTATAGAACCTTCAAAAGTAGATTTGGATAAGATTTATAAAAAGAAACATATAAAAGTATCACCTAAAAAGAAAAATATAGATTTGATTGATATAAGTAAAATAGGGGAGTGAATATGTTAATTGACAAACACGCCACTCTTCAATGTTTAGGATGTATTATGAAGAAACCTTCCCTTTTGGAAGAATACACACTTACACAGTATGACTTTGAAGAAGAACAATTTTACGCAATATTATTTTCATGTGTGTACAATCTCTACAATCAAGGGGTGGAGATTATAGATACATTTGCTATAGATAGTTTTCTTTCAAGATATGAGAAACAATACAAAATTTTCAACGATAATCAAGGAATTGATTATTGTGACGATGCTATTCGTTTGGCTGAATTGGAAAATTTT
>OLNE01000796.1_pt1 | contig 27132 bp, 34 predicted proteins | sample 1672431 | NCBI WGS metagenome assembly OLNE01 (sample SAMEA3136685, study PRJEB25190) | human gut metagenome | reverse complement strand
GACATTGCAGTACCGTAAGGTGTTTGCCAATGCAGTAGTGGGAGAAGCAAGAATCTCCCTGCTTTAGCTGTGGGGAGTGTCAAGGTACTATGAAAGAAAAAATCCAAGGAGGAAGGAGTATGAAAAGAATCAAAAAACTGTCAGTTATGCTATTGTGCTGTTTACTGTTAAGCGTGATTGCCATGCCAGTCTCAGCCAGTGCCGCAAAGCTGAACAAAAAGAGTATTTCCCTTAATGTTGGAAAAACTTACACTTTGAAAGCAAGTGGAACAAAGGGGAAAATTACTTGGACAAGCAGCAAAAAGAGTGTAGCAACAGTATCTTCAAAAGGTGTTGTAAAGGCTAAGAAGAAAGGAGCAGCGGTCATCACCGCAAAATATGGAAAGAAAAAGCTTACTTGCAAAGTGACAGTTAAGCAGCCAGTAAAAAGCATAAAGCTGAATAAAACATCAGCTACACTTAAAAAGGGGAAATCTCTTACTTTAAAAGCAACAATTTCTCCAAGCAGTGCTAACAATAAAGCGGTAACTTGGAGTTCAAGCAATAAAAAAGTAGCAACAGTATCTTCAAAAGGTGTTGTGAAAGCTGTTGGAAATGGAACTGCCACAATTACAGTGAAAGTGAAAGATGGAAGTGGGAAGAAAGCAACTTGTAAAATTACGGTAGGAACAACAAATACACCATCTAATAACACTCCAATTCATACAGCTATTATTGGAGTAAAGCTGAATTTAGGTATGATAAATGTTGTCTATGGAAATCATGAATTACATACCAAAATTGATCTGACAGGAGACGGAAATGCAGATCAGCTTGATATCCAAGCCACAGGAACTGGATGGTCTGATAATAAATTTAATGGCACGTTATCAATATCTGTAAATGGGAAAAATGCACAGAAGTTTGCATTATTGAGTGATAATGTTTGCATATCCTATATAGCATTAAAAAATAATATTCAGATAATACGAGTTCAAAGTGGTTATTCATATTCCGAAGACGATTTCTTTATTCAATATAATAAGGCAACTAATAAATTTCAAACAGTATTAAATGAAAAATTGGGTGGTTTTTCACATGCTTACACCATACTTGATGATATAGCATTTAATGGAAATAATACGATCAAAATAAAATACTTAATTCAACCATATCTTACAGGCGCAGTTAATGTGGAATATACTTATGTATATTCAAATGGTGTATTTAAAAGAGCGTCTGATACAGCCGCTGCAACTTCTTTATATTACAAAGACAAGAGTAAATTAACCTCAGAGTATTATCAGGATGGTTACCAAAATTATTTTTATGATAACAAATTTGTAGCAATGAAAAATCTTGTTTTTTATAGTTCTCCAAGTGGGAAAAATAACTTTACTCTAAAAAAAGGTGCTGTTGCTACTTTAGAGGGATTTTGTTCAAAAGACAATAATAACTATATGATTTTCAAATACAATGGACAGAGAGGATATATCAAGTTAGATGACAATCAGAAAGATTCTTTTTACGGAGTTTCCAAAAGGATGGTAGGTTAGTAAAAAAATTCAAGATTGCAAACTATGGAGGGAGCTTTTAGGCTCCCTTTTATAATAGCTGTGCGTGTTCCTCAATGGCTTCTTCAATCCGTTGCGGCTCTATTCCAATATAACGCTGTGTAATGGCAGCAGAACTATGTTGGAGCAGTCGTTGGACTAAAGTAATATCATAGCCATTATTTTTGTAAATTTCCGTTGCATACCACTTTCTGAAAGAGCGTGTTCCGATTCCCTTAAATCCAAGGTAATCACAGACAAGAGCAAGCTGTTTACTGATTGCGCGTTCAGTCAGATTAAAAATCCTTTCATCTTTTCCAATTCTTCAACACAACTATTGCACTTTTTTGAATTTGCACATTTAAGCTATTTGGTGGTGTAGAAGAGAGAAGAGTTTGCACATGAATTTGCACACTATATAGAAAAGCAGCAAAAAAGAGAGGACAGATTTCTCTATCCTCTCTTTGTAAAAATCCTTATTTTATGCGGATTTCTTATTTACCGAAATATCTCTTAAGCAGACCAGCGAATGCTTTTCCGTGTCTTGCCTCGTCCTTAGCCATCTCATGTACTGTGTCATGGATTGCGTCAAGGTCAGCTGCTTTCGCACGTTTTGCAAGGTCGAATTTACCTGCTGTAGCGCCGTTTTCAGCCTCTACACGCATCTGAAGGTTCTTCTCTGTGCTGTCTGTTACAACCTCACCAAGGAGCTCTGCGAATTTAGCTGCATGCTCTGCTTCCTCGTAAGCTGCTTTCTCATAGTACATACCAACTTCCGGATATCCTTCTCTGTGAGCAACTCTAGCCATTGCAAGATACATACCAACCTCAGAGCACTCGCCCTCGAAGTTCGCTCTCAGGTCTGCAAGGATGTCCTCGCTAACGCCTTTAGCTACACCTACAACATGCTCAGCTGCCCATGAGAGCTCGCCTTCCTGTTTCTGGAATTTAGAAGCTGGTGCTTTACATACTGGACAGGCTTCCGGTGCCTGCTCGCCTTCATAAACATATCCACATACTGTACATACCCATTTAGCCATAGTAATGATCTCCTTTTCTTTTTTGAAATATATTGTTTGTTTTTGTTTCTTCTAAATTAATAATAGTAATTATTACTATTTTATGATACCATGTGATTTTTGTTTTGTCAAGCTTGTTTTTCTTCTTTTTTCAGGCATTCCTTGCAGATCCCATAGAAGCTTGCATCTACGTCAAAGACTTTTCCGTGGATAAATTCTGCAGCTGCCTGTTCAAGAATTCCGTTAAGGCTGTCTGACTGCATATCGATCACCCGGTTGCATCTGGTACACATGAAATGTGAGTGTGGTGCGACCCTTCCATCGTAGCGATCCGCGCTTCCGAAATTGGTCAGCTTCCGGATCTCACCGATGTCACTGAGAAGAGAAAGATTACGGTAGACAGTTCCGAGACTGATGTTCGGGTAGATCTGTCGAAGATTCTCGTATACTGTATCTGCCGTTGGATGATCTGTTCTGGATCTCAGAAATTCCTTGATGGACTCTCGCTGACGGCTGTATTTAAGTGCTGCCATAATGTTTCCTCCTATCAGTAATAGTAATTATTACTGATATTATAATACATGACAGAGGGAGGTTTGTCAAGAGGTTTGGATATGATTATCCTGAAATATTTTCATTTTATGAGTTGGATGTAAATGAGTATTTTTACGCTGCAGGTGTAGGAGATATTTGCAACCCTGCAGAGGACTTACTTGATTCAGTTAAATGGTGAGAACTGGCAGTCGGATGTCTGACAGAGTGTTTGTTATAAGGAATATTGTGCCCTTAATGATAGGATTTTATCAGTAAAAATTCTCGGTGAAAATTTATAAAAATAAGTTGACAGAGACTAACTTTAGTAGTATATTTACAACAGTTAGAGAAATCTAACTAATATGTAAAGGAGAATGCAAATGACTTGTGAAAAATTTGAATCTGTCATGGGTTATCATTGTTCCCCTGTATTAATGGGAATGAAACCGGCGAATCTTGTTTCCTTTTCCAAGGAAAAAATGCCGGAGCTGCCGGAGATCATTTCGGATTATGAGGAGAGTCTTGAACGGGAAGGCATCCGTATGGAGATCATCTGTGGATGCAGGAAGCATTATCTTCTTCTGGTGTACCGGCCGGATATGCTGCAGGAATATCTTAAGCAGGATGAAGTCAGGAAACTTTTGCTTCAGGATGGGTATAATATAGATAGTTCTTTGGATGAGATGATCGCCCGTTTGAAGGAGAGATTTTTTCATAAGACGGAGTTTCCTCATGAGATCGGACTTTTCCTGGGTTATCCCATTGAAGACGTGAAGGGCTTCCGGAAGTTCGGAGGCAGTGGCTGCAAGATGTGTGGTTACTGGAAGGTTTATGATGATGTGGAGCAGGCTCGCAGGATTTTTGACAGCTATGATAAGTGCCGGGAGTTTACTGCGGCGCAGATCCGTGCGGGGTATTCGATTTTGCAGGTTGTTGGTATGAAGCATCTCTGTACATCTCAGATGTGCGTATAATATAAAGTTTAAAAACAGGAGGTTTTTAAGATGAGCAAGGTAGGAATTATTTACTGGTCTTCCACAGGCAACACAGAGGCAATGGCACAGGCTGTTGAGGAAGGTGCAAAAGCAGCTGGTGCGGATGTTGAGATCATGGAAGTTGCAGATGCAGATGTAGATAAAGCTCTCTCTTATGATGTTTTGGCACTTGGTTGTCCGGCAATGGGAGATGAGGAGCTTGAGGAGGGTGAGTTCGAGCCATTCTTCTCTGATCTGGAAGGCAAACTTTCCGGTAAGAAAGTTGCGCTTTTCGGTTCCTATGACTGGGGCGACGGAGAGTGGATGAGAACATGGTGCGGCAGAGCAAAAGACGCAGGCGCAGAGCTTGTTGATGATGAAGGACTCATTGTAAACAACACACCTGATGATGAAGGACTTGCAGCTTGCCGTGAACTTGGCGGAAAACTTGCATAAGATCTATTAGATTTCAAATAAATAAAAACTGAGCAGAGCATTGGATTTTCAAACACAAACACCATCCGGACAGAAGGGATAGATATCTTTTTTGGCCGGGTGGTGTTTTATTTTGAGCGAAAATATCTGCTTATTACTTTGAGGAAATATAGAAGAAATGAATATTAAGACAAAAAATCCTTGTTGATTTTAATATTTACGTGTCCTAAAATAGATAAAAATGAAATAAAGCAGGAAAGTGAGGGATGCCGGATGACGCGGGAGGAAGCGGAACAGTATTTATATTATGCGATGACAATTGGTGAACAGCTTCTTTGCTGCGGAGCAGAGGTTGGACGTGTGGAAGATACCATACGGCGGATCTGCCTGGCATATGGAGCCACCCGGGCAGATGTTTTTTCTATCACATCCAGTATTGTGACGACTATTTATGGAGAGGATTTCGGTATTTGCACCCAGACGCGGCGTGTGCCGGGAATGTCCAATGATCTGGGACGGCTGGATGACCTGAACCAGCTTTCCAGATACATCTGTGAGTATCGGCCGAAGCCGGAGGAGATCCAGAAGGGGCTGGAAAAGATCCGGGATAAACAAGGATATTCTTTTAAAACGCAGATTTTGATCTATGCTGTAATTTCAGGTTCTTTTTCCGTGTTTTTCGGAGGAGATGTCAACGATATGATCGCTTCTGCGCTGATTGGTATCGCCCTGAAGCTGTTTGAGGCTTTTGTAAAAAAAGGTGCATTAAACTCGCTACTGACAGTGCTTCTTTGCTGCGGAGCCGGCGGACTACTTTCCAATCTTACAGTTCTAATCGGGCTTGGACATCATGCGGATCTGATCAGTATCGGAAATATCATGCTTCTGATACCGGGAATTGCATTTACCAATTCATTGCGCGATATGTTTTCAGGAGATACCATTACAGGTTTGATCCGATGTATGGAGGCACTTTTGCTGGCATTGGTCGTGGGCCTTGGTTTTACGGTGGCGAATCTGTTGTTTTAACCGAATCAGGGAAGTTCTCTTGAAGGTTGCGAAAAGCAATAAGCAGTGAATGAGGAGTTTAGATACTGCATCAATTGCGGAGTAGCGAAATGCAGCAGATGATGGGAGTATTTGAGAGTAGTTATGATTTTATTCAGGAGGAAAACATGCGGGAAATCATACAGCTGGTCGTATCCTTCACAGGATCCCTCGGCTTTGCGGCATTATTTAATATCCATGGAAAAAAAATCTGGTTTGCGGCATTGGGTGGATGCCTGTCCTGGGCTGTATATCTGGCAGTAGAGTTCATAACGCCAAGTCCGTATGTGTGCGGTTTCTGGTCAACAGTAGCTATTACCTTGTATGCAGAATGTATGGCAAGAATTCATAAAACGCCGGTAACTGTATTTCTGGTTTCTGCGACAATTCCGCTGATTCCGGGAGCAGCACTTTACCGGACAATGAACTGGATGTTGATGAAGGACTGGGCGAAATTCCAGAAAGACGGAATCTATACGATCCTTTTTGCAGTGAGCATGGCAGCAGGAATGACGCTGACAACCATTGCGTTCCGGATGGCGTGGCGGTGGATGTACAGGCAGAGGAGAATGTAATACAGTATCGAAATTCCCCGTTTACAAACCATCGGAAATGTGTTACGATTTTCCCATATGGAAAACTCATGGAAGAAGAGAGTACATGTGTACACCGTACTACAGGGAAATCCCCGGAGGACTTTTTAGATGCAGGCTGTGACGCAGTTGATGTCATAGATTTGCGGCAGAGTGAATGGTAAAGGTTCACTTTATGCAGGAGTTCCGAGACTGAGAGGGATGTGCAGGCACAGATGGAAGATGGCTTCGGAGAGGCATTGCTGAACCGGTTTAAACGCGATAAGCAAAGTGCGAATGTCCGATTTAACGGACACCGGCAGGCAGTGACAGGACCGCCTGTTATAGCGGAAGGGTATAGAGCTTGCTGTACCTGATGAGGTTTTTGCCGCGAGGCAGGAACGAAAAGAAGTGGTAACACGGGTAATAACTCGTCTTCTCATATCGTTATGGTATGAGAAGACGTTTTTTTATGTCGCTGAGAATTACTTGGTAATCTTCCAATGTCCACGGACAGGAAATTTCCTGTTTTGACGGAATATATTTTCAGTCCGTTATGAGTAAGTACACAATTTATTTTTATATTTATGGAGGAAAGAAAAGATGGAAAAGCAGAGATATTATATCAGCACTGCCATTGCGTACACATCCGGTAAACCGCATATCGGAAATACCTATGAGGTCGTTCTTGCGGATGCGATCGCACGTTTTAAAAGACAGCAGGGTTATGACGTATATTTTCAGACAGGTACTGATGAGCATGGCCAGAAGATCGAGCTGAAGGCTGAGGAAGCTGGTGTTACACCAAAGGAATTCGTAGATAACGTTTCCGGTGAGATCAAACGCATCTGGGATCTGATGAACACATCCTATGATAAATTCATCCGTACAACAGATAAAAACCATGAAGAGCAGGTCAAAAAAATCTTCAAAAAAATGTATGCAAAGGGAGATATCTACAAGGGTCATTATGAAGGAATGTACTGTACACCATGTGAGTCCTTCTTCACAGAGTCCCAGCTTGTAGATGGCAAATGTCCGGACTGCGGACGTCCATGCGTACCTGCCAAGGAAGAGGCATATTTCTTCAAAATGAGTAAATATGCAGATAAGCTTATTGACTACATCAACACACATCCGGATTTCATCCAGCCGGAGTCCCGTAAAAACGAGATGATGAACAACTTCCTTCTTCCGGGACTTCAGGATCTCTGTGTATCCAGAACATCCTTTAAATGGGGAATCCCGGTAGATTTCGATCCGAAGCATGTTGTATATGTATGGCTGGATGCCCTGACAAACTATATCACAGGTATCGGCTATGACTGCGACGGAAACAGCAGCGATAAATTCAACAAATACTGGCCGGCAGATCTTCACCTGATCGGAAAAGATATCATCCGTTTCCATACCATTTACTGGCCGATCTTCCTGATGTCTCTGGATCTTCCGCTTCCGAAACAGGTATTCGGACATCCATGGCTGCTTCAGGGCGATGGGAAAATGAGTAAATCCAAAGGAAATGTAATCTATGCAGATGAGCTGGTTGAGTTCTTCGGTGTAGATGCTGTCCGTTATTTTGTACTCCATGAAATGCCATTTGAGAATGACGGTGTGATCACATGGGAGCTGATGGTTGAGAGACTGAATTCCGACCTTGCAAACACACTTGGAAATCTTGTAAACCGTACAATTTCCATGTCTAACAAATATTTTAACGGAGTCGTTGAGAATAAGAATGTTACTGAGCCGGTTGATGAGGATCTTAAGAGCTTCATCCTTCAGGTTCCGAAGAACGTTTCCGCAAAAATGGACAAGCTTCGTGTGGCAGATGCTATCACAGAGGTATTCTCTCTGTTTAAACGCTGCAACAAATATATCGACGAGACAATGCCATGGGCACTTGCAAAGGATGAGACAAAGCAGGATCGTCTTGCAACCGTTCTCTACAACCTGGTTGAGGGAATCTGCATCGGCGCATCTCTTCTGAAATCCTTTATGCCGCGTACAACAGAGCGTATTCTTGTACAGCTCAACGCAAACGAGAGAACTCTTGAGGAGATGGAGCAGTTTGGTCTTTATCCTTCAGGAAACCGCGTAACCGACAAACCGGAGATTCTTTTTGCGAGACTTGACCTGAAAGAGGTTCTTGAGAAGGTTGAGAAGCTTCATCCGAAGAAAGAAGAGCCGAAAGAAGAGCCGAAGGAAGAGGTAGAAGAGGAGAAAACAGAGAATGTGATCGATATCGAGGCAAAGCCGGAGATCACTTTCGATGATTTTGAGAAGCTGCAGTTCCAGGTTGGTGAGATCATCGCCTGTGAGGAGGTTAAGAAATCCAGAAAACTTCTCTGCTCTCAGGTTAAGATCGGAAGCCAGGTTCGTCAGATCGTATCCGGAATCAAGGCTCATTATTCCGCAGAGGAAATGGTGGGCAAAAAGGTTATGGTCGTTACAAACCTGAAGCCTGCCAAGCTTGCCGGAATCCTCAGCGAGGGTATGATCCTCTGTGCAGAGGATGCAGACGGAAATCTTTCCCTGATGGTACCGGAGAAAGAGATGCCTGCAGGCGCTGAGATCTGCTAAGTATAGACAGATATGGAATTGAATCATTTTGATAAAAACGGCAATGCTGTTATGGTGGATGTGTCCGACAAACCGGTCACTCACCGTACGGCAACAGCCACGGGTTCCATTCAGGTAAGCCCGGAGATCATGGCCGCGGTAAAAAGCGGAAATGTGAAAAAGGGTGATGTACTTGGTGTGGCCCGTGTGGCAGGTATCATGGGTGTGAAGCGTACTTCTGAGCTGATCCCCATGTGCCATCCACTTCCCATCCAGAAGTGTTCTGTGGATTTTGAGACCGATGAGGATGCGGGAGTGATCCGTGTATTCTGCATGGTAAAAACAGAGGGAAAAACAGGCGTGGAGATGGAGGCGCTGACAGGTGTTCAGGTGGCGCTTCTTACCATTTATGACATGTGCAAGGCAATTGACAAGCACATGGTCATGTCTGATATCCATCTGGAAGAAAAAACAGGAGGCAAAAGCGGAGATTTCCGTTTTGAGGAAAAATAATGATAGACAGGTGCGGAAGAAATATTGATTATCTCAGGATTTCCGTAACTGACAGATGTAATTTGCGGTGTATTTATTGTATGCCGGAGGAGGGAGTGCAGCATGTGGAGCGCTCCCTCATTTTGCAGGAAGAGGAAATTTTGAGGATCTGCCGGGTGATGGCAGAGCTGGGTATCCGGAAGATCAAGCTGACCGGCGGGGAACCGCTTGTACGGCCGCGGATGCCTCAGCTGGTGGAAAAACTGAAAAATATGCCGGGGATCGAGAAGGTGACTCTGACTACAAATGGTGTGCTTCTGAAAGATCAGATGAGTGATTTTGCCCGGGCGGGGCTGGACGGATTGAATATCAGCCTGGATACGCTGGATGAGGCCTGTAGCAGGCGGATCACGCGGCGGGATGAACTGGGGCGGACGCTGGAAGGGATTTCGGAGGCAATGAAGTATCCGGAGATTTCGCTGAAGATCAATTGTGTGCCTCTTGGGATCCCGGAGCAGGATCTTTGCCGGGTGGCGCTTTTGGCCAGGGATCACAGGGTGCATGTGCGGTTTATTGAGATGATGCCCATTGGGATGGGAAAAGAATTTCATGGGATGTCGGAGGAGGAACTGCTTCGGATCCTTGGGGAAAAGCTTCCGCGGTTTTCGCCGTATGTTGGAGAGCCCCTTGGGAATGGACCGTGTCATTATTATGATGTGGATGGTTTTTCCGGAAAGATCGGGTTTATCAGCGCGGTGAGCCATAAGTTCTGTGGGGAGTGTAACCGGATCCGGCTGACTTCTCAGGGCTTTTTGAAGACCTGTCTGCAGTATGCGGCGGGAAGGGATCTTCGGGAGGTGATCCGCAGTGGTGGTTCGGATGAGGTGCTGAAGGCTGTGATCCTGGAGGCTCTGGCGGAGAAACCGGACGGGCATGCTTTTGGCGTACGCCTGGAGAAACAGAAGGATGATAAGACGGAGAAGCTTTATATGGCTCAGATCGGAGGTTGAGGGATGAAGAGAGTTGCTGTGATCACTTCTAGTGATAAGGGGTACAGAGGAGAGCGGGAGGATCTTAGTGGTCCTGCTGTGAAGGAGATTATGAAGGCGGCCGGGTATGAGGTTGTTTCTGTGGATGTTTTGCCGGATGACCGTGGGATGCTTGGAAGCCGGATGGCTGAGATCGCAGATCGGGGGCTTGCGGAGCTGATCCTAACTACGGGTGGTACCGGGTTTTCTCAGAGGGATGTGACACCGGAGGCTACGGAGGATGTGATCGAGCGGCGTGTGCCGGGGATTCCGGAGGCGATGCGGGCGTTTAGTCTGACGATCACGAAGCGGGCGATGCTGAGCCGGGCTACGGCCGGAATCCGGAAGGGGACGTTGATCGTTAACCTGCCGGGGAGTCCTAAGGCTGTCAGGGAGTGCCTGGAGGTTATTATTGAGGCGTTGGGGCATGGGATTGAGATTTTGACCGGCGATGCTGGAGAATGCGGACGGTAGTGTGCGGTGTATACTTAGACTAACGAACGGACGCCCAACGGAGGCAGGGCCAGTACGGTGACACGCTGCGCGGCCTGTTCGGCTGCGTCGCTGGTTTGCTGCCATTCGCGCCAACTCGCCTGCGGCTCAAACAGGGCGCTCGGTGGCAGCAGCTATACTCGCCTCTCGACGGCCGCTCCGCTAACGTCACCGTACTGGCCCTGCCTCCGTTGGGCTGGCTGTTGGATGTGGTAGGTTTTATGATTAAAATTCATCTCCAGCGATTCATAATTCCTGAGGCTTGAGAGTTACATGTGGTAGGTTTTGGAAATCAATATTGCTGGTGTGATATAGGAATAAATTTGGTAATGATGTGTGATTAATAGGAGTTTGCTATGGGAAAAGTACTTGCGGTTTGTATCAGTGAGAAGAAAGGAACACAGAAGAAGAATGTCGGGTCTGCGGTTTTTGTGGAGGACTGGGGGCTTGAGGGGGATGCTCATGCTGGGAAGTGGCATCGGCAGGTGAGTCTTCTTTCCGGTGAAAAGATCGATGCATTTCGTGCAAAGGGTGCAGAGGTTGAGGATGGTGCTTTTGGTGAAAATCTGGTTGTGGAAGGGATTGATTTCGCAAAGCTTCCGGTTGGCATCAGATTTCGCTGTGGTGAGGTTGTGCTGGAGCTGACTCAGATCGGAAAGGAGTGCCACAATGGCTGTGCTATTTTTCAGAAGATGGGTGAGTGCATCATGCCCCGGGAAGGTGTGTTTACAAGAGTGCTGAAAGGTGGAAAAGTTTCCGTCGGTGACGAGATGACTGTGGATAAAGCTATGATTTTTGATACCCATGCACATTACGATGATGAGGCTTTTGATGAGGATCGTTTTGCCATGCTGGATAGTATGCAGGAGAACGGGATCGGGCATATTGTGGATGTGTGTGCTTCTGTGGGACATTTTGACCGGGTTTATGATCTGGTTGAGAAGTATCCTTTTGTTTATGGCGCAGTGGGTGTTCATCCGGATGATGCGGATAAGGTGGATGCAGCAGTTCTGGATGAGATCCGCAGATACTGTGACATGGAAAAAACGGTAGCCGTAGGCGAGATCGGCCTGGATTATTACTGGCATAAGGAGAAGGAAGAGCATCTTCTCCAGCAGAAGGTATTTCGCCAGCAGATGGACATTGCCCGTGAGAAAAAGCTTCCGTTTATCATTCATAGCCGTGACGCTGCGGAGGATACGCTGAATATCGTGAAAGAATATATGAAGGACGGGATGTGTGGTGGAATTATCCATTGCTTTTCCTATAGTAAGGAGATTGCAAGGGAGTATCTGAATATGGGACTTTATCTGGGAATCGGTGGAGTGGTTACTTTTAAGAATTCCCGGAAGCTGAAGGAAGTGGCAGAGTATGCGCCGCTGAATCAGATCCTGCTTGAAACCGATTGCCCCTACATGGCACCTGTGCCGAACCGTGGAAAAAGAAACAGCTCCCTGTATCTGCCGGAGGTTGTGAAGACCATTGCGGAGATTAAGGGAATCAGCTGCGAGGAGGTTGTGGCTGTGACGGAGAGTAATGCGTTGAAGGTGTTGAATTTAATTTGATAAACTTGGGAAAAAGTGCTTTGTTATGAGCAAATAGTTGAATGTTCATTTGAGTTTAGTAATATGAAATGAAGAAGGAGCCGTTGTATAGTAGATGAAACATCTGTTTAACAACGACTCCTTTTCAGATCAACAAGGAAATCACCCGGCAGGCGTGCCATTCTCCTGCATCTCTCAGAACTTAAAAGAAAGCTCTTGTCAGTACCGGCGGCGCATGGTTGACACGAAAGTTTACCACCACGGGGAATTTCTTTTGTCAGGGTTCCAATATGGGGCTATTATAGAAATTATAGATTAATAGTTAACAATCTAAATTTACATTCCAAAATGTTAATCCTATTCTTTATATATTATATATGATATAAGCATAAAATTAAAGAAAAAAATATTAGTGCCATTAGAATGTTATCTATTTTAAGTATTGATTTAGGCTGTGATATATGATATTTTAGAAGAAGGAAAACAATTTAATTAATTACCATAGAGGGGAGGAACAAGATGAATGAATTAAAATTGGAATTTCAGCTGGAGACAACTGAAATTCCGGCAGAACTGGACAAGGTTTTGGTAAGCTTTCTGAAAGCAACAATAGAGAATTATTCTCCGGCACTTTTTGAAAAGCTTTATAATAAAAATTCGTCCATACTAAAAAAATATACCTGGGCAACATGCCTGCCTGGGGCAAGATTTACACAGGAAAAAATATTACTTAACCAGAAGCGATTTACTATGACATTTTCAGATGCAGACATAGGGGAACTGATTGAATTTTATAATGCATTTATACTTATGAAATATAAGACATATTCTATGAATCAGAACTCTATGCGATTGATGGCAGTAAAGATACGAAACATTCCAGAAATACAGGATACAGAACTTATTATAAAAATGAGGAGTGCACTTATTGTTCGTAAGCATGATTCTATAAATAATAGTGATAAGTATTACACATGTAAAGATCTGGAATTTGGAGAAATGGTGAAGGAAAATCTGAGTATTTTTCTTGAAAAATTGAATTTGGAAATGGATATTAGTGATTTTTCAATAACCCCATTGAAAGGGAAAAAAGTGGTAACAAGGACATGGGGTCGCTTAGTAGATGGAAGTATCGGGATATATAAGATAACAGGAAATTTAGAACTATTGAATTTTCTGCGTGCGGCAGGATTGGGAACAAGAAGATCGATTGGAAAAGGGATGTGGGAAGTCATATATTAGGAGGTAAATTATCATGGAAAAATATGTGATTACTCTTGGTGATTTCCTGAAGAATGCCGGAATTGTGGGATTTCATTACATGCTTGAAACAGCAGGGGCGAGAGAAAATATTGATTTTGGTCATTCCGAGGATGATCAGGCATTGTGGGTCAGCATGGATTTTGCACAGAATGCTGACTGGACGGATATGTATTTTAAAGCCTTTATCAGGTATTTTGGACCATTCAGCACGTATCAGGGAATTAAGGATAAAATTCAAATATGTATTGAAAAAATAGAAGCTGAAAATTGGAATCCGGGAAAACAGGAAAAAGATGATTTAAAATTTATCAATGACAAGCTGCAGTCAAACAGCTATCAGGCTGGTTTGGCAAATATTCAAAAGAAAATTGAAAATCCGGAAATCTATGAGAAATTAAAAAAGAATAAACTTAGTGATAAACTGTCAGCAGAAGAACTGAAAAACAGATTAGAAGAACTTCTGGATTTTATAAATCAGCCGGAATGCAGCGAAACTTTTGCAATGAAAAGTATCATATATACTTATATAAATCGGTTCTGGAATGGAAAATGTTTTCTTTTACGTCCTAATGCAAAAAAAGATATGCGAGAGGTGTTTGAAAAAGATTTTTCCGAACCATTTCGAAAGTATCTGAGTGCGGATCATAAGAAGGCAAAAGATCTCTGTATTGATTGTGGTGATCCAATAGGACCGAAAGAAAAGGTTTCAATAGCATTTATGAATGAAGTTGGAGATGATTTTACAAGAAAACGATCTGCGTTTTGGAATTGTAAAGTAGATGCTTTTCTTTGTCCAGGTTGTGCTTTTATATATGCGCTCAGTCCTCTGGGATTCCGGTTGTATGCAAACAAATTTGTTTTTGTAAATATAAATGATAGCATTAGTACTTTGTTATATGCAAATCATAAAAAAGGAAGAATAGATGAAGAAGGAGAAAAAACTGAAAATAAAAAATATTCTCAGTGGTTTGCAGAGACAATCAATATTTTACTGAAAGAGAAACAGAAGGAATTATCAAATGTCCAAGTAATCTTACGTGGAGTAAGTGCAGATGACAGATATGTATTGAGCATTATTCACAGAAGAATAATAGAAATTATCCGGGAACCAAGAATATCTGATGCATTAACTGCTTTAGCCAAAGCTCCGGTTACGAAAGTTAGAGATAATTTTGTAAATATACATGAAACAGTGGTTATGAATCTTTTACAACATCGGGAACAGTATCAGTTATTAAATTGTCTATTTAAAGAAAATATAAAAGAAGAATCGAAGAATTTTTATATTTTCTGGGTATATGAGGTGCAACTTTGGACGGAACTTGTAGTAGCATATTCTTCGGATAGAGATAAAAGAAGGGAGATTTCTATGAGCTGTGGAGCTATGAAAAAAAGTGGAGCGGATTTGAGAAAAGCAATTATGGCTGCAAAGGGTATGACTTCCAGTGAAGGCTTGAGAGGTATTGAATATCAGTTGTTAAATGCTTTAGCTGTAAGAAACGTAAATAAATTTATGGATGTTGTAATGCGTTTGTACAGTGCATATGGTTCCAAGAGAAATGAGGATGGACATGAACTTTTGATACCGACTGGATTTGTTCAGATGTTAAATGACAAACAGAAATTTACAGAATATGGATATGCGTTTGTAATGGGATTAGTAGGATCTTACGAGCCTAAGAAGGAGGAAGCATGATTATGAAAAGAGAAGGTTTAACATTTACAGTAATTTTTCTGGCAGAAAGTGCGAACTATGGGGAAGGAATTGGAAATATTTCATCACTGAAAAAAATGACCAGAGGAAACTATGAAGAGTATTCTTATATTTCCAGGCAGGCACTGAGATACAACATGGTGCAGCAAGCAAAATGGGATACTACGCCTGTAGATGGAAAAAGTGGAGTAGTACAGTTTGCTCCCTCTGCAACAATTGAAGATTACCCGGAGATTGATCTGTTTGGATATATGAAAACAACATCCAAAGGAGAAGACCAGAATGGTGGAGCTTCTACAAGAAGTGCAGTTGCCAGACTCAGTAATGCTATTGCGCTGGAACCATTTCAGGGAAATCTTGAATTTTTGACAAATATGGGGATTGCTTTGAGAGGAAATCTGCCGAATGGAATTGCTCAGAGTGAGATACATCGTTCTTATTATTCTTATACTATGTCTATAGATCTGGACAGAGTAGGTGTAGATGGTGAAATTAATATTGCAGAAGAGGATAAAGCGGAAAGAGTGAAAGTTCTCCTGGACTCTGTTCATTATTTGTACAGAGATATTAAAGGAAGAAGAGAAAATCTCAGTCCATTATTTATAATTGGAGGCAGATACAGCAGAAAAAATCCATTTTTTGAGAACAGAGTAAAAGTAGATGCAAATAAGATTAATGTAAGTACACTGCAGGAATTACTTGAGGATGATAATATCAGAAATTATACGTATGCAGGTGTTACAGCGGGTATTTTTGATAATGAAGATAAATTAAAAGATGTATTAAAAGCAGAATCAGTAGGTGCAGTATTTAATCATCTGAAAAAGGAAGTGGAGCAGTATTATGGAGAGGGCAATCAGGATTAAGTGTTTCCAGAATCTTGTAAATTATAGAAAACCCGGAAGCTTTATTATTAAAGAGACGTTTCCTCTTCCGCCATATTCTACAGTTCTTGGGATGATCCATGCAGCTTGTGGTTATACAGAATTTCATCCAATGAAGCTCTGCATACAAGGAACAAATAGTGGGACGGTATCAGAACTTTATACAAGATATTCATTTTCAGCAGGTACGAAATATGAAGAAGGACGACATCAGATCTGTGTTGAAGATGGAGAAAAATATGGAATTTTCAGAGGAATTGCCAATGTTGAACTGGTCTGTGACAATGATATGGTGATACATGCAATTCCAGAAGAGGAAGATTTTGAGAAAGTATATAATTCACTGAAATATCCGCCAAGATATTTATCACTTGGACGATATGAAGATCTGCTGGATATTGAGCGGGTGGATATTGTGAATATTCATCAGGAAGATGAAGTGGCAATAAAGAGAGATATGTATATACCGGTGAGTTACGGAAGTGAGTTGGGGGCCAGACGCGGAACAATATATAATCTTACAAAAGAATATGAAATTACAAAACAGGGGTTGCGCCGCTGGAAAAAAGAAAATGGAAGAGTAAAGGCTTATTATTGTTCTGAAGGAGTAGTAATAGACGAAGGAGCGTATGTGGATGATTTTGAGAAAGATGCAGCGCTGATATTTTGCTGATTAACAAATAAGAAAGTTATCAGCAATGAGATTGGTTTGGAAATGCGGTGGATTATGGATAGGTTTACAAGGAGGCAGGACAAATATCCTGCCTCCGGAAGGAGAAAGCTATGGAGTATTATGCAAAATCCAGACAAAAGATCTTGACTCAGGGAGAGATAGATAAAGTCAAAAATGAACTAGAAGATCTTATAATGAATCTTGAAGGTGAATTTACAGAAACAGATCTTAAAATTATCAGAAATAATATATCTCATTTGCAGGATACAGAAGAAGAGGGACAGAAAACGTTAAAGGAACATCAGAATGACATTGTAAAATGTGCAGAGTTGTTTTTTGAGGAATATGGCGAATATTTTACAGAAAAAGAAAAATGTTTGGTTATAGAAGCTTGTAGAATGCATGATTGGGGAAAAGCGAATCTGATTTTTCAGGGGTTAGTAAATTCAGCTCAGGTTAAAGAACAATATTCTGATATAGGACGGATTACACAGATTCCGCATGGATTTTTAAGCGCAGTTACCATATCAAGAAATGAATTTAAAAAATTATCGGAATTGTTTTCAGAAGCAGATTTCAGACCATTTATCACAGCGGTATATCATCACCACGATAGAGAAGACATTTATGAGGGAGATGAAATCCAGGAATATGCAGTAAAATACTATGCAGAACAGATAAGCGAATATTTAAAGAAGGATATCAAAAAATTATATTGTAGTAACCAGAATAAATTGTTGTATCGCAATAATTCTTATGCCTGTGAAACTCCAATTGAACCTAAGATGTGGGAAGAGTATCTTTTGATCAAGGGCTTGCTTAATAAATTTGATTACACAGTAAGTGCAGGGTATGAGAGGGCAGAAATTGCGCCAGATTTGCGAGAGAAAAAACTGAAAAAAAATATAGAAGTTTATCTTCAGAATAAAGAATTGCGGCCTGCACAGAAATTTATGATGGAACACAGAAATGAAAATTTGGTTGTTGTAGCACCTACAGGTTCCGGTAAAACAGAAGCAGCATTGTTATGGCTTAATGGAGAAAAAGGATTTTATACTCTTCCATTGAAGGTATCTTCTAATGCGATTTATTCTCGTATTAAAAATAATTATTCTTATGAGAATGTTGCGTTGTTACATTCTGACAGTATGGCAATGTACTTAAAAGAGTATAAAGAAAATGATTTAGACATTAATGAAAAATATGACCGTGCAAAAATGCTTGCACAGCCATTAACTGTTTGCACAGTTGATCAGCTTTTTAAATTTGTTTATAAGGCACTGGGAACAGAAATTTTTGCAGCAACTTTGAAGTATTCTAAATTAATATTGGATGAAATTCAATCATATGAACCGGTAGTTATTGCGATTATTATATATGGATTGAAGACAATCCAGGAAATGGGAGGGCGTTTTGCAATTATCACGGCAACATTTCCGCCAGTTCTTAAGCATTTTATGGAAGAAAATGGTTTGATAGAAAATAAACAGTATATTTTTAAGGATTTTACAGGAGAAGAATACTTAACAAATCAGGTTGTGCGACATAAGATTCGGATTAGAAAATCAGAAATGGATATTGATGAAATATTAGAGCAGGGCAGAAATAAAAAGATTTTGGTTATCTGTAATACAGTTTCCCGAGCACAAAAGATTTATAAAGAAATGCAGGAAAAATCAGAAAATGTTTATTTGTTGCATTCGCGTTATATAAGAAGAGACAGAGCTTTTCTGGAAAAACAGATTATGGATTTTGCGGAATCAGAAGAAGCTGGCATATGGATAACAACGCAGATTGTGGAAGCGAGTCTGGATATAGATTTTGATGTACTTCATACGGAGATGTGTACAGCAGATAGTCTTTTACAGAGAATGGGGCGTTGTAACAGAAAAGGAAGATATTTTCCGGAAGAAGCAAATGTTATCATATATGATAATAGAAATGGCGTTGGAAAAAATGGCATTTATGATTTGGTTATGTATGATGGTATAGCATACAAACAGATAAAAGAAATAGCGTAGATGTGGGGATTAAAATAGCCGCATAAAACAATTTATACAGGTTTTGTCTAAAATCTCAATGCCTCTTTGGTTATTACTAAATATTCAAAGTAATAGCTAAGGAGGTTTTTTTATGATTAAACTTGAGAAACTGGAAAAAGGTGAATTTTTTGAGGATGCTTTTCTTGTATCCTACAGGTACAACAAAGATTATTTAAACAAGATGAGATCACTCAAATACAAAAGGTATGTGCCGGATAAAAAGGCGTGGGAGATCCCCTCAAGTGAGCTTAAGCATTTAGTAGATCTCTTTGGGGTTGATGATATCAATGTAAATGCTAAATATCTGGAGGGCTTAGTTGAGAAAGAAGAGAGTAAGGCTGATGAGGCTCCTGAGGATATCAAAGAACGTTTAAAAGATATTAAGCCTATTGTTGACTATCCATTTAAAACAAAACCTTTCCCTCATCAGATAGAGGCTTTTAACAGGGGCTATGAGTGTAAGGATCTTTTACTTGCAGACGATCAAGGACTTGGAAAGACAAAAGAGAGTATTGATATTGCAGTAGCCCGGAAAGGTGAGATAGGTAAATGTCTGATAGTCTGTGGAGTAAACTCAGTAAAATATAACTGGAAAAAGGAGGTATCAGTACACTCAAATGAGAGCTGTGTTGTAATTGATGGAAAGACAGTAGATAAAAGGATCCAACAGATAGATCAGTGGATTTATGGTAGTCCTTACTTTGGAATTATAAATATAGAGAGCCTGAGAAATGAGAAGATCATGGACAGAATTTATATGGATTGTAAGGATGATATTATAGGGGCTGTAATCGTGGATGAGATCCATAAAGCTAAAAATGGTATGTGCTCTCAGGGTAGATCTGTGAGACAGCTCAACAGCAAGATCAGGATAGGACTCTCTGGTACTCCAATGAATAAAGCAGAAGATCTCTGGAATATCCTCACATGGCTCAGAGTGGAAAAAAGAAATTACTATCAATTCAAAAATAGATACTGTATCATGGGAGGCTTTAATGGTTATAAAGTAGTTGCTCACAGAAATCTGGATGAACTAAATAAAGAGCTTAATACTGTTATGCTGAGGAGAAAGAAAGAGGAAGTGTTAGACCTCCCTCCGAAAATTTACACTACTGAGTACATTGAGCTTACCAGAAAACAGAGGATCCTCTATAAAGAAATCCGTCAGGGTATCGTGGATAATCTGGAGAATATCCTTGAGATCCCTAACCCTCTGAGCTGTACAGTAAGACTCCGACAGCTTACCGGGGGAGTCTTTGGAAATGATAACCCTAAGTTAGAGAGAGTAAAGGATATGCTGGAGGAAATCACAGAAAGCGGTCATAAGGCTTTAATCTTCTCTCAGTGGGAGCAAGTTACCTCTGTGTATAAAGAAGCCTTAAAAGCCTATAATCCGGCTTATATAGTGGGAGCTGTAGATCCTGAGGACAGACAGAAAGAGGTTGATAGGTTCCAGAATGATCCTACTTGTAAAGTGGCTATAGGAACTATAGGAGCTATGGGAACAGGTCTTACAATGACAGCGGCAAGCTATGTTTTCTTTGTAGATAAACGCTACTGGGATGCTGAGAATAAACAGGCTGAGGACAGGGCTCACAGAATTGGAACTACAAATACAGTAAACGTGGTATCTCTGGTAGCCACTAATACAGTAGATGAGGGCATTGAGGAGATGCTGAGGGATAACAAGGCTCTCTTTGACAGAGTAGTTGAGGGTAAAGGATCCCGTATAGATGTAGGAGAAATTCTCAGAAAGATATTGCAGTATTAAGGCTTTAATGCTAAGATATTATATAGGTTTATGCTAATGAGGAATAAATGAGGAATAAAAATAGATCATTGAGGAGGACTGAGGAATGAAAGTTATCAATGGAATAATCCACTATACAGCTACAGAAGTATCTCAGCTCTGTGGAGTATCTACTCAGACTATAAAGCTCTGGAATAAAGCAAGTGAGCAAAGGGAAGAAGCCGGGGAGGGTAGACTGATCCCGGCTCCTCACACTGAACCAAACGGCTATAAGTATTGGAGTGCTGAGGATACTCAGAAGATTATAGAGTATGCTGGACAATCTCATAAAGAGAGATATGGTAACATGAAGAAAGAGGGCAAATGAGCCCTCTTTTTTTCTTGTAGGGGTACGGTGAAAATAACGGAGGGGTACGGTATAAAAACCGTAGGGGGTACGGTGAAAATAACGGAACAAAATATAGACTATTAAATAAAATAGACTATTAAAAAATCAAAGATTTTTTAAGGGGCAAGCCCCCTTTCTCAGCCTTATAAAAACTTTTCTTTTTTTTTTGTCTAAAAATCTTATCAGCTTTCAGTTATTACTCAGTGCAAGGCAAATAAAAGAAAGGAGCTAAAAGCTATATGATTCAATTAAATTTTTTAAATGCTGTAGTAGAGGATAATGGTAACGGGCTTAGAGTAAATGGTAAAGACCTCAATAGCATTATCTCAGCGGCTTTAGGGACTATTAAAAAGATCCCCGGTAGATATGAGTATTTGGGGGAGGAGAATAAGGGTAAACCTTTTGAGTCTCAGCTCTGTAATGTTTCAGTGACTATTGACGATATATCAACAGAGATCACAGAGACTATTACTTTTGCTGAGAATGGAAATGTACAGGAGGTTACTCTGGCAGAGTTTGAGAAAGGGTTAGAGGATGAGCACTCTCAGGAAGTTAAACAGGCAGATCCAGAAGAATAAAAAGGAGTTGCCAATGAAAAAGGTTGTTGCCCGGAAAATGGGGTTGACTACAAAAGAGTTAAATAAAAAGTATTTCAACAAGAATAAGGAGGAAAAGTAGTATGTTTAGTGGTATGGGAATGTTTGGAGCTTTTGGTTTTGATCCAGAGGAAGAGACAAAAAAAAATGAAGAGATGAAACGTGAGGCAGAGCTCAGAAAGAAGTTTGAGGAAAATCTGGACAAGCCTATCACAATTACTCAGCGTCAGTTTACAGAGATCTCAGCTCAGGTATTGACTAATGGTAAATTTATGAGTATGGCTAAAGAAAGTGATCCTCATATGGGAGCTATGCTGGTGTTGGCAGTTACTCCTATTATTGCTGACCTTGCAAAAGAATTATTTGCAAAAGATTTTGAAGAGGAGGAAAAATAATCATGGCAGAGAATAATAACAATAAACCACAGGTAAGAGTAGCCTCTATTGAGGTGGAGTTAGGAATGAGTGTACAGAATAAGGCTGGGATCTGGTGTAAGCCTACAACAAGAATGGTACTTACAGTAGATGGAGGAACCTCTCCGGCTCAGAGAGCGGCTATCATCAAACAGGGATTTGATGAGGTATGTGAGAATATTGAGAAGTTACTGGAGGAAATGTAGGTATGAGTGCAACTAAGGTATCTGAATTTGAGAGACTAAAAAAGAGCATTTCAAATGATTCTGAGTTATCATTATCGGCTAAAGGGTTACTTTTTATTCTTTATTTACGTGGTGAGGTAGATTTTCAGAAACTTGCTGATCCTGAATATTTTAATGCTTTTAATGAGTTGCTGGATTCTGGTTACATTAGTTTGGAGCTGACCTTTAATATTTAATGAGAGGCAATAAGCATAATGAGACACAATATTTTTTCTTATAGTCAAGAGGTGGCTGTAAAACTGGGCTTGACATTGCCGGATCTTTTAATCTTACAGTGGATGGCTGACTTTTTCCCTACAACAGTTGTACCGGAAGAGATTTATCAAGAAAAAATGGATTTGTTTGAATGTGGAACAGATTTTCTGAGAAAATCCAATGTGAGTAAAGAAACTAAAAGTCTTATAAGATCTAAGTTGGAGGATATGACATTAAATTTAAGTATTTACAGGAATAAATATCCGGAAAATGTAGATAGAGTTTCTGTTGGTTTTAAAAATTGCAAAAAAGTTACAGATATTCATCGTACAGAATATAAATATGAATTTGATCCTAAAACAGGAAAAGGTCAGGGATTGTTGACATCTGAGATTCTTGAGCAGTGTGGATATTTTATGTAGGAGAAAATGTATGGATGAGAGAATCACTGGTGTGATGATTTATTATTATTTCGTCTGTAAGCGGAAATTATGGTATTTTTGTCATGATATTCGGATGGAAACGGAGAATGAAGATGTAATGCTTGGTAAGATTCTGGATGAGAGCAGTTATAAGAAAAAGGATAAACATGTAAATATCGATGATATTATAAATATTGATTTTATTAGTGAGCATAAGGAACTGCATGAGATTAAGAAGAGTAAGGCGGTGGAAGATGCTGGAATCTGGCAGGTGAAGTATTATCTTTATTATTTGCAGAAACGAGGGGTGAGTGGACTTAAAGGGAAGATTGATTATCCGTTGCTGAAGAAGTCGATAATTGTTGAATTGTCGGAAAAAGATGTGGAAATTCTGGAACGGATTATTACTGAGATTACAGATATTAAACATCAGGAGATTATGTCGGTTTCTGGTAATAGTAAATTATGCAAAAAATGTGCTTATTATGATTTATGTACTATATAAACTCTGGATTTGTATCGGGGGAAAAGCATGAAGCAAAGTTTTTATGTTTATAATAACGGGGATTTGAAACGGAAAGATAATACGCTTCAGTTTACAAATTATGATGGTGAGAAGCGGGATATTCCTATTGAGCGGATTTCAGATATTTATGTTATGTCTGAGATGTCGTTTAATACGAAGTTTATTAATTACATATCGCAGTATGGAATTCCGATGCATTTTTTTAATTATTATAATTTTTATATGGGAAGTTATTATCCGAGAGAAAGTCTGCTAGCGGGCCAGCTGTTGGTGAAGCAGGTCAGCTATTATACAGATTATGAGAAAAGGCTGGTTCTTGCAAGAAAATTTATAGAGGCGGCAGCAGATAGTATTTATCGGAATCTTCGGTATTATAATGGTCGGGGAAAAGATGTGTCGGAATATCTCAGAGATGTGGATTCTCTTCGTAAACAGCTAAGTAGTGTGACAACGATTGAAGAACTGATGGGAATTGAGGGGAACATCAGGAGAAGATATTATGCTGCGTGGAATGTGATTGTTAATCAGGAGATTCAGTTTGAAAAGCGTGTAATGCATCCACCAGATAACATGATTAATTCTTTGATTTCTTTTGTAAATACACTAATTTATACGAAAGTGCTTAGCGAGATTTATCATACACAGTTGAATCCTACGATCAGTTATCTGCATGAACCTGGAGCAAGACGATTTTCATTGAGTCTGGATATTGCGGAAGTGTTTAAACCATTGATTGGTGACAGATTGATTTTCTCGTTGTTGAATCGAAATCAGATTACAGAGGATAGTTTTACGAAGGAACTAAATTTTCTTCATTTGAAAAAAGATGCTTCTAAACTGATTGTATCTGAACTTGAAAAGAATCTTAAAAAGACTGTGATGCACAAGAATTTGGGAAGGCAGGTTTCTTATCAGTATTTACTTCGGTTGGAGTGCTATAAGTTGATAAAGCATCTGCTTGGTGAAAAAGAATATGAAGGGTTCAGGATATGGTGGTGAATTATGTATGTAGTTTTGGTTTATGATGTGAGTCAGCAGGAAAATGGTTCGAAGCGTTGGTCGAGGATTTTTAAGATTTGTAAAAGGTATTTAACGCATATCCAGAATTCTGTTTTTGAAGGTGAAATTTCTAAGGCTCAGTTGGCACAGTTACAACAGGAACTTAAGTTCTGTATAGATAAAGAATTGGATTCTGTGATTATTTTTAAATCAAGGCAGGAAAAATGGTTGGATAAGGAATTCTGGGGACGGAAAGATGATGCAACCAGTTTTATTTTGTAATTGTCAACCTACGATACGGGAAAAATCCCGGGAGGTTGACAAAGCCTTTATTTATAAGGAAAATGGAAGTTTTATAGAGTGTTATAATATCTATTTTGTGTATAAAATAATTGTAAATGACAAGGTCGACAGAAAATGGTAAAATAAACGATGTATTATAGGTGAATGTGGAGCACGGGTATTAATAGAAACATTGTGGAATGTAAAGAAATGAGCGTGTACGGCAGCTCTTTCTGCGCCGAAGCAGTATTAATAGAAACATTGTGGAATGTAAAGACTATTGACGTTTTTAATTTGCTAGAAGAAGCGTTTCGTATTAATAGAAACATTGTGGAATGTAAAGAAAAAAGTACCTCGAGAGACTTGTGGGTGTTCTTCTATGTATTAATAGAAACATTGTGGAATGTAAAGTTGATATGCCTGTAACATCAACCCTCCGATTCCGCCGTATTAATAGAAACATTGTGGAATGTAAAGCAATGAGAGTTCCGACTATTGAACACATGTTTTTAACTTGTATTAATAGAAACATTGTGGAATGTAAAGTTATTATTCTGTTGGGGTTGCTGTACTGGTTGAGCTGTATTAATAGAAACATTGTGGAATGTAAAGAGGATTTTGCCGTCTTTTAGTTTCAATCCTGCTTCCGTATTAATAGAAACATTGTGGAATGTAAAGTTATTTGCACATAGTATAACTTCGTAGTCAGTGCTGGTATTAATAGAAACATTGTGGAATGTAAAGTATCAATATCGAATATTCCTTCAATTTCGCTATCCGTATTAATAGAAACATTGTGGAATGTAAAGTATAATTCCCCTTTCGTTATACTCGGCATGTCGGTGGTATTAATAGAAACATTGTGGAATGTAAAGGACGGAGAATCAGATGTCTGGGTTAAACAGCACGAGTATTAATAGAAACATTGTGGAATGTAAAGATGCCAACAGTGCGGATGGCAAAACAGACTTTTCGGTATTAATAGAAACATTGTGGAATGTAAAGAGAGGAACTAAAGAGAGGATTGAAAAGCTCGACCTGTATTAATAGAAACATTGTGGAATGTAAAGGTAAAATCGGTTGGATCAGGGATTATTTCCTTCCCGTATTAATAGAAACATTGTGGAATGTAAAGACGGCTACTTTGTTTTTAACGAATCTAGTGGCATTCGTATTAATAGAAACATTGTGGAATGTAAAGAAACCCCGGTTAATGGACTGGGAACAAGACGGAGATAGTATTAATAGAAACATTGTGGAATGTAAAGCAGGGTATGGAGAATAGACGGAATGAGATGAACTTGTATTAATAGAAACATTGTGGAATGTAAAGGTTGTATGGTTTAACTACAAAGAAGGATATCTTGCTGGTATTAATAGAAACATTGTGGAATGTAAAGCGATAACGGCGATGGCACGACCACCCTGAATGCAGCGTATTAATAGAAACATTGTGGAATGTAAAGTAGCCAGATCAAAAGCATGGAGAGAGAAGCTTATGGTATTAATAGAAACATTGTGGAATGTAAAGTTGAAGATTTTAAGTCGAGCCGTGGGCTGAGAGTAGTATTAATAGAAACATTGTGGAATGTAAAGTATTCAGCTTGATTTTCATATCTCCATCGACTACGGTATTAATAGAAACATTGTGGAATGTAAAGTTGATTTTATACTTTTCCATGGCGCCCTCCTTTCTGTATTAATAGAAACATTGTGGAATGTAAAGGAATGTTCGCAAATCCAACAACGCCAGTCACGTTTCTGTATTAATAGAAACATTGTGGAATGTAAAGTTCACATTGACTCAGAGGGGGTTGCAACGCAAGGATGTATTAATAGAAACATTGTGGAATGTAAAGTTAGCAAAAGAACTTGTTTTAGCGTTTTTTAGATTGTATTAATAGAAACATTGTGGAATGTAAAGTAGACTGGGAAAAATTAAAAGAAATCAAGCCGGAGTGTATTAATAGAAACATTGTGGAATGTAAAGTGTGTAGTCTGCCGGATTGGTGCTTTCTGTCGCCGTGTATTAATAGAAACATTGTGGAATGTAAAGTATATCAATATTAATATATGAAAAATATAATCGAGTATTAATAGAAACATTGTGGAATGTAAAGACATACACACAGTCTGATAAGGATATAAAAGCTTTGTATTAATAGAAACATTGTGGAATGTAAAGATGCAGATGATACAGCAGTTTATGCAGTTTAAGCAGTATTAATAGAAACATTGTGGAATGTAAAGCTGATTGATCGTGCTAAGTCCCATAGCCTCTTCGTCGTATTAATAGAAACATTGTGGAATGTAAAGATTGATAACAGAAAGGTATTATTCGAAGAAGAGTAAAGTATTAATAGAAACATTGTGGAATGTAAAGTAGTCTGCGGTACATTTAAAAAGAACACACTGTTCACCGTATTAATAGAAACATTGTGGAATGTAAAGTTTATCCGTGAAGGAATCCTTTTTCCGGAAGATGGGTATTAATAGAAACATTGTGGAA
>OLNE01000795.1_pt1 | contig 27160 bp, 40 predicted proteins | sample 1672431 | NCBI WGS metagenome assembly OLNE01 (sample SAMEA3136685, study PRJEB25190) | human gut metagenome | reverse complement strand
GGAAGAAGCAGGAGGGCATCTGACAATCGGGCTGGAAATCGTCATGATGTGAAAGGAGTCTTCATGGGTATAATATATAATAATGTATATAGTAGTATGTATATAATATAGTAATATTAGACAATTCTTTTCTTTTGGGCTGTATTCCCTTCCCATTCGTTTACGAACCGCGCCTTACCTGTTACGTTCTCTGATCTTCGCTCTACGCTCTGCCTTCTACGTTCTTCGCTGTACCTACAGCTTCGTGATTTTCAGCGTATCACTCTGCACGAACGCCGGAACCTTAAAGCCCTTGACTTCCTGGGTCGAAAGACTTAACACGGGTATCTTTACTTCTTTGTCTGGTTCTCCAACAATACTACGAAGGTCGGTAGCCGCAAACAGACCGGTAAAGTTTCGGGTCGCGGTCATTTCCACATTACCGATACTTAAGATCAGCTGCTTACGATCTGCGGTAACACCTTTAATTACAGCTTCTACCTTGCGTGTGTTATCTTCCATACTGCAACAGTTCCTTTCTGGCCTGTCTACGTGCTTCCTTTTCCTGGCGGCGTCTTTCCTTTCGGTTTGCATAACCTTCCGGGAAGCAGATACCATATCTTTGTACGCCGTGGTCTTCTCTGATATTCTCTAACGCCTGTAACACTTCGTCGGCGTCCGGGTGGGGGTTGCCTACATAGTCTGGCAACTTTCTTATAAATTCAATCGGACTACTACCCAGACTGTTTACATAGCTTACGATCGCCATAGCCTTATCTGTCGGGCAGTTACATACTACCTGGACTTCGTGTATCAGATAATCATAATACGGGTTACCTGTTACGCTCTGGTTTAATGGGTTTTCTTTTGCTTTCATATTACCGGTTCCTTTCCGATCGGTTACCCGTGTGTCGCTTCTCCCTTATGTGGGTTATGGGCGCCCTTTATGAAAACGTCCATGATAAGCGGCAGTCTGTTATGTCGGATAACTCCATCTTTGATACTAAAGTTTTTCATGCTCCACTGTTGCAGTTCTCCACAAAAATTATAGTCTACTACAACGTCTTGCCCGATAAGGGCTATAAATTCTTCTTTACTCATGCTTTCCACCTCTTACGGAACCATAACGGTACCCGTCGGCGTAGTATACTTGAAGCAGCTACGGTAAAAGTCGTCGTACTTCTCCATTTCGGCTTTCGCTTTTCTGTGCTTCTCTGCGAAGTATTTACGGAAAGCGATTACCGCCTTTTTAAAGTCGCCATTCTCTGAAACGTAGGCGTCGTGGTAAATCGTATCAGTATCCGCCTTTAAGAACTTCGATACATTTAAGTACGGTAAGCAGTATCCGGCTGGCGTCTTATAGGACTTCGGCTTGTCTTCTACCTCTACTTCGTCCCTTACTACTTCCTTCGTTACTCTTGAAAAATAAAATACATACAGCTTCATTTGTCGTCGTTCCTTTCTACGTGGTCTTCCAGCTGTGGGGTTGCGTCGTCGTTTTTAGTGAACGCTTTAACGCCGATCTTCTTAAAACGTTCCTTTATCTGGTTCGCGTATTCCGGCGGGTTGTCGGCGTTTGCGGCTTCTTCGCTTACCGTGGTAAGTACCGATAGAAAGCGGTTAAGGCGTACTTTACCGGTCCACCCCAGGCGTCTTAAGGCTTCCAGTGTAAACGCTATGTAATTGTCCAGGTCTTCGGTCTGTCGTTCCTTTATAGCGTCGTCGGCGTACTTATCCGCCAGTTTCTTTAATTCTTCTTTTACGTCGTCGCTTATCGTGATAGGCTTCTTTTCTGCCTTAGGTGGAAAATAATACTTACGTTTCCCCATTCTGCCCCCGCTTTCTGGCTGCCTTTTTCTCCTGGTGTCGCCATCTGAAATAATTGATAATGATAACGCCGACCAGGATAAAACCTAAAATTACGCCAATTCCGATTAACACAATAATTCCCATAAGTACGATACTGAAAAGTTCAAATAACGTCATACAGCCACCTTCTTTTTAATCTTGCGGACGGTGCCAGAATACTTATGAATGATCTGCATAAACTCCGGGGTATCTTTCTGCACTAACCAGTTAAAGGGGTCCAGTCGGTTCGCCTTTAAAAATTTCTTCTGGTTATACGTCGGTTTCTTCGCCATCATTGTTAAGACCTTCTTTCTCTGCGGCTACTTTACGTTCCAGGTGTTCTACAGCCATCTTAAGGAACTTAAGGCGGCAGTCGTCGCAAAGGTCTGTAAAGTGGTGGTCGTCCTTCGGTGTTCCTAAAGTCACTTCTACTACAATACCGGTACACCCGGCTATGGGTGTATCCAGTGGTATAGTGTCGTGGGCTTTCTTTACATAGTAGCCCTTGCCTTCGCCGTTCGTGGTGGCGTAGTCGTCCGGTAACTGCTTCTGGCAATAGTCACAGTTATAAACTGTCGTCGTTTTTACACTCATTATATTTACGTCCTTTCTTAATCAGTCTTTCGGTAAACGTACTTCTTTCCCTTCTTTTGGTTCATTGGCAAGGAAGTTATACAGCTGGCTTACGGTTCCAGAAATAACGTCTACGTGTCCCATAGCCTTATCTAAGTCAGATCTTGAGATACGACCCTTGCAGTCTAAAAGCTCTATCAGTGCTACCACGCGATCGCCAATACCTTCCACATATGCGGAAATGTCTACGCCGTCTTCATGGACACGATCACAGCTACAGCTTTCTTTTTTCTGTGGTTTGCCAAGTTTAAAGCCTTCAATCTCTACATCAACGTCGCTCGGAAGACTGGATACAACCGCCTTAATAAATTCTGGTACGTTTTCCTGTGCTAAAAATTCTGATTTTGTCATGTTTTTACTCTCCTTCTGGTTTTAATATTGATAAATCATTATCCTGTAAAAAGTAAAGCAGCTGCCACGCCAGGGCTTCTACAAATGTTTCCTTGCTATCATAGTTTCCGGCGTTTGCTTCAAATAGTACCGCGTGTGTAATCTCATGGACAACCACATAGCTTTTAATATCTGGTTTAAGGTCTTCCATGATCTGTATGTATAAGGTGTCATATGTAACACGCCCGCCCAGGTCTTCGTCTTGTAATTCCTTAAAAATACCTTGCTGGATAGTGTAAGGAAGTCCGTTTATCCAGATCATGGAAGGGACGGGCTTACGCCCCTTCACAAAATCCGTGTCATTGTCAATAACCAGGCGGTTAAGGACACTTCCTACGCCAGCGTGGTACTTGTCTGCTTCTTTCTGTGACATACCGGCCGATACCAGTAAAAGGTGTGCTACTTCCCACATGAAATACTGGCGCTTTCTTGCCGGTGCTGCTTCCTGTGTAACCCGGATTTCCTGTACCCCTGGGTCTGCTTCATAACTGTACGGGTCATTTGAATTACAAACGCTGTAGGGTATCCGATTTACTATAATCTTCTTCGGTAATTCAGTCATAGCCTAGTTCCCCTTTCAGTTCGTCTATAATGTCGCTGGCTTCGTCCTTAGACAGTTCTTCTAGCGGTGTATCCGTGTAGTCTTCCAGGACGCCGCCCGCCTGGTCTAACAGCGTGTCTATGTAGTCTAACTGGCTATCTGTCGCCATAAGTCCAAGTTCTTCCATAAGGTCTTTATCCATGCCGCCCACCACCTTTTACCTCATTCTTTATACATTCTTCGTCACGCTTACCGACAACGTTATGGAAATATTTACAGTACAACTCCCCTTTGAAACGATAAATACCGCCACACGTTTCACTACATGTATCCGGCTTTCCCCGTTTCGTAGAAAAGGTTACTACTTCCCCTTCCGGGCTTTTGGTAAGCTTCCTGGCTGCCATTAGCTTTCCCCTTTCCAGCCGTTCCAGGCTTTCCCTGTCTTATTACTGTGAAGGGTGTTAAACTGGTCTTCCAGCTGTTTTACAACTTCTTCCGCCTGTGAATAGTTTCTTACAATCCCGTCTTCGGCAATCTGTAAAAGGTATTCGTCGTCGGCGTAGTTTAAGTGGTGCCGGATACAGCTACAAAGGCTTTCGGAAAGCTTCTTAGTATTTAATACATCTGTCGGCGGTTCTCCATTTACCGCATAGCAGAAGATCACGGCTACGCTTCCTATATCGTCCTGTATGCACTTCGCGATCATTTCGTTACCCAGGTAGCTAAACTTAAGCGAAAGCGGGCGACGCGTATTAACGTTATCTGGGTTTATGGGCGGTAAGTCAAATTCCGGGCGACGCTCTACGTGGTACGCTAAAATTTCCAAGCCTTTACCGATAGCGAATACACCGGGCGCCCCGCTTAAGCTGTCTGTAGGTGTCCAGCCTTCCATAAAACAGCCACTTTCTACGTCCGCCTTTGTTTCAAGAAACATTTTCATAAGTTCGTCGGCGGTAGGTTCTTCCTTTTCCGGTACCATTTCTACCACATAATTACCCAGCGCTGTTACAATTATCATTCTGTACATCATGCCACCACCTTTAATAAAATCTGACCGATAATAATACCGGCTTCAATGATCGCCGCCACTTTCCAGTAAGTAACGCGCTTCGTTAAGGTCGTCGTTAATTTAATAAGGTTGTCTACCTTCTCTTTTCGCTGATCTGCCACTTTTGTAGTCTGTTCCATAATGCGTGTTACGGTATTCAGATCAGCGGATTTCTTAGCAAGCTTCTGATTTGCTTCATTAAGCGAATACTGTAACATTTCAATTTCCAGTTTGCTACCGGCCATAACTTCGCGCTTTTGCGGCTGCTTATATGGTTTTCCCATTTTATAACCCCCTCGCTTTCTCCCAGTCTTCCAGGCTCATTTTATTACCCCAGCTGTAGGCTACGCTGGCTTCTGCTTCCAGCTGTACAGGGAAGTCCTTAAGTGGCGGAACTTCCATAACGGCTTTCTGCCATTTTGCGTAAGTATCTACAAGCGTGGTATCGTCGTCCAGTTCTACTATAATTTCGTCGTGTATCTGGGCTACCATATCAGTATGTCCGTGTAACATGAAAGGCTTACAGCTTAACAGTTCTTTTGTTTCTGTAGCGTAGCCGTCCCACGGTTCTACAGCTATACCGTTATGGCTTGCGGTATCCATACCACATTTTTCGTATACGGTATTCTGGGCGCGTTTCATAATATCGGCGGCGGAACCCTGTACCGGTGTATTCGCTGCCCGTCGTTCGTCCTCTGACCTTGTGTAACGGTTACTGCTGTTAATCGCCGGAAGCAGACGCTTATAGCCGTAAATGGTTTCCGCGTATCCCGTTTCCCTAGCTTTTATTTTGGCGTTTACTTGCATACGTGGGATACCTGGGTAAGTCTTCATAACGGCGTCTACGATCTTCTTACACTCTGGAAGGCTCTTACGAAGCCCCATTTTCTTAAAGGTTTTCTGTAAGGCGTGTTCTGTACCGCCGTAAACAGAACCGAAGTTTCCGGCTTTCGCTCCACTACGTTCGTGCTTCGTAACCTCTGCTTCTGGTTTACCCGTCATAGTAGCCGCTGTCTTTCTGTGTAGGTCTTCGTGATCTCTGAAAGCTTTACGCATAACTTCACACCCGGACTTCCAGGCAGTTAAACGAAGTTCAAAGCCGCTTTCATCTTCCAGAAGGAATACTTTACCGGGTTCCGCCTTATAGAAGTTTCGTACCCCCAGTTCGTCGTTATCCGGGCGCGGTACGTTCTGGCCGTTCGGACTGTTGGACGCAAGGCGGGCCGTTTCTGTCCATGGTTCATACTTTGCGTGGATTCTGCCAGTAACAGGGTTTACGTATTTTTCGCGGCCTTCTACGTGAGAAGATAACAAAGTAGCGTACTTCTGTATGGTTTGCATACTCTTTAAGAATTTAATACCAATGTCCTTATATGGGTGTTCTTCCCTACGCGCGATTCTGATACGCTTAACTTCTGCTGTAGTATATTCGCGCGGCCATAAAAGACGCTGATCTTGATAAGATAAGTCCGGGTCTACCATTTCCCATTCTTCCGGTAAAGGTGTTTCCAGGTACTTTTCTTCGTCTGGGTCTTCCAGCTTGTTTTCTAACATAAAGATCATATCCATAAGGGCGTTACTGTCCAGGCTAGGGTCTTTTGTTTTGTCAGACCAGGCAGCCGCCGGAAGCTTAAGCGTATCAAATACAAAAGATTTAACGTCTTTCGTTTTACCGCCGACACCTACGTTAAGGTCTTTTATGCCGACGCTTGCGGCCAGGTCCTTCATAGTCTGGGCGGCTATTTCGATCGCGTTCTTTGCTTCTTCTCTTTTAACCTGGGCTATGTCGCTGTCCCATTTCATACCCCAGTATTCCATAATACCTGTAACCCTTGTAAAAGGCATTTCGATATTTTTTAACCAGTCGGAATAGGTCGGGTATACTTCGTTATCATTACTTATCTGTTTCGCTACTTCGTCCCAGTAAAGGTAATGCTGTACGGCGTAGTCGCTATCCTCACAGCAGTAGCTTAAGGCGTCGTGTTCGTCGTTTGGTACCTGGTCGAAAAATAACGCCTGGTTACGTTCCAGGACAGAAGTAAATTCTGACATCTGTACCCCGAAGACTTCCTTCGTCATAGGCTTAAGACCTTTACCAACGTAAGGGCGTTTCGGATTTTTTATCTTGTTTGGTAATAGCAGCTGTGACAGCCTTATCCATGCTATGAACGGGTCAGCACATGGCATAAGAATATATTTTCCGTATTTCGCCGTGAATTTCGTTTCAAAGTTCATATTTACGGCAATCTTTACGATTTTATGATTAGTAAAGAAATATTGTTCTAAGGTATCAAAAAGTCGTTTTCTGGCTTCGCTTCTGGACAAACCAGGTTCAAACTGATTAGCCCCCGGATTGTCAATAAAGATAGCCCTCGCTTCGTCACACGCTGCCGATAAAGACATAGCGCACACTTCCGCTTTCCACGGGTCAAGGTTGACGTCACGCGTCCAGCTGTCTAAGGCTTTTCCTGTTACTGTATTACCGTCTTCGTCTGTCGGCGGTATCCTATGGTCTTTATCTCCACTTGTTTCGTAGTCGAAACCACCTAACCCGGTTTCCTCACAACGGTTACAGTAATCAATAACTTCCTGTATAGTAAGAAGCGGTCTGTAGTCTTTAAAACCTTGCTTACGAAGTTTCGGCCATTTGATCGCCCATTCTCCCGGACGCTTTCTTGTTTGCATACAGTCCGCCAGGGAAGAACCTACAGCTTTATTGTCTGTAGGTTTTGCTACTGCCGTAGCAACTGGCTTTTTAACCTGTGCTGCAAGACCGCCGGAAGCTGGGAACATATTACTTAAATTCAATAATAGAACCCCCTTTTTAAATGTCGTTTTCCATGTGATCGAATAATCCCATTTCAAAACACTTTGATATATAAGAGTTAAACCGCGGCGTTTTTCTATATCCGCCGCTTGTCATAGTCAGCATACGAAGGCGGACACACTGGTTAATAATAGCCTTTGCTTCTTCCTTCTCAATGCTTAACATAGCTTCTACGTCGCCAAGTCGTAAGTATTTCTGTCTGGCGAAAAGGTCTATAAACTCGTTATACTTACTGGCCCCCTTTAGGGTATCCAGCTTTCTTAACTCGTTTGTAATCTTGTCGAATTTATCCCCTACTATTTCTTCTGATACTGCCAGTCGTGCATAATAATTAAGACCACAACCAGGGGCGTTATACAGCTGTACCAGATAATCATAAATAAAATTTACGTGTGCCGGGTAAACGGTAATTCGTTCCCCGCTTTCGTCTACGCTGTGCGTAAGGGAAGCAAGGGCCACGGCCAAACGTGCCACCTTGTTACGTTGATCGGAAGGCGATACCAGCGGAATATCTGTAGCGTTTCCGTATACCTTAGACAGCTTCGTAGCTGTTTCCAGAATGGCGTCTACAGTATCGGGTAAAAATACAACCTGTTCCGGGGTTCTGCTCCACGCGAATAACACATTATTTTTTAAGGCGTCGTCGCTCATGGTTCGCGGAAATGACGGAAGCGACCGGTTATACTTTTCCGGGTCTACGTCGGTCGATCTCATAAATATAGCGAAGTCGAAGCGTCGTATATCCTCATTGTTAAATACGTCCTTTAAGCTTTCGGCGCCCTGGGCGTAGTCGGAAAGACGTTTACCTTTCGGCGCGTTACCGGAAAGGATAGCCCTTACCCTACAAGGTGTTTCAGCTGTAACGGCTCGCTTTACTTCCAGCTTACCGTCTGATCGTGCAAGGGTCATTTCTCCGTATTCGTCCTTTTCTATACCGGTGTCTTCGTCTACCCATATAAGTTCTTTATCTGCCAGCGGCCAGGCACCCCAGACGATATACCAGCTTCCACGGTTACCCTGTTCCATTTTGTAGGTAAGACCTGTACGGCTTGTACTTTCTGCATTTACACGGTTACCAAGTCCGATATACTTCATCATTTTTTCAACTAAAGCAGACTTACCGGTACCAGTGTCGCCGACTATCTTAAGTTCTACCCACCCCCTTATAGGGTCGGTATCCCACGGAACACGGAAGCGTAAAATACTGTGATAGACTAACAGTAGCCCTAAAAGAACTTCGTCACGCTCTACGATATGCGTTACGTTATAAGTCAGATCGTTAAGTATGGTTCCCAGCTTCGATACGATATTTTCCACTGTCATACTTTCCGGTCTAAGGCTATCCAATTCTTCCCGGACTTCTTCGGTCAAGGAAAAGCTTTCTACGACGTCCTGTAAAGGTGTCGCGTTCGTTACCAGAATGGTACTTTCCTGGTTCTTCGGGTGTGGGTACATATAACCGCTGATCTCATAGTATTTATTCGTTTCAATCTTCATACCACCGATAGCGTAAATCTTACGAAGTACATAACTTCCGGTATCATCTTCTTTAACACTGTCTTCTTCCGCCATAGGGATAACCAGAAGTTCGTCTACGTTGATCGTTTCCACAATGGAAGTATCATACTTTCCACAAGACGGTATCCCACTGATCTCCCGAAGGATTCCCTTTATGTTGTCGTCGCCCGTTTCTGTCATTTGAATAAGTTCGCGGTTGTGGGCGTTCAGTTCCTTATATGCCGTAGCTGTAGGAATGTTCAGCAGCGGACAGCCATACTTTTTACATTTTTCCTGTCCCCAGCATGAATATTCTACTTTTTTCGGTACAACGTAAGGCGTATGTTTCTTACCGGCCACCATTACGCGGGTCGTAATCAGTTTACCGGTAAGGGAAGCGTCGGAAGTCTTCGCAAGCGGAAGGTTTATAGCTTCTTCGGTTACGTCGGTGTTACCCTTGATACAAGGACACATATCACCGGCACATGGTACCCTGTCGTAGTCGTTGTCGCCTTTCTTCTTTTCGCCGTGAAGTGATCGTATGAAAGCACACCCAAACTGGTAGTCCTTTTCACTTCCATAAACACTTTCTATAACGTTTCTGGTGTTCGCCTTACGTTGCTGGATACTATACCGACTGTCCGCGCTGGTAAATTTTACTACCCAGTCTTCCAGGATACTTGTAGCTTCTTCTTTTTTGTATCCGGCTGCCTTAAAGTAACAGCAAAGCTGTACAGTGGCGTTATTACGATCGCCGTCTTTCTTCCAGCCATTGTTAAGAATGTCTTCTACACATACCGGCGGTTTATCCTTAACGAAAACATATTCTGTTTTACTTCGCTTATCAGATACCGTAGCGGCGGCTTCTTCGTATTCGTGTAGCTTGTCCACGTAGAACACCCCAGCTTTTGGTCTTTTACGTACTGTCTTTTCTTCTCTCTGGATAGGCTGGCCGGTACGCGCTCTTTCCTTAATTTCGTCTAAAGTCAATTCCTTAAGCTGCTGTAAGGTAAGTTCGATCTTGTAAAGCCCGGTCTTCTGGTGCCTGGAATACGGAAGACGTAACATACGCTTTACGGTATAAACCACAAGGTCTACAGCTTTTAAAGGTTCTGTATACTCTACTGGTCGTCCGTTTTCGTCTTCCTGTTCCTGTACTTCTCCTAACCTGTAACGAAGGTATCCGGCAATATGCTTATATACTCTCTGTAAGTCTTTTCTAGGCTCTACGCCTAACGCTCTTTCGTCTACCAGAATGTGGAAGCCCTTAGACCCGGAAAAGTAGATATGTAAGTCCTGTTCCTGTATGTCAAGTTCCCCGGTGAAGAACTCCACCAGCTTAATAGCTTCTTCCTGGGCTACTGCCGGATTTTCGCTATAGTCAAGGTCGAAGTACAGGGGGGCTAAGAAGTCTTCCCCCTCTGTCTTCTTCTCATTTGCGTATTTCTGGACCGTGGCAAAACAATTAAAGTCCTTTGCTTCTTCGTGTTGCCACTTCTGTACGTCGTCCAAGTGTTTACGCTTCCACGGGCTACTCTTTCCGTTTTCGTCACACTGGTAACAATCCACGTACACATATTCTTTATTTTGTTTTGCCATTTCTTAAGGCCCCCTGTTTTACTTTGTGGTATAGTCTTCCGGGTTAAATACTCCCATAGCTTCAAATTTAATAGTCAGCCAGGACACGGAAGCGTCTGTACGGCTACGCTGTTCTTCTGTAGACAGTCTGGTAACCACGCTGGTAAGTCCTGTACGTGCCGGAATACCGATCTTTTTATACGCTCCACGGAATACATTCATAGCATACTTACCGTAGGCGATCGTAGCGGTAGGGGCGAAGGACATAATATAAATTTTCGGGATACCGTCGGCTTCAGAAAGGGCGTCTATAGGAACTACCGAAGCCATATAACGAAGTTCCAGGTCTTCCACGCTGTAGCGTTCCGCAGCTTCCGGGTTCTCCTGTAACCACGCTGTAAGCTGCTGTACGGCGTCTTCTTTCTCTCTGCAAGCTACGATCAGCTGGCCATCTTCTGGGCTATTCTGTAATCCCCATAAAGACCAACGCTTTTCACCTTTTCCGATAATGACGTCGATATGATCTTTATATTTAATGCTGTCGTCGTCTTTATCCACAAAATCCCCTTTCTTATCCACAGTCAGCCAGGAACCCATGTAAACAAAATCAAGGTCTAAGCCGTCGTTTGCTTTCTGGAACTCCTCAAAAGTGTTATTAAGAAGTGTGGCAATGTATGCGGCACCGTTCGGCTTAACCTCTGCTACAGCTGTTTCCGCTGCTTTTACGATCGCTGTACCTGCTACTTCTTCTGTTCCGGCGTTCTTTGCTGCTACGTCCATGTTCTGTGTTGTGTTCTCGCTCATAATAAATACTTCCTTTCGTAATTAGAATTTAATATTATCCAGTAAACCGTCTATAACGTCCTTTTCGGCGCTTTTCGGCTTAGATGGTAACTTAATACCCAGACGCTTATATACCTTTCTTCTGCTGTAGTATTGACCTTTCAGAACGCCTACAGAAGCGTCCACATAGTCGAACCATATCGCTTTTTTATCTGGGTTCTGTGGGTCCTTTCTCATAATACGACCTATTTCCTGTTCCAGATTAAGACCGGTGTTACTCTTTCCGTCCCCACGTTTTGGTGTTACTGTATGCCCTACGCAAAGGCTAGGTATGTCCAAACCTTCACGGGCTAACTGTGTAGCAAAAAGGATATTTACTTTTCCTTCCCTACACTGGTCTAAAATCTCTTGTCGTTTCTTTTTGGTAACTTGCCACTTCTTAAATTCTTCTTCGGTGTATTGTGGCGTTTTTACTTTCCACCTTCTGGTTTTTCCGTCGTACTTACATTCTGTACCGTAGTCAGCTGCCAGGGCTTCGGCCTGTCGTTTTCCGCTGGCTACCTTCCAGCTATACCGGGTAAGTCCGCCATGCACTACAGCTGTCTTACAACCTCTATAGCCTTGTTCTGTAAGAAGTTTGTCTACTTTCTCTTTCAGCCTAAAGCAGTACCTTACGCTTTCGGAAAGTACGATAGACTGACCGTATTTAACCGCGTCTACAATACTTTGGGCTACCAGGTTTAACCGGTCTTCGTTTTCAAAAAGTCGGTATAAGACGTCCTGGTAATCTAGGTCTTCGCCCCCGGCGTCTACGTTTCCGTCGGCGCTGTCTTCATTTCCATAAGTGAAGGACGTATAGATAAACTTTACTTCCGGTAAAACCAGCTGATCGTCTTTGTAAAGAGCGGTTCGTGGAACCTCATGTAGTACAGGTCCGATACCTAAGTACATAAGCTGTTCCATTTCGTCTTTACGCTTCGGCGTAGCCGTAAGTCCTATGATACGCTTCGCCGGAAACTGGGCGGCGGTATCTAAAAACTGGGTACTGGGGAAGTGGTGCGCTTCGTCGATCACGACGACGCCTATAAATTCTTTCAGCTTTTCTACAAGTCGCTGTTTTGTCTTAAGTGTCTGTACCGTCGCTATGATAAGCTTACGGTCGCCGAAGTCCTCTACACCGTCCCCCAGGATACCGACACGGCCTACGCCTTTCAGTGTAGATAACGCCCTGTCCCTGGTCTGATATACTAAATCTCTGGTATGGGTAAGCCATAAGGTCGGGCGTCCAACTTCATAGATATATCGCATACCCATGATAGTTTTACCAGAGCCAGCCGGGGAAACCCCGATACCATTTTTACGTAACAGGCTATCTATAAGCGGGTGCTGGTAATCTCTGATCTGGAAGTTTTCGTTCCACGGTCCGAAGTCTACCGGTTCCCCTTCTACCTGTTCCTTGTCCCATTTAACGGACGTCGTTGTTTCTGAGATAAGATTGTATAAACGATCTACATAACCGCGGGGAAGTATTAAGCTTCCGTCGTTATCATATGTAAAAAGCTGTAGCTTCTGGTCTATGCCCCAGGTAGGGCGACGCTGGTACTTCGCCTTTAAGTATGCCGGGTTATCTATCGTAAGATCGTCTACTATTTTCAGTTTCAAGGGAAGCGGATAGCCACTTACCCTTATGTTATTGCTTTCGTATATGTGCAATCTCGCACCCCATTTAAATCGTATCCACGTTCGCCGTTTATCTCTATCCGTGGAAGGTTGATAGCTTTTATTTTCCCTTGCTGTAGTTCTTCCAGCGTTATATAACGCCGTCCTTTTTGGTTCATATACGCCATAGCGTGAACCAACCGGAAAGCGTAGGCAACGTCTACAGCTTCGTTAAGGAAAGATACCAGGACAAGCCCTATGTTTCTGTCTAATGCCTTTTCAAAATTTATCAGACCTGTAAGCTGGTCGGCGCGTAGCATTGACAACTTGAACCGGTCGCCGTCCGTTCTCTTTTCCTCACAAAGTAAATTTACGTGTTCCAGAAGTACCAGTTCGTCCGCTGGCCGTGTACCCAAGTTTCCACCGTCTGTAATGCGTAACCGCCATAAGTTTGGTATCTGCCGCCAGCTTCTTCTACATTCTTCCTGGAAGTCTTCGCCACGCTGCCTACGTTCCGCCTGTTTCTCGTTACGCAAGGTAGGTAAGTGCGGCGGCCTGTAACTGTGCCTTCGCTCTGATACAGCTTAAGGCTTCTTTCTTTGCGTCCAGGTCTTCCCTGGTCTTGAACTGGGAAACCTCGATAGCCTTAATATCTGCTTCCACGCTTGCCAGTTCCTTACGTTCTGTGGCGCTAAAGTGTCTACGGAAAGCGTCACGCTGGGTATCGTTTGTAACAGCTACCTTAACCTGTGTACTGTCTGGGTAAGAGATAATACCGTAAGCGTCCTTACCGGTTCCGCAGATCGTGTTAATAGCTTCTGCTTCTGTGATCTGTATAGAAGTTTCCAGCTGGCGGGCGCGTCTGACTAACTCTGCCTTATTCTGATAGGTTTCTTCATTCTTACGGCCAGCTTCCAGAATATCTGTAACAGCAGCGTCCAGCTGTGAGATAGTGTTAATCAGCTGTTCGTCTGTCACTACCGGGGTGTTAATGGTAGGTACGTGTTTATTCAAGGCTTCGGCTGCCGCCTTTGCTACGGCGTCCGCGCCGTACTGTTCAATAAGTTTCTGTAATTCTTCTTTCATGTTTTACACCTCTGCTTTCTCCAAAATGCCGTCGGTTATCATATCGAATAACACGGTAAACAACGGTTCCATATCGTCGTTATCAATGTGGTAGGTACCTTCCACGGAACAACTACAGCATACGTGGCGATCACGTACATACAGCTGCATACGCGGAATACTAAATTCATCACTTGTATAAGCAATCTTTTCCGGTTCTTCTTCGTCCATAGCGAACACATGAAACCATTCATACTGATAGGACATACCTACTTCTGGAAGAAAACAACGTTCCCCCTGGGCGGCCCATTCTTTACCAGTCTTAAAGCCATACTTTCTAAGGCTTTCGACGTCCACGCCGTCTTTTAATTTGAGTATCTGCATTGTCTTACCCCTTTCCTAATTGCATAATGTTTTTGTAAAGCTACCTAAAATACCGTTTTTCTGTTCCTGTTCTTTTTCCTGTGCCTTTGCCTGTTCCACAGATATTTTAACTATGGCAGATATAACGACATTTTGTACGATAGTTACCGCGCTGGCGACTTCCATAACGGTACACGCCTTTAAGTCGTAAACCTGTTTTTCCAGTTCCGGGAAGCCGCCGTAAGCTTTCAAGGTATCCGCCATATTTGCGATCATAATATCTTTGCAAAGTTCATTGAAAGCATTTATCTTTTTACCAGCCACGGCTTCGCCCCCTTTCGGATATGTGGGCGTACCACCAGGAACGACCCACCCATACAAGAACTGTCAAACGGTTTACTGATCGTATAAGCGCCACAGTTCGGGCAGCTGATTTTTATAACACCAGCGGAAGAAACCACCGGGTTAAGTTCCTGTAAATCATTATCCGTAATCGGTTCTTCATGTCCACAGTTACCACAAGTCCAAAATTTCACCTTCATACCGCTACAAGCTCCCTTTGTCTATCAATGATCTGTAAGGCTGTCTTTACTACTTCCGGGCTGTATTTTTCTTCGGCCGCTACCTGGTCTATAATCTGGTTAATATCCATAAGAACCTTATTACCTGTGTGACCCTGGATAAGCGCGCTAAAGTTGTCCATAGCGTACTGCCGTTCCTTTTCTTCTTCGATACGGCTACGATCTAAGACTTCTTCCCCGGACTTCGCACACGACACCGGTATAAAATCTGCTTCGTATTTTCCACTGATTTCGTCTATCTTAATCAGTGCTACCCGTATCTGCCGTTCCATCTCATTAACGGAAGCCGACATACGTAACAGGCTACCTGGATTTACAAAAAGCTTGTCGTCAGCGCTTCTGTGGTAAATCCCATAGCCTAAGTGATCGTGTCCAGTAAGAATAATATCGGCGGTCGTGTCCACCTTATATAAGTCACTGTATCGGTCAAACGGTGGGCGGTGATCTAGTAACATACCATGGGCTATATGTACCCCGATATGGTTACCTTCCGGGTAATCTACGTCCGGTCCATATCCATAACCGTTTATGTCCATATCCTTACTGTATGGTGTAGCAGTCAGATACACCTTATAGTGTCCCTTTGCCAGATAGATAGGCTTGTCGCTGGCGCTTCTGATAACCTTAAGCTGTGGTACCAGCATTTCCAGAAGCCTTAAACTGGTACGGTAATAACTGTCTACGTTATATCCGTAAATATCATGGTTACCCAGTGTACAGTAAATATCTACTGGACTTTCCTTTAACACTTCTGCAAATTCCAGAAGAACGGCTATACCAACTTCTGGCCGGTCGAATATATCCCCAGGCTGTAAAATTGCGTCTACAGCGTTATCTACAGCTATCTTAAAAACTTCCTTAAGCTTCTGCTTCGCGACTTCCTTATAGTCGTCTATACGGTTTCTGGGGTTCGTTCCGCGTAAGTGTAAATCGCCTACGAATAGAAATTTAACCATCTTCTTCGTCCACCTTTCTGTCGTCCTCGCAGCACTCACACCGTACCTGGTCTGGGTCGTCCGTATAAAAGATAATCCCGCAGTCTACACAATGCTTTTTCATAATACGGACACCTCACTTTCTCCATTCTGGGAACGCTTCACAGCTAAACTTACTTCCCCGATTTCCGCAAGGTCGGCGTTATGTGTGATAAGGATAATCTGTCTTCCGAAAGTGGCGCTATACTCTTTTAAGAAATACGCTACCGACGGCGCGTACTCTTTTGATACGTGCTTACCTACTTCGTCCAGGAATAACGGACCGTCTACACCTTCCATTTCGCCGACTGCCAGACGAAGCGCAAGGGCGATAATATCAATTTTTCCACCGCCGCGGTCATAGTCCGGCTTTTCTAACTTCGTAATAACGCTGTCGTCGTTTAAGTAGTATTCAGCGATAGGCTGGTTACCTCTTAAGGTAAGGTCGATCATAAATTTATGATTCCCACCGAAGACCACGTTAAGCGCTTCGCTTACTATGTCTTCTATCCTTACCTTTACCTGTTGTCTGGCGTAGTCGCTGGTCTTCTGTAAAAGAATTTGTACCAGTCCGAACACGCCTAACTGTTCTTCTGCTTCCGTCTTTACCTTTACCGCCGCTTCTCTCTGCTTTTCCAGTAGTTCGCGTTTCGCCATCTGGTTATTAACCTTGTCCCTGGCGGTACGAAGATCAGCAGCTATACGGTTAATCTGCAAGGTGTTTAAACCCTTCGCAGTACCGTAGCTTACTGGCTCTGGACGGATAAAAAAATCCATAAGTCCCATAAGCTACCCCCTAAACTTCCGGTATGTTGCTTTCCACATTTTTAAGGTTTTCTTCTACGGATTCTGACAAGCGGGTAATCTCTGCTTCAATCGTATCCGGTGTAACGCCTAACTGCTTCATTTCTTCTACGACCTTATTACACTGTTCCTGTGCGGCTTCCAGCTGTGTTTCCGCCTTTGTCTTTGCATTTTTCGCAGCTTCCAGTCTTTCTTTTGCCTTTTCAATACGTTCTTTAATATCCATTACTTCGTACCTTCCTTTCCGTTTTTACTCTGATACATAATTACCAGGTTGTTACCCTTGTCGCCTTTAATGGTAAATGTCTGTTCTACCGGTACGGCGCCTTTGAGCGGGGCGTTTTCATTCAGTACCATAACTTCGGAATCGTCTGGCACATCATAAAGCAATGCTCTTAAGTCTTTTACTGTCATTTCGTATTACCTTCCTTTCTGGTTATCATAAGCGCCGCCTTTTTGCTGTCTTTCAGCATAACCGCGGCTATTTCTACTTCTTCGTCTAAGGCGAACCCTACAGCTTCCCTAAAATCTCCCGGAAGCTGTAAGCGTCCTTTTCCGTCCAGTTTACGGGACACCTTAAACAAACCACCTTCATACAATGCCATTAGACTGTACCCCACTTTCCGTATTTCGTAAGGTAGCCGGCCGGCCCCAGGTTACGGAAGTCCGTAGCGCGTTCATTCGCTACGCCGACGTCCTTATAAACTCCTAGGTTATGGGCTTTTCCTTTGTAGAAACAACGGACTTCGTAACGCTGTTTATCTTTCCGGTAGTGGACACCCTTAACCATGTCGGCGTATTCCGGTCCAGTAGGTTCTACCGGTATGTAGCTTTCACCGATCGGAAGGTTAATAAGGTTGTCCCTGGTAAGGTTCAAGCTGTTACCGTCCTTAAAGATTGTGTTCTGTCCACGTTCCGGCTTCGATATAACCCTATGTAAAAGCGGCTGCTTCTGTTCAAAGCCCGGAACATTTACCACCTTACCACCTACCCTGTGGGCGGTCGCTCTTATATAAAGCTGTCCGTTTCTTTTGTGAATAAAGGAAAACCATGTACCAGGCCAGGACTTAACTAAGTCCATATCCGCAGCGTCTAACTTCACTTCCACGGAACCATACCCCACGTTTGGCGGCGCTTCTACAAAAAGCGTAGCTTCCTTTCCACGTATGATAAAATCGTTTTTCAAACTGCCGCACCCCCTAAAACGCTGTCCAGATAACCGATAACAGACTTACCGATACCTTCCGCCAGTGTTACCGTAACGGCGTTCCCGAACTGCTTATACGCCTGTGAATTACTTACAACCTGTTTCCAGTTATCCATAGGAAACGCCTGTAATCTGCCGTATTCCGTCGGCGTAAGTTTTCTTACTCTATACTTCGTATGATCGAAGATTTTAATATGATGCGTACCACCCGCTACAGCTGTAGCTGTCGGGCTAATGCCTTCCGGGTTGTGTACCCGTCTACTGTGATCGTGTCCGCTACTCTCTAACATTCCTATCACCTCTATTTCCGGTAGCCCTTGCGGCCGCTGCTCTCTCTCTCTCTCTGTATTCATACATTCGTCTACCCTTTCCAGTACCAGCGGTACTTGTTTGTAGTCCGACGCCAGTAACGTAGGGGAACACCCTATAAAGGTTCCTTTCCCGTTACGCTGTGCCTGTATTACGCCGTCCTGTATTAGCTGATCTATGGCCGGTAGGCGCTGGCTCTCTCTCTCTCTCTCTCTCTACAATCATGTGTCATTTTCTCCACCTTTCTTATCACATATAACCACCTGGGAACACCCTGTAAGCAACGACTGGGCTATTTCTTTTCCGACCCGTCCGCGCCTGGTGTTACTTTCCGGGTAAGCTATATTTATGGCGTCCCCATATCTCCCTACAGCTATCCCGGCTTTTGTAGCTTCGGCTATCGGGAACAAGGGGGCGTCTTTTCCGTATCGCTTTTCACGGTATTCTCTACCACCTTCACCCCTTGCCGACTGCTCCGTAGTGTCGGGGCTACCTCTGTGTAAATCCTTTTCCGGCTCTCTCTCTCTCTCTCTCTCTCTGTAGAATAGCCGTAAGTGTCGTCTACAATAACGCCGTGTAAGTCCTGGGCGGTCAGTGTAAACATAGGGTCTTCGTCTTCCTTCGATCTACGCCCGTTCTGCCTTTTATCTACTCTGTCCGGCGTAATCGTGGCGTGTACCTTACCCATAGAAGAAATACGCTGTAACGCCTGGTCTATGATCTTGTGGGCCTTTTCGTCGGCGATATAAAACTTGTCGTCTACGTCAGCTTCCAAGATTGTAGAAAGCTTCGGTACGTAGTCGTGTTGTTCTTCTGGATATGTGTAGGTATCTGGCAAGCTGTCCAAAGTACCGACGACTATATACCTTTCCCTATTCTGTGGTACGCCCCAGTATTTGCTATTAAATAACTGTGCGTGGCACTTATACCCGGCTTTTCCATATTCAGCTTCCAGCACCGGTAGAAGTTTCCTTAACGCCTTCACGTTTTCCGCTACAAGCACTTTCGGAACCTTCTCCGGCTCTCTCTCTCTTGCTTCGGCCAGCAGCCGCATGATTTCAAAAAACATACCGCTTCTGGTCGCTGCCCTGTGGTTCGTACCACCGCAACCCGGACATAAATTTTCTTCGCTGTAAGTTTCCGCGGACACTTCCCATACGGTACCGCAGTCGGCACATTCCAGCTTTATACCCGCCTGTTTTCCGGCTACGCTTAAGTCCTGGCAAGGAAACCCAAACGCCCAGACGTCGGCTTTCGGTACATCTTCAATACACATTTTCTGTATATCTGCCTGTACCACATGATCGCCTACATTTTCCCTGTATGTGGCTACAGCGTACTTGTCAAAATCCCAGGCGCCGACGATTTTAAACCCGGCGTTCTGAAAGCCCAGACCAAGACCGCCACACCCACAAAAGAAGTCGTTTAATGTGTACAATTTTCTTTTACCTCACTTCCACACAATGGACACACGCCCCCGGCAGCTTCCCAGGCGGCCTGTAGTTCTTCCTGTGCTTCCTTTAATTCTCTGTTACATTTTTCTGCGTATCTTCCAGCTGCTTCATAGGAAAGCTGTCTTGTCTGACTTACAGCATTTAACTTCTTAAGGTTGTCCAGTTCGTCGTACTGCTTAGAAATGCTTCCTAGAATGTCCGCCAGGGCTTCTGTGTTCCCCAGGGAAGATACCTTATACCGTAAGTCGCGTTCTTCTTCGCTTACTCCGTTAAATCGCTTATAGGCACGTTCCAGGGCTTCTAAGGCTTGTGTGTCTTTTTCCGCTTCGTCCAGCATGAACGAAAGCCCTACCGCCTGGTCTAACTTCACTACCAGCGCCGACGTTCTTCTTATGGTTTCCTGTAAATTGATATAACCATACTGAAAGCCTAAAAGCGCGTCGTGCCTTATTACGTCTGTTTCCACTTCCTTAAGATCAGACTGTAAGTCTTCCAGATTCCGTGTAATACGGATAACCCTTAAAGGTTCGTTCTGATCTTGTACCGCTTTCCAGAATCCTACGTTAAGGTCTTCCAGCTTTTCTTTTTTCGCCTGTTCGCGTTCCGCGATACCAAGCGATACAGAAGCGACGACCACACCGGCCAGACGTTCCACTTCGTCGTAGTATTTAATACGCTGTTCCGTGTTCAGCTGGTAACTATTCATAAGGGCGGTAAGCGCGACGTGTCGGCTCTGATCTTCCTTTAATTTCGTAAAGGCAGCTTCCGCTATTTTAAGTTCAGCGTCGAACCGGTCAAGGTCGAAGTATTCCGTAAGGGATACGTCGATTTCCCCTATCTGTTTGTCGGCGTAAGAAATATCGTTACGTGTCTGGTGGGTCTTTTTATTTACCTCGCTGATCGACTTATCTACGATTTCTGTACCCGCCAGCTTTCCTAAGACCTTCGCCCCTACGCTTGCGCTTTCCGAAAGCATAAAAGGCGCGTCCAGCTGGAAAGCAAAATTTAAACAGGTTTCAAAGTCACCGTACTGCTGTTTTACCAGTCCCAGGGTTTCCTTAATCTCTGGCGGTATCTCTGCTTTTTCCCACGCTGTAGGGAAAGCGCTGTGTGTATAGGTCGTCTTACCCTTTCTACGGGTCTTCGTGATCGTGATACCGTTATCAAATGTTACGGATACCTTAACCTGGTCTACAGCTTCTTTAACTGACCCGTCCGGGTTACGGATTGTGTGCAAGAACGCTTCCCCGGTCGGCTCATTAAAAGCGAACCACCGAAGCGCTCTTATGATCGCTGTCTTTCCGGCGTCCGACGGTCCGGTAATGACCGTCAGCCCAGGGGAAAGACGAAAGGTACTATTTGTGTGTGACTGGTAGCCTTCTATCGTCACTTCCTGGATTTTCATTACAAAGGTTCCCCCTTCCTTACTTTCTCATTTATAAATTCTATAAGCAGCCACTTAGGTATCTTTATCTTCGGGCCGTCCTGTACATACGGGAAGCCCTCACTATGGATAAGTTCGTAGGTCTGTCGCTGGCCCTTTCCCAGAAAGTCCATTAAGTCGTATGGCGTAAGCATTAAAGGCAGATCGTCCATACTTCTAAATACTTTCGGTTCTCTGGCTTTAGCCATTGTCTACCTCGTCGCCCAGGTGTTCCATTTCTTCTTTTTCTTCTGCCGTAAGCGGCGTATAAAAGACTTCCGGTACCGTACTTCCTACAGCTAACGCTATAGATTCCATAGCGGACTTAGACGGCTGCTTATTACCGTTTTCAATGTGGGATAAATGCCCCACGGATAACCCTGTTTTCTCTGACAGGTCTTTCAGTAACAGACCGCTAATTAGTCTGTAATACTTTACTTTGTTCATTGCTTTTTTCTCTCCTTTGCCGTTGTCCTTGTGACGGTTTTACTTGTTTATTTGTCTGTGTGACAATTATACAGTGTAAAATATAAGGATACAAATACGACTTGTCTTCACGACAATTTTTATAGCTTCCGCCGTGTGTCGTCGTTATCCTCTGTTATCCTCTGTTTACCTCTGTCACAGAAAAATATTTTTAAAATGTAGTATTGGCGTCACGCGGTACAATTATGGCGTAAGGAAAACCGGATTTCTTCGCCCGTATCACTTCCTTTTCAAGCTTCAAACGGTCGTCACTCTTATAGATCACGATACAGCCGTTTTCCACTATCACTACTGCACATTCCACTAGAATACCCCCTTTCAGTTTGTAAAATCGGTATCCAGCATACGCCCACGGACTACAGCACATAACTTAAAGATCGTGTTCCCGTTCGGGTATCTTCCGTCGTATCGCAGTATCCAGGTAATACCGTATACGTCTGTAAAACAGCGCCCTTCCGTGGCAAGGCGGCACCGGCTACCGTCTTTATTGTAATATGCCGCCCAGAAAAGGGTACTAAGTTCGTGGTAGATCGCTGCCCGGTGTGGTCGATCGGCGCTATCATAGTCTTCCCGGTTAATTAAAAGTTCCAGACGTTCCCGCTGGCGAAGTTCACGGCGTTTAAGTTCGCGTCCGTAAGTCTGCTTCCAGATACGGTAAGCTTCTTCCTTTGTCATTCCTCCACAATCGGTATATATGCGTTCTATGATCTGGAACTGATCGTAGGTATCGGGCGTTTCCGGCGCCCGCGTACCCTTCAAAAACTCGCTGTAAAGCATTTTACTTTCACCCCCTTAAGCTTGATCTGGTCTTACCGGATAACTGTTAAGTTCCACTGGTTTAATATCACAGTCTTCCAGCTTGATGTTTTTATGTGTGACGTTTCCGGTGTCTATCCAGATTGTGAAGTAACCGGCCTTAATTGCTTCGGCGCGTCCGGTAAAGACTACCCCACATTCCGGGTACTTTTTCTTTAACACCTTTTCGGTGTAAGCTTTGCACTCTTTAAATTTTTCTTCCACCAGTTCGGCGTTACGATCGGTAACCGCTTCGCACTCTGTAAAATACTGATACCATGCGTCCTTGTTCATATCTGCACTTCCTTTCTGGAAGGGGCCGAAGCCCCTAATTTTTAAAACTGTTTTCTAATTCGTCCCACATACCAAGAACCGACATTAAAGCCGCCGGAAGATCGAACGGTACTACGTTATCTTCGGAACACTGGTTAAACATGGCTTCCGCACCGGCCATTTGCCAAGGTTCCAGGTATTCCCAGTTTTCCTCTTTACGAAGGAAGTTAAGAATTGCTACTGTGTCTTTCATACAACTTTTCATACATTTCGCGTTACCTTCCGCAGCAGAAACCATAATTACAGGTTCACCGCTTTCATTTGCTTTTTTACAAGCTTCTTCAAATTCGGCTGCGTGTTGCTCGTCTATCAGCATTTCGTTACAAAACCAATAGTTTAATCTGTAAACCTTATCTAACAACTTTTTTATTCTATCCTTATCTACCATATCGTTACCGCCTTTCGTGTTTGGTTATTTGTCTTTCGTTTCTGATTAGATAATACTTCATAATGATTAGATTGTCAATACCTATTTTAATTATTTTTCTAACTTTTTTGATTGACTTTTCTAATCAATTTGATTATAATTATAATATCCTAATAGAAAGGGGGTGTACAGTTTGGCAGTAGCCGACAAGATCAAGGCACTTCTTAAGCTACAGGGTAAAAAGACAGAAGACTTAGCGGAAGCGCTGGGATTAGCTTCTAAGCAGGCTCTTTACAATAAGTTTAACCGTGATAGCTTCACGGCGTCCGACTTAATAAAGGCCGCGGACTTTCTTAACTGTGACTTGAATTTTGAAACAAAAGAAGGTCAGAATATCACACTTACAGTAGACGACATCAAAAAATAGTTACAGTTCGGAAGAACGCACTTACCCAGGAAAGCCCTACAGCTGCAAAGTTGTAGGGTCTTTTCTTTGTCGTCGTTGGGTGATATAATAAAAGAAAACACTTAGGGGGATAAAAATTATGAAATGTCCAAAATGTAAAAGTGAAAATGTTAGTGTCGATCTGGTACAGGTAGAAGGAAAGACTAAGAAGCATGGTAACGGTCTGGGCGGTCATATCAATAATACCGCGCGTGGACTTACAGCTATATGTACCCTGGGTATGTCTAACCTGGTATGGAAGAAGTCAAAAGGAAATGAGAAGACAAAGTTTAAGAACAAGACCGTATGTATCTGCCAGAACTGCGGTCATACCTGGAACGCCTAAAAGGTAAACAGAGGATAACAGAGGACAACGCTATAAACTAGCTTACTTCGGATAACCAAGGATAACAGAGGTAAACAGAGGATAAAGAAAAAGACCTACAGCAGTAAGGAAGATCGAAAATTTTTTAAAGAACTTAAAGAAGGGGGTATAGAAAACCCACTCATAAAATGAATAAGAAAATGAGTTAAAAAACAATACCCCCTAAAAGAAAAATAGATACACTTTATATTATATATACTAATCTTTATTATATATTTTATTTATTATATAGTTATGTATATAGAGTTATTATATGTATATAATAAGGGTCTTTTATGCTGTAGTTTCTTACTGATTTTCTACTACGAATTTTACTACAGTTTTTACTACAAAGCCGCGGAAAACAGGGGTAAACAGAGGATAACAGAGGACAACGGAACATTTACAGAATACAGAGAAAAAGCCCAGAAACGCTATGTTTCCGGGCTTTTAAAATGGCTATATTACATTATCCATAAACAGGTCATATACCTGTGCAAATTTCTCATATGCGCCCATATTTTTCTCTCCTGCTTTATTTTATCATCTGTAAATCCACATACTGTCTAAAAAGGCAGATGATTTCTCACCTGCCTTTGTTGTTTGTTGCTTTCCTGTGTAATTACATTTCCTGCAACAGTTACATTGTTTTACTGTACAGGCATATAATATACGTCTGCTGCTTCTCCGTGCCAGTAGTAGCTGTTGCCATCGGCATCATATGCATCTACCTCATCTGTGAATGTATAAACATTACCGTCAAAGTCAACCCAGTTTCCGTTTCCATCCGGCTGGATAACAAATGCATGTCCATCAGAGTTACGATACAGTGTTCTTGTCTCATCTGTATTAGACAACTGCTCATCTGTAAATCCTCCGGAGTTTGTCGTTGTACTTCCGGAATTATCACTGCCGCTCTCAGCAGCATCGGCTGATGTATTGTCTGTTGCTGCTGCATCTGTATTTCCGGCATTTTCTGCGGTCTGCTGATCAGCAGATGCATTATTGGCATCGGCAGCGTTTGCATCAGCTGCTGCCTGCTTGTTAGCAGCTGCCTGCTGTGGTGCTGCTTCTTTAAGTGTGGAATCCCCGAGAATCTGGAAAGATTCAACAGCTGCCTTGACAGATGCAAGTGCATCTTCTGTCTTTACACTGGCATCAATTGTATAATACTCTGTGTCATTTGCAAATACCTTATGAACTACATACAGATTTCCGTTACTCTTATCTGTATTCAGCATCTTTGTTGTGTAGCTGTATACACCGATTCCATTAACATCATTGGATGTGTATTCCTGAATCTCAAAATCTGTTCCGTTTACTTTATCTCCATCAGCCTGTTCCAGAGAAACGGCCATATCCTGTGTGCTTGGAACAACGGTTGCAGCCATTGTTTCCTCTCCCTGACCATGAAGTATCAGAATATTTCCCTCATCCGGAGACTCAAAGCTGACCATATCTGTCTCATCGGTCTTATTGGCCCATGTGGCATCCGGAAGATTGATTGCAATTGTTTTGTCTGCTGAAGTATACGTAGTACTCTGCACATTCGGTGCAATTGTAGGAGTCGGTGCCGGTGTTTCTGTAGCTTCCGGTATCGGTGTCTCTGTTACTGCAGCCGGTTCCTCTGTAGCTTTTGTGTCTCCTCCAAAGCTGCAGGCTGTCATAAAAACAGACGCTGATATTGCTATTGCTGACATTACTGGTAATCTTTTATTTCTCATAATAACCTCCTTATTATACTTAATTCGTAACTGTTCAGTAGTTGCCTTAATTCTGTACTTAACTTTCTCTGAATGGTTTCGCTATATTTTACAATTTTATTACATTTTTGTCAACACAAGTGCATTCCTGTTTCATACATATGAAGTTCATGCAGTGCTCTTGTCGCAGTAATATATTTTGCCTGTATCGCAAGACCGCTGTTCTCTTCAGAATCAAATATGCCAAATACCTGATCAAACTCAAGTCCTTTCGCCAAATAAAATGTCGTTACTGTCAGACCTTTTTTGAAATTCTGACTGTCACGGTTCATATAGGTAAGTTCATATTCTCCGTCAGGATCCCTGCTCTTAAGTCTGTCCTCCAGATACAGAAATGCATGCTCGGCTTCCGCTTCTGTAAACAGGATCAGAGCCTCTGTCTCATAATCTGCCCGCTTTTGTTCCCATTTTTCAATAACCATATCAAGAGCTGCGTTGAGATTTTCGAAACATTTTTCTTCTACTTCCGCTCCATGGCGGTCAAACAGCTCTATATCCTGAATTCCGGTAAGACGATTTGCATACTGTGCGATTTCCATAGTATTACGGTAACTTCGGTTCATAATGATCTTGCGAATGTCTCTGCCGAAAATTCCTGGAAGGAATGCAAGTGCATCCTGCTGCTTTTCTTCCATTGTCTGCGCTTTGTCTCCAAGAATTGTCATTCTGCATGGAAACAGTTTTTTCAGAAGTACAAACTGTATCCAGGAATAATCCTGCATCTCATCTACGATGACGTGTTTGATCCCATGATGATTTCCGCATTTAAAAAGTGAATATTTCAGATAAAGTACCGGATAAACATCTTCATAACGAAGCTTTCTCTTTTCGAGCGTAACATGCGGGAGCGGCTTATATCCTTCCTGTTCCAGAAAACGACTGTACAGTACATAACAGTCTCTGGTTTCATACATGCGAAGAAAACGATCCGTGAGTTCCTCTTTTTCTTCATCCGCAAGATCTTTATCTCTCAGTGTCTCCACCTGATCAATGAAATATTCTGCAACTGCTTCCATTCGGGAAAGGAGCGGAATATCCAGAAACTTAAAATAAAAAAGATCTATGATCTCTTTTTCTTTGAGACAACATCCTTTGTATTCAATATCCCTGAAATTCATCAGTTCATCTTCCAGTCCCAGCATAAAGCCGTCCAGTCTGCCTGTGAATTCTGCCGATTGTTTTTCACGACAGAGTTCCTGTGACTCCGGAGCCAGAATTGCCCGTTCAATCTGATCATATCGTTCTTCACAATCAGCGGCAATGCCTTTCAGTTCTCTGTAGGCAAACAGATCAAAACTCATCTCACGGATATTTTCTTCCCCAAGTTCCGGAAGAATATGCGAAATATAATCCGCAAACACCCCATTTGGTGAAAGAACCAGTACATTGGAAGATTTCAGATTTTCCCGGTCATGATAAAGAAGATACGCAATTCTGTGAAGTGCCACAGATGTCTTACCACTTCCGGCAGCCCCCTGGATCACCATGATCCGGTCCTTTGTATTTCGGATAATCGCATTCTGTTCCTTCTGGATCGTCCGGACGATATTCTTAAGCTGAACCTCACCTTTGCTCCCAAGTTCCGCACCAAGGATCTCATCATCGATTTTTACATCGCTCTCAAATTCATAGAGCATTTTTCCA
>OLNE01000793.1_pt1 | contig 27181 bp, 22 predicted proteins | sample 1672431 | NCBI WGS metagenome assembly OLNE01 (sample SAMEA3136685, study PRJEB25190) | human gut metagenome | reverse complement strand
ACCTGCAGACCGAGCACGAGCGCTTCCTCACCGAGGAGCACTTCAAGCGCCCGACCTTCGTGACCGACTATCCGGCGGAGATCAAGGCCTTCTACATGCGCATGAACGATGACGGCAAGACCGTCGCCGCGGCGGATTGCCTGGTTCCCGGCATTGGTGAGATCATCGGCGGCTCCCAGCGCGAGGAGCGCCTCGACCTGCTCGAGCAGCGCATCGCCGACCTCGGCATGAACCCCGAGCAGTACAAGTACTACCTCGACCTTCGCCGCTATGGCTCTTGCAAGCACGCCGGCTATGGCCTGGGTTTCGAGCGCCTCGTCATGTACCTGACGGGCGTGGGCAACATCCGCGACGTCATCCCGCACCCGCGCACGGTCGGCAACGCCGAGTTCTAGGGCGAGACCAGCGCTCAAGTGGCCACTTGAGCCGCGCCTGTACCATATCGCATTGACGCACAAGCAAAGGACGGGTCGCTCCCAGCGGAGCGGCCCGTTCTCTTGTTTTAAGCAGGCGCATGCAAGGCACCCGCAAGCGTATGCAACACACACTGCCACTTGCAACCGCGCGCCCGGAAGAGAACCCAAAATGAACCGGCCCGTCAGCGCTCGCGCAATACCCGCCCCAAAACGCAAAAGCGCCCGTGCAGGGAGGTTGCACGGGCGCGCATGTAGCAACTGGCCTCAAGCGACGCCAGGAAGGGGAGCATGGCTCAGGCCAGGTGACGCTAACAACTACCGAGAGCGGCGAGTCCCATGTCGAGGAGCAACGCCGCATGCTGAGGCTGGTACTCATCAGGAGCGATGGTAACGACCTTCTTAGCGCCCGCCTCTTCAAACGCCGTCTTCGCGAAATCAACCGCGGGAGACAGCATGATCACGTCAGCATCATCCACGTGATCAACGGCCTCGCCAACCGGCATCGACTTGATGTCGATATCAAGGTTGCGCCCCTCGACGAGCGCACGCATCTTGGCGGCAATGACGCTCGAGGTAACGCTAAGAGTGCAGCACAGAACGATCTTCTTCATGACCATGCCTTCCGTCTCTGAGGCGGGAACACGATTCACATGCCATGCGAGGTCGATAGGGCGCGCTTCCGCATGAGCCGTACAAACGCGACGAGGCGCGCCTTGCCCGCTCGTCCTACATATCGCACAAGGACAATTTCCACTCACGGGCCAAGCGAAGCAAAAGGGGTGGCTCCCGCCCGCAAGCCATTCGAGCGGGAGCCGAGGGGGGCCTACTTCTTCTGGACGTACTTGAGGCAGTCGAGCGTGACGGCGGTGAGGATGATGATGCCGGAGAACACGAACTGCAGGTTGGTGTCGATGCCCAGAATGGTGAGGGAGTAGGTAAGCGCGGTGAAGATCAGCACGCCGACCGTGACGCCCGAAATCTTGCCGATGCCGCCGGTGAAGGAAACTCCGCCAACCACGCAGGCCGCGATGGCGTCCATGTCCCAACCCTGACCATAAGCGGCGGAGCCAGAACCGACCATGCGCATGCACTCGAGCCAGTCGCCGAAGCCGTAGAGGATGCCAGCGAGCACGAAGGCACCGATGGTGACGCCGAAGACGGAGATGCCGGAGACGGCAGCGGCCTCGGGGTTGCCACCCACGGCGTAGAGGTTCTTACCGAACGTCGTCTTGTTCCAGATGAACCAAACGATTGCGACGGCGAGGGCGGCCCAGAGAATGATCATCGGGAAGCCATTGACCTTCGGGATGAAGATGCCCGGAATGGCACCCTCAATGGCACCGAAGGAAACACCCTTGGTGGCATAGGTCACGAGACCAAAGATGATGAGCATGTTGGCCATCGTGGAGATGAACGGATGCATCTTGAAGCGCGCCGTGAAGAAGCCGGCGATGGTCGTGAACATCGTCGTCAGGCAAATGCAGACGACGAGGGCCAGAAGTGCACGCGGAACGAGGGGGACCGAGGTGAAGTCGAAGACGACGCCAAAGACCGAACCCGTGTTGATGCCCTGGTGCATGATGATCGTCGAGGCGGTCATACCCATACCGACCATACGACCAATCGACAGGTCAGTGCCCGTAAGCAGGATCAGGCCGGCGACGCCAAGAGCGTAGAACATGCGCGGCGAGGCCTGCTGCAGGATGTTGAGGACGTTCTGGTAGGTGAGCAGCTGCGTGCCCTTGACGATCGGGGCGGCGATGCACAGACCGATGAACACGAGAAGAATGACGATGTACAGGCCGTTCTTCAGGAAGAAGTTGCGCGTGTTGAACGTGTAGAGGTAGTTCTCGCGCTTCTGGGCCTGCTTCTCGGCAAAGGTGAACTTGCCCATGCGCAGCATGTCGATGAGGTGGTACTCATAGGCGAAGGCCTCGTGCTGGCGGTCCTTGATCTGCTGCAGCTCGGTGCTATAGGTCACCTTAGCGTCGAACTGACGGTTCTTGTAGATGTAGTTCTCCTCCTTGACCTCCCTGGAATCAGAGAGACCTGCGAGGGTCTGCTTGTGCTCCTCAGCGAGGTCGGCGAGCGCCTTCTCGTACTTGGCCTTAGCCTCGACCTTCTGTGCGGCGCAGCTGGCCTTGACGGGCTCGTAGTACTCGGAGTCGAAGTGCTGCTTGAGATATGCCTCGGCGTCGGCGATGAGCTTGTCGACCTCAGGCTTGTTGGCGGCCTCGACCTTCTTGGCCTTCTCCATCTCGGCCTTGTACTCGGCGATAGCCTCGTCACGCTCGGCCTTGGTGAGGACGCGATCGGACTTGGTGACGTCGATGCTGGTCTGAAGAGCGACGACCTTCGTCGTGCCCTCGGCACGGAGCTCGTCGACCTTGCTCTGGATAGTGCTTACATACTCATCGATCGGCTGGATGAGTTTTGCCTCATCATCGATCGAGAGAATCTTTCCGCTGGGTGCGGCCATATGATCAGACTCCCTCCTGTTACAGGTACTTGGCGCTCAGGCGCAGAAGCTCTTCCTGGTTGGTCTCGGACGTGTTCACGATGCCGGAAAGTCGGCCGTTGGACATGACGCCGATGCGGTTGGTAATGCCGAGGATCTCGGGCATCTCAGAAGAGACCACGATGATCGTCTTGCCCTGCTTGGCCATCTTGATGATCAGCTCGTAAATCTCGTACTTCGCACCAACGTCGATGCCGCGCGTGGGCTCGTCCATCATGAAGACCTGCGGCCCGCGCTCAAGCCACTTGCCGAAGATGACCTTCTGCTGGTTGCCGCCCGAAAGCGACGAGATGAGGTCGTCGGGGCCCATGCACTTGGTGTTCATCGTCTTGATCTCTTTGGCGGTCGCGCGGACCATCTTGTCCGTCGAGAGCGCAACACCGCTCTTGTACTGGTTGAGATTGGCGATGGTGGTGTTGAACGTCAGGTCGCCCTTGAGGAACAGGCCATTGGCCTTACGCTCCTCGGTGATGAGGGCAAAACCGTGTTCCATGGCGTCGCGCGCGTTGTTGAAGTTCATAAGGCGATCGCGGAAATAGACGCGACCGGCAGCACGCGTGCGCACGCCAAAAATCGTTTCGAGCAACTCGGTTCGACCGGCGCCCACCAGACCATACAGACCAAAGATCTCGCCCTTGCGGACATCGAAGGTGATGTCCTGCAGGTGCGGCTCGAACTTGGTGGACAGGTGCTGGATCGAGAGAATCGGCTCGCCGGGCTCGTTGTCGACCGGCGGGAAGCGGTTCTCGAGCGAGCGGCCGACCATGGCCGAGATGAGCTCGTTCATATTCGTGTCTGAGGTGTGCTTCGTCATGACGAGGTTGCCGTCACGGAGCACGGAGATGTCGTCGCAGATCTCGAAGATCTCGTCCATCTTGTGGGAGATGTAGACGAGCGCAATACCCTGGCTTTTAAGCATGCGCATCATCTGGAAGAGCTTCTCGACCTCCTGGGCCATCAGCGACGAGGTGGGCTCGTCGAGCACGATGACCTTGGCGTTATACGAGATTGCCTTCGCGATCTCACACATCTGGCGCTGCGAGACACTCATGTTCTTCATCGGCTGGGTGAGGTTGACCGTCATGCCGAGGCGACGGAACAGGTCCGAGGCCTCCTTCTTCATGCGGGCCTCATCGATGATGCCGGCGCCGTTGACGGGATAGCGACCCAGGAACAGGTTGTCTACCACGTTGCGCTCGAGGCACTGGTTGAGCTCCTGGTGGACCATGGCCACGCCGTTCTCGAGCGCGTCCTTAGGACCGGAGAAGCTCACCTCCCTGCCGTCGAGGATGATGTCACCCTCGTCCTTCTGGTAAGTGCCAAACAGGCACTTCATCATGGTGGATTTGCCTGCGCCGTTCTCGCCCATGAGCCCCATCACGGTGCCGCGACGCACATTGAGGTTGATGTGATCGAGGACCCTGTTACGGCCGAACGACTTGCTCATCCCTTTGATTTGCAGGACGTAGTCCTCTTGCTCATCCGCCATTTGATCACCCCTCTTTACCCCTAGAAATTGATAACGTACTCATCCCTTACCGGGAAAAGGCCGGGAAGAGGACCTACCCCTCCCCGGCCCGCTGCCAACGTTAAAGCTGGACGATAGCTAGACCTACGCCAGGAGCGAGGTGTAGGAGGAGCCGTTGTCGGTCTTCACCATGTTGATAGCAAAGGCGTCGTACTCGCCCGGGTTGCCGAGGCGGTTCGTGATGTTGGACTCGGTCTGGCCGTCGCCGCCGATGTAGTCAACCTTGAGGTTGAGGAGCTTGTCGTACTTCTGGAGGAGCGGCTGGTAGGTGGCGGACAGGAAGTTGTCGGCCGCGTTGTAGATGTCGAGCCAGACCTTCTTCTCCGGGCTCTTGGAGGCGTCGAGCTGAGCCTGGGCGCCGTCATACAGAGCGGTGGCGTCGGCGAACTTGTCGGCGTTCTCGGCGGTGACGGCGAGGTTCATCGCGTAGTAAGAGCGATCCTCCTCGCTGTACTTGTAGTCATCCTCGGCAAGGACGTTGCCGGCGTCGTCGGCCTTGGAGATGCCCGTGTTGATGTCAACGCCGTCAAGGGAGTTGCGGAGCAGACGGAGGGTCAGGTAAGCCTGAACGGCCGGGTTCTGGGAGATGGTGCCGGCGTAGCCCTCGGCGATGGCGGCGACAGCGTCAGAGTTGGCGTCGTAGCCGAAGGTCGGGACCTTGTTCTCCTTGGACCAGGCGTTGAACATGGCCATGCCCATGCCGTCGTTGTTGGAGACGATGACGTCGATCTGGTCACCAAAGGAGGTGGCCCAGCTGCCCAGGGCGTTGCCAGCGGTGGCAGCATCCCAGGTGGCGCCGGCGGAGTTCTTCATCTCCTGCGAGGCGAGCTCGCGGACGATGTACTTCTTGCCGTTGACCTCGAGCTCGCCGTCCTTGACGACGGTAGCGGAGCCGTCAACGTTGGTGCCGGCAGCCTCGGAGACGATGGCGCCGTTCTGCTCGACAGCAGTGCCGAGGGCCTTGCGGCAACCACGGGTACGGGCGATGGAGTCGTTGTGGCCCACATCACCGATGGCGAGGACATAGCCGATGACGCCGTCGCCGTTGCGGTCGATGGTGTCGATGTGCTCCTTGATGTAGTCAACGACCATCTGGCCCTCGAGCTCGCCGCCCTGGTTGGCGTCGAAGCCGACGTAGTAGGTGTTGGCGTTCCAGTTGAGCGTGGTCATGTCGAGCTCACCGGTGGAGCTGTTGGACGGCTGGCGGTTGAAGAAGACGACCGGCTTGTCCTTGTTGGCGACATCTCCGCCAGCAGCGGCCGTGGTGGCGGCGCTGTTGTCAGAGCCGCCGCAGCCAACGAGGCTGCCAGCAGCGACGGTGGTCAGGCCAAGACCACAGACCTGGAGGAACTTACGACGAGACATTGCCATAACGATCTCCCTTTCCTTTTTAGCGCGCGATTCGCGCGCCTTTTGACGTTTGGCGGGAATTCTCCCGCTCCGGACTCAAGAGTAACGCATTGGAAATAAAAGTTGACCACTCCTGAGTCGCCATTTCATGTGAGTACGTTAACATTCTCGCCGCGCGCACAACTCAACGAGACTCGAATTGTTGCCGAACGGTCGATTTTTGCGCCGCGAGTGGCAACGCGCGCGCAGGTAGGTCCTTAGCTTTCAGCTTTGGGGTCCCCGCCAAAGGCCGCCTCGTCAACACGTGCGAGTCCTTCCGCACTCCACGCCTCCCCATCGAGGGCCTTGAGGTTCTCGAGGACCCGCTCGGGACGCGAGGCGCCTGATGACACGATGTCTACACTATGCCCTCGCTCGGGCAACGGAGCCACGCTCGATAAGCTTGCCGGGAATGCGCACGGCAACGACCTGGTTGTTTGCCGGATCCTCCGGCACGGCATGCTCAAAGGCGGTGCGCCCACGTTCGCTCATGTCGAAGCGCACGGTGGTGAGCTGGCAGTTGGGCACATAGTCCACGAGCGAGTCATCGACGCCGACGACGCTCACATCCTCCGGAACGCGCAGCCCATGATCGCGCAGGGCACAGATGACGCCATTTGCCATCTGGTCGTTCGCGGCGAAGACCGCCGTGAAGTCATGGTCATGCTCGAGCATTTGGCATGCCGCCTCATAGCCGCTATTCGCAGACCAGTCTCCACGCGTGGGCTCGACCACGGCGAGCCCCCTCTCCTGGAGGGCGTCCCTCCAACCAGCCTGGCGAAAAACCTCGTCCACGGAGAACTCGGGGCCGGCAACATAGCGAATCTCGCGGTGACTATGCGAGAAGAGATGCTCCATGAGCGTGAGGGCGCAACGGTACTGGTCAGAGTCGACCGTCGTACAGCGTGGGTGCGCATACATGGAGACGATCACCGAAGGAAGGCCCGCAAGCGGCGTGAACTCCTCGAAGTCTGGCGCGAGACGGCTCATGCCGAAGATGACGCCATCGACGGGCAGCGCGGACATCGCCCGCGTGGCCTCTTCGAGGCTAAAGTTCTGGTCCTTGCTAATCTCCATAAGCGTGACGGCGTAACCGCGATCTCGCGCGGCGGCGGTGATTCCGTCAAGCATAGAGAGGTTGCCGAACTCCGTGATGTCGTTCACGCAGAAGCCAACGGAATGGTACCTGCCGTCCCTGAGCGAGCGACCCGCATAGCTCACACGGAAGCCGAGCTGGTCCATGGCCTCCTGAACGCGCTTGCGCGTCTTCTCGCTGACATTGGGCATGTTGTTCGCCACGCGAGAAACCGTCTGCTGCGATACGCCCGCGAGGCGCGCCACATCAACCATCGAGACGGTGCGCCCAGCCGCCACCGCCTTGGTCCCGTTGTCTTCACTGCGCATCACGCCGCTCGCCTCCCGGTCCCGCCAGATTCGTTGGGCAATGGCCGACCCGCCCCAGACACAGGGCGGACAAGCCCCCCCACGCCGCTCACAGGGCAATTATGGCCGATTGCGGGAATGGGGTCTGGTTCGGCAAATTCCTTATGAGTACGTTAACATTATTCAAGTGAAGTGTCCCGATTACTCGCCGAACGGCAGTCAGGACACGTAAATGCGAGTGCGAGAGGCGCATCATGGCAAACATCGAGTTCCTTGGGAAAGCCCCAGACGGCACCCCCGTGAGTTCATATGAGCTCTCCTGCGATGGCGTCACCGCCCGCGTCATGGACTTCGGGGCAACCCTCCTCTCCCTCAGCGAGCCCAACAGGGACGGCGCGGCGGAGGATATCGTCCTCGGGTTCGACAGACTCGACGGCTACTTCGACAACCCCGCCTGCTACGGCGCGACCGTAGGCCCCTCCGCCAATCGCACGGACCTCGGCCAGGTCACCATTGGCGAGGCCACGTACCAGATGCCCAAGAACGACGGTCCGGACTCCCGCAACAACCTCCACACCGATCTTGCGGACGGCCTGCACAAGCGCGTCTGGAACGCCGAGCCCGCGGAGGATGATTCCTCCGTCACCTTCTCCATAACGCTCGCGGACGGCGACTACGGTCTTCCCGGCAACCGATGGATCACCGCGACATACGCGCTCGCCCCCTCGCCCGAGGGCGGCGTGGCGCTCACCCTGCACTATAGGTGCGAGTCCGACGCCCCCACGTTTGTGAACATGACCAACCACACCTATTGGAACCTCGCCGGCCACGCCTCCGGCCTCGTCTTGAACCAGCTGGTCAGCGTGAACGCCAGCCATTACCTGCCCCTTCGCTCCGACAACGTCTCTCTGGGCGAGGTCGCCGATGTCGCCGGCACCCCGTTTGACTTCAGGCAGGCCAAGGAGCTCGGCCGCGACATCGAGCTCGAGGACGAGCAGCTCGCCCAGGGTCGCGGCTATGACCATTGCCTATGCGTCGACGGGTATGACGGCACGGACTCGCCGCGTCACGCGCTTCATGCCGAGGACCCCGCGAGCGGCCGCACGCTCGACATCTCAATCACGACGCCGGGTGCGCACCTCTACACCGGCAACTGGCTTGATGACACAGACGCCAAGGGCGGCGCCACGTACACGCCCCGTTGCGGCTTCGCCTTCGAGCCCGAGTTCTGGCCCGACAACATGCATCACGCCGACTGGGAGCACCCCGTCTGCAAGCCAGGACAGCCCTACGAGCAGACCATCGTCTATCGCTTCTCCAACAGGTAATTACCGGCGCGCATGCGCCTCGAGAAAGGACCATTCATGAGCGACAGCATCTGTCCCGAGCTCCTCTCGCACCTCACCGAGCTATTCGAAGACGCCTTCGGCCCCGTTGGCGACGGGCGTCTCCTCCATGTCCACGCACCCGGTCGCTCCGAGATTTCGGGCAACCACACGGACCACGAGGGTGGCCACGTCATCGCCGCCGCGCTCGACGTGGCGGTCGACGGTCTTGCCCGCCCCAACGGCACCAACACCGTGCGCGTCGCCTCCGAGGGCTATCCCCTCATCGAGGTTGAGCTCGACACGCTCGACGTCGCCGAGGACGAGAAGGGAACCACCGCGAGCCTCGTGCGCGGCATGGCCCACGAGGTCGCCGCGAACGGTGGTACGCCCGCGGGCTTCGACCTCGCGATGACCTGCACCGTCCCCTCGGGCGGCGGCCTCTCCAGCTCCGCTGCCGTCGAAGGCGCCTTTGGCCGCGCTATGGAGGCCCTCTGGGGCGTCACCCCCGCCGAGCCCGTCACCCTCGCACAGATGAGCCAGCGCACCGAGAACAACTATTACGGCAAGCCCTGCGGCCTTATGGACCAGGCCGCCGTCTGCCTGGGCGGCCTCGCCTTCATGGACTTCGAGGACTCCGCCAACCCCAAGACGCAGAAGCTCGAACTCGACTTCGAAAAGTACGGCCACGCCCTTGTGCTCGTGAAGGTCGGCGCGGACCACGCGGCCTCCACCGATGACTACGCCGCCGTCCCGGGCGAGATGCAGGCCATCGCGGCCAAGCTCGGCCACGCGCGCCTGTGCGAGGTCGACAAGGCCGACTTCGACCGCAACGTCCCCGCCCTTCGCGAGGAGTTTGGCGATCGCGCCGTTCTCCGCTGCATCCACTACTGGTATGAGAACGACCTTGTCGACCGCCGCTGGGAGGCGCTGCAATCCGCGGACATCGACGCGTTCCTCTCGCTGACGCGTGCGAGCGGCGCCAGCTCCGCGATGTACCTGCAGAACGTCGTAGCCGAGCTCGGCCGCGAGCAGCCCGCCATGTACGCCCTCGGCCTTGCCGAGCATGTCCTGGACGGCCGCGGAGCCGTGCGCATCCACGGCGGCGGCTTTGGCGGCACCATCCAGGCCTTCGTTCCGCTCGACCTCGTCGACCAGTTCATCGAGCGCATGGACTACTGGCTCGGCGCCGGCTCAAGCCGTCGCTACAAGGTCTCTGACGAGGGGGCGTTCGCGGCATGGCTGTAGAGCAGGACGCGACTCTCCGCGACGCAATCCAGGCGCTCGTGGACTACTCCGTAACCCATGGCCTTGAACAGGCGGAGGATCGCGTGTGGTCCTACAACGCCGTGCTCGAGTGTGCCGGTGCCCAGGGTCCCGCACCCGAGGTTGACTGGGTCCTTACCGAAGGCGCGCCCGCAGAGGACGCCACGTTCGACCTCGACGCAACCCTGGCAATCATCGCCGAAGCCGCCGTGGCCAACGGCGCGGCAGACGACACGGCAAGCGGACGCGACCGCGCCGCATGCCGCGTGATGGGGCTCCTCATGCCCAAGCCCGCCGCCGTCGCCGCCGAGTTCAGGCACCTCGCCAGCGAGCAGGGACCCAAGGCTGCCACCGGCTGGTTCTACCAGCTGTGCTGCGATGCCGGCTACGTGCGCCACTCTGCCATAGCCCGCAACATCGAGTGGGTCACCCCCACCGACTGGGGTGGCCTTGAGATCACGATCAACCTCTCCAAGCCCGAGAAGGACCCGCGCGAGATTGCCGCCGCGGGTGCCGCCAAGAACACCGGCGAGAAGTACCCCGCCTGCCAGCTCTGCATTGAGAACGAGGGCTACGCCGGCCGCGCCGCGAGCGCCCCGGGCGGTGCCCACCCCGCACGCCAGAACCTGCGTATCATTCCCATCACGCTTGGTGGCGAGCGTTGGGGCCTCCAATACTCCCCTTACGCCTACTTCAACGAGCACTGCATCGCGATGAGCTGCCATCACAGGGCGATGCACATCGACCGCACCGCGCTCTCTTGCCTTCTCGATTTCGTCGACACCGTTCCGGGCTACTTCATCGGCTCCAACGCTGACCTCCCAATCGTCGGCGGCTCCATCCTGTCGCACGATCACTTCCAGGGCGGCGCCCATGAGTTCCCGATGATGCGCGCCGAAGTGGTTGGCGAGTTCGCAATGGATGGGTTCCCCGGCGTCACCGGCGCCGTGCTTCGCTGGCCGCTCTCCGTGCTGCGCCTTCGCAGCACCAGCAGGGACGAGCTTCTCGACGCCGCCACGCACGTCATCGACGCGTGGCGCGCCTGGTCCGACGAGTCCGTGGGCATTATCGCCAACGACCCCGATGGCACGCGCCACAACACCGTGACGCCCGTGGTTCGCCGCGTTGACGAGAACGGCAACGTTGGTGGCGAAGGCTATGAAGTCTACCTCGCCCTTCGCTGCAACATCACCACGGCGGAGCATCCGCTGGGCGTGTTCCACCCCCACGCGGAATACCACCACATCAAGAAGGAGAACATCGGCCTCATCGAGGTCATGGGTCTCGCCATCCTTCCGCCGCGCCTCGTTCCCGAGCTTGCGGCCGTGCGCGAGCACCTGCTTACGGGCGACGTGGCGGGCCTTTCCGCGGACGAGCTCACCGCGAGCCACGCCGAGTGGGCCGCCGACGTGTTCGCGCGTCGCGGCGATGAACTTACCCCCGAGAATGCCCTCGACATCCTGCACGAGGAGGTCGGCGTCGTCTTCGGCCATGTGCTCGAGAACGCTGGCGTCTTCAAGTGGGACGAGCAGGGCCGTGCCGCCTGCGAACGCTTCGTCGGGAGCCTGTAGTAGGGCCGTCTATCCGCAAACATAGACGCGCAGAAAGGCACCGGGCCGCTCCCAAACGGGGGCGGCCCTTTCCTTTAGGATGGATTTCCAGCTGCAGCCTCGTCAGCAATGGCCACAGCGCTCGGCGTCGCAGCGGCCATCCCAAGCCGCGCGGCGACGCCTCCTATCCGCGAGCGCGATGGCGACGCAGGAGACTCGCGCCCGGGCGAGTGGGCAGTTCGATATTGAGGCCCATGAGCACGTTGATGATCCAGACGAAGAACAGCAGCACGACGACGGGAATCACGCAGTTCGTCACGATCATGACCGCGAATGCCTCGATTAGCCGTGCGACCCAATCCTTCGCCGTGTCGAGGATGCCCGTAACCCCAGAGCTCAAGGCCGTACCGGCCCCGCTGAGCGCAGATCCGATGTCCTCGCCGAGTCTGCCCGCCCACGCGGCAAACGCGCCAATGGGATCGGTCGAGGCATCGGGCGCCTCGTCGGACGACGCGGACGAGGCCCCGTCATTCGACCGTGCATTGTCCGCCGCATCGGCACCCTCAGTCATCGCGGCAGCAGCCCCGGAGTCCGCAGCACTCTCGGCGCCCTCGGCGTCCATCTCGGAAGAAACCGAGGAGGCGTCATACTCGAAGGTCTCCTCGATTATGTTGGAGACCTGCACGCTCGCGGGCACGACAAGCGTGAGGGCGAGCGCGAGAAGGGCGAGCTTGACCGCCGACGTACGCAGGCCCGCGCGCCACGTCACATCTTCGCGCACGAGAACGTAGCCGACGCCGAGCGCGCACGCAAGCGGCACCACCACGCGACAAGCGGCGAGACCAAATATCGTTAGCATATATTTCTCGAGGTAGATGGCCCCAAGCACGATTGCGAAGTCTGCTGCAACGTCCATCAGCTTATCCGCGACGGGAATCCCCGTGTCGCCTGGGATCGCAGAGATGGCGACGGAGGCCGCCGTCGTCGTACCGACGAGCGCCGTCACCGTCTGAGCCTTGGCATCGAGCTTCTCGATGCTTCCTCGATACGTCTCCTTCGAACCCATGACGCCAGCCACGGGAAACGCGAAGACGAGGGCGACAATGACGAGAAGGGCGACGTAGAGGGCCTTTCGCGCAGAGGGCAAGGGCGCGCCGCCCGAACGGGGCGCTCGCAGCGCGTCGCCCGTCTCCGCCACCTCGGGCACGTTCGCGAGGCGCGTGTGCCCGCTCTGTCCGCCGAATTCGTCACGATCACGATCCTCTCGACCCATGGTCGCCTCCTCGTCGCGATGTCTTTTTGGCCCATGCTAGCACCAAAGCGCCACGCTCTTCACGCCTTGTACCAGCACATATAGGCCGATATTTAATGTCATGAACGGGCGATAAGCTTGACCGCGAGAAACAAGCGGGATAGAATCATCCTCCCGTTTGCCCGCCAAAGGCGAGCACCCGGACGAAGGCTCCGGGTTCACATCATTGACCCAACCGCGTTGAGCAAGGGCAAGTCGGCCCCTCTGAGATGACGCGAGGTCCGCCCCAACAACCAAATACGAGGATTCTCGCCACCATGAGCGGCATGCCATGACGCATACCGCTCGAGGCCGCGCAGCCGCGCCGCCCCAGACCTCAGCAGGGAGACACCCATGGAATCCAGCTTTGCCTACAGCCCCCAGATCGTCCGCGAGACGTCGTCTGGCCTTGAGCGCTTTGACGTTCGTGACCAGATGCTCGCCAACCGCGAGCTCGAGCTCACCAGCCAGGTCGACGCAGGCTCGTGCGCCGGCGTCATCCGCAACCTCCTCTTCCTCGAGCGAGAGGATCCAGACGCCCCCGTCACGCTCTACATCAACAGCCCCGGCGGCGAGGTTCAGTCGGGACTGGCGCTCTATGACGTCATGCAGGCGGTGAGCAACCCCATCCGCACCGTCTGTCTCGGCATGGCGGCAAGCATGGCCGCACTGCTGTTCATCTCGGGCGATGAGCGCGAGATGCTGCCCCACAGCCGCGTCATGATCCACGACCCGCTCATCGGCGGAGGCCTCGGCGGCAGCGCCCTGTCCGTCAAGGCCCGCGCCGACGACCTCATGCGCATCCGCGACATCACGGCGGAGGTCATCTCTCGCCACACGGGCATGACGCTCGAGCAGGTCTTCGCACTCACCGCGTCGGACACCTATTTCGAGGCGGAGGCCGCCGTCGACGCCGGCCTCGCCGACCGCATCATCACCTCGCTCTAGAAGGGAGCCACATGTACAACACGAACATCTCCGACAGCCCCCGCGCCAACGGCGGCATCCGCAAGGACGGCGTGGCCGGCGGCCACGACCCCCGCTCCGCCTATGCCGGCGAGCTGCTCTTCACGCGCCACCACTCCTCCAACGCGGACTCCTGGGCCTCCGGGCTCAACAACAACGTGCTGGTTCTCGGCTGCTCCGGCGGCGGCAAGACGCGCCACCACGTGAAGCCCAACCTCATGCAGTGCCAGGGCTCCTACATCGTGCTCGACGGCAAGGGCCGCCTCTGGCATGAGATGGCGCCGTTCCTCGCCCTCAACGGCTACAAGGTCGACCGCCTCGACTTCACCAGCCCCTGTAGCGACTCGATTGGCTACGATCCCCTCGCGCACGTCCGCTGGTGCCAAGACGAGCCCGTCCAGTCGGACATCATCTCGATCGCCAGCGCAATCTGCCCCACCTCGCAGCACGAAACCGACCCCTTCTGGCCGCTCGCCGCGTCCAACTACCTCGCATGCTTCATCGCCTATGTCTTCGAGGCGATGCCTCGCGACGATCGCAACTTCTCGAGCGTCATCCGCGTCTTCGAGGCGATGTGCGACCGCAGGGAGCGGGAGCTGTTCGAGGCCCTCGAACGCGAGAAGCCCGGCAGCTACGCCGCGGCGCTCTACCGGCGCAGCAGGACCACGCAGGGCGCCGAGAAGATGCACTCGAGCATCACGGGCATCGTCGCCGCCAACCTCCTACCGCTCTCGCACAAGGGCGCTATCTGGTCATTCCAGAACCCCGAGCAGATCGACTTCGCATCCTTCGGGCGCGAGCGCCGCGCCCTGTTCGTCACCATGGACGACCTCGACCACAGCCTGGCCGCGCTCACGAGCCTCTTCGTGAAGCAAGCCATCTCGAGCCTCTGCGACGCCGCGGACGCCAATCCGTCCGGCAGGCTGGACATGCCCGTGCGTCTCGTCCTCGACGACTTCGCGAACCTCGACCTTCCCGGCATCGACGACGCCCTTGCCGTCATCCGCAGCCGCGAGATCAGCTGCACGATCGTCTGCCAGACGGTGAGCCAGCTCGAGGCGCGCTATGGCGAAGCCAACGCAAACTCGATCATCGGCAACTGCGACCGCCAGCTCGTCACCGCCTTCCAGGACGAGAGGACCGCACGCTACTTCAGCATTCGCGCCAACAAGCCCGCCTCGTCGCTGCTCGAAACCCCGTCTGGCCAGTGGTGGCTGTTCGAACGAGGCCGCCGCGGCGTTATGGACGAGGCCTATCACCTCGAGGAACACCCCGCCTACCAGCAGCTCACGCTCGCAAGCAACTTCGAGGTGGACGCGAGGGACGAGGATTCCTTCGAGGAGATCGACCCGTCCGAGTATGAGAAATACGGCTTCACGCCGGCGGCCTAGAGAACGGGACGGCCCCGCAAGCACGCGCTCGCGGGGCCGTCCTCGGATTCGTTATGTAGCGGCGCGTTGCACTGCCGCCAGGCGCCGTTGGGGCGTGCCGCCGCTAGGCATCGCCGCCGCGCGGCGCCGCTAGGCGAGAAGCTCGCGAAGGATGCCGCACATCTCGTCGACATCCGCACGCGCGCAGACAAGCGGCGGCAGGAGACGCAACGTCGTGGGACCAGTGGCGTTGATCACGAGTCCGGCCTCGAGCGCACGCGCGACGAACTCGTGAGCATCAGGCAGTCCGGCCTCAAGCTCGGCTCCCTGGATGAGGCCGCTGCCGCGCACCTCGACAACGTGTGGCAGTTCAGCGAGCTGCTCCGCCAGGTACTCGCCAACGGAGCGGACATGCTCGAGATAGCCCTCGCCCTCCTCGCCCTCGGGCGCGGTGCCCTCGGTGAGCTCTGTGAGCACGGCATCCGCCGCGGCACAGGCGAGCGGGCCGCCGCCAAAGGTGGAGCCATGGTCGCCGGCATGGAAGGCCTCGCTAATCTCCGCCTTGGCGACGCAGGCGCCCATCGGCACGCCGCCCGCAATGGCCTTGGCGAGGGTGAACACATCGGGAACGATTCCGTAGGCCTGGAAGGCGAGCGCCCAGCCCGTGCGGAACAGGCCCGTCTGGACCTCGTCGCACATCATGAGGGCGCCATACTCGCTCGTGAGGTTGCGCACCTCGGTCATGAACTCCCGCGTCATCGGGTGAACGCCGGACTCGCCCTGGATGGGCTCGAGGAGCACCGCGGCGATGCTGGAACCCTTCTGGGCGAAGACGTCGCGCAGGGCATCAACATCGTTGGCATCGATGCCGATGAAGCCACCCGGCAGCGGGCGGAACGGGTCCTGAGCCCAGTCCTGCATCGTCGCGGCAATGGTCTCCATCGTACGGCCGTGGAAGCTCTTGTTGAGGCAGACGATGTCAAAGCCACCGTTGCCGCCACGCTTCGCCCAGAGGCGAGCGAGCTTGATGGCGCACTCGTTGGCCTCGGCACCAGAGTTGCCAAAGAAGGTGCGCCACTGCTGCGGCGCGTCGGGGCTCGCGTCCTTGGGCGCGACCGCACCGGCATTCGCGAGCTGGGAGATGCGACGCGCGACCTCTCCCCTGTGCTCGATCTGGAAGTAGTTCGAGACGTGCAGGAGCTTGTCGACCTGCTCCTGGATGGCGCCCATGAGCGCGGGATGGCCGTAACCCAGGCAGTTGACGGCGATGCCGGCGAGGAAGTCGAGATATTCTTTGCCGTCCGAATCAGTGAGACGCATGCCGTTGCCGCCCACGAACTCGACCGGCGAGCGGCCGAACGTGTGCATCACGTACGCGTCGTCTAGCTTCTTGGTCTCTTCGAAAGACATGGGGCTCCTTTCGTGGACTGCGTCACGCGTCTCAAGCTATGACGCCATGCCCATATACGCGATTGTCCGCGCCTCGACGGCGGAGGACGCTACGCCCTTGTACGCGACGGCTGCGACAATAGCGACGCGCCGCGCCTCGTACTACAGATTATTGACTGAAAGCCTGCTTGCAAACGTCCCAAGCGGATGCGCGTCATACTCGAGCGCTTCCTCGGTGGAGTGCATCGTCGTGCCGATACCCTTATCGGTGAGCAGCTCGATGAGCAGGGAATGCGGAGTCTTGCCGTTGATGACGTGGCTGCGGAAGACTCCCGCACGCAGGGCGAAGCAGCAGCTCTGAAGCTTGGGGATCATGCCCTTGTCCACGATGCCGGAGGCGAGCATCTCCTCCATCTCGCGCAGGCTCATATTGGAGATGAGCGAGTCCTTGTTGGAGAAGTCCTCGTAGACGCCATCGACGTCGGTGAGGTAGACGATCTTCTGCGCGCCGATGGCAGCGGCCACGTGGCCGGCGGCGACATCGGCGTTGATGTTGTAGTAGCCGCCGTCCTCGCCTACACCTACCGTGGCGACCACGGGGATGTACTCGTTCTTGATGAGGCTCTCGAGGTAGGCGGTGTCAACGTGCTCAATCTTGCCCACGCGGCCGAGTTCGGGGTCGAGGGTCGAGCACATGATCGTACCGGCGTCAGCGCCGGAGACGCCAACGGCGAGGTTGCCATGACGGTTGATGGCCGCGACCAAATCCTGGTTGACCTCGCCCACGAGCACCTGGCGGACGACATCCATCGCCGCGGGCGTGGTGACGCGCTGGCCGTTCTTGAACTCCACGGGGAAGTTAAGGGCCTCGAAGGCGCGGTTGATGGCCTTGCCGCCACCATGGACGATGACGACGTTCACGCCCAGGATCTTGAGCAGGACGATATCGCTCATGACGTCGGCGCGGAGCTTCTCGTCGACCATGGCGGCGCCACCGTACTTGATGACGACGGTCTTGCCCGTGATGTTCTTAATCCAAGGAAGCGCCTCGAAAAGGACGTTACCGGTCCTCTCGTCGGTGTCCTTGGCGCGATGGCTTGTGTCTGTTACGTACTTCATGCGCGTCTCCTGCTTCGTACGATTGGCGCAAAGTTGACAAAGGGACAGTCCCTTTGTCAACCCGCCTCGAGAACCTGAAAAAGGGACTGTCCCTTTTTCACTTTTTCAGGTTTACGTGCGGTAGTCGCCGTTGATCTTGACGTACTCGTGGGTGAGGTCGCAGGTCCAGACCGTGGTCTCGCAGGTGCCGGCCTTGAGGTCTGCCCAGATTGTGATCTCGGGCTCCTCGAAGCGGCGGAGGGCCTCGTCCTCGTCGAAGGCGACGGTAAGGCCGTCGCGGCAGACGGGCATACCCATGATGTCGATGTCGACGTCGCGCTGGTCAAACTCGACGCCGCACTTGCCGAGAGCCATCGCGATGCGGCCCCAGTTGCAGTCGTGACCATAGATGGCGGTCTTCACGAGCGGTGAGTTGGCGATGGCACGGGCGCAGGTGTCCGCATCCTCGTCAGTCGCGGCTCCGGTGACCGTAACGGTCACGAGCTTCGAAGCGCCCTCGCCATCGGCGGCGATCTCGCGCGCGAGATGCTGGCAGACGGCATTCACGGCAACCGCGAGCTCGGCGGCCTCCGGCGTACCCGGCTCGATGGGAGCGGCGTCCTTTGCGGCTTCACCCGTGGCGAGCGCGATGCAGGTGTCATTGGTGGAGGTATCCGAGTCGACCGTCACCTTGTTGAACGTGGCCTTCACGACGTCGATAAGCACCTCGTGAAGCGCCTCGGGCGCCACGGGGGCGTCCGTCGTGATGACGGCGATCATCGTGGCCATGTTCGGCATGATCATGCCGGAGCCCTTGCACATACCACCAACGGTCACGGTGTGGCCAGCGAGGGCACCCGTCGCCTCATAGGAGACGGCGTACTCCTTGGGGTGGGTGTCAGTCGTCATGATGGCGCGGGCGGCATCGTGGCCACCGGCCTGGCGAGCCGCTTCGTCGCCCACGGCGGCAATCTGCGCGTGAAGCTCAGGCACGCCCGTCTCGAAGTGGTCAAGCTCGAGAAGCTGGCCAATGACACCGGTAGATGCCACGAGGACCTCGCCCGGTTCGCAGCCGAGGGTATCCGCCACGAGCTTGCAGGTGGCCTCGGCAACCTCCAGCCCCTCCTCGCCCGTCGCGGCGTTGGCGTTGCCGGAGTTGATGCAGATCGCGCGCACGGGAGCGCAGCCACTCGCGCCAAGGTGGGCGCGAGAGACCGTCACCGGGGCGGCGCAGAACTTGTTGGTCGTGAAGGCGCCGGCAGCGGAGCACGGCTCGTCAACCTCCACGAGTGCCATGTCGAGGCGGCCGGGGTTCTTACGGAACCCGGCATGAATGCCACCCGCGTGAACACCCGCGGGACTCGCGACGCCACCGTCGGCGATAACCGCGAGCTTTGTCGTGATGTTGTCTTGCATGAAGTCTCCTATCGACGGGCACGCGCCCGAAAGAAGGGATTGGAACGGTTAGACGGGCATGCCGACGCGCGCGAGCCCGGTGTCCTCGGCAAGGCCAAAGACGAGGTTCGCGCACTGAACGGCCTGGCCGGCGGCACCCTTGCAGAGGTTGTCGATGGCGCCAATGGCCACGAGGGTGTTCGTGCGCTCGTTCTTGGCGAGGCCCACCTGGCAGACGTTCGTGCCCGTAACGCTCGAGGTGCGCGGAAGCTTGCCCGCGGGAAGCACCTGCGCGAAGGGGCGACCCGAGTAGAAGCCGGCGTAGTAGTCGACCATATCCTCAACGCTCATAGACGCCGCCTCGGACGTGAGCTGGAGGTAGACGGTCGAAAGGATGCCGCGGCGCATGGGCACGAGGTGAGGCGTGAAGACGACCTCGCCGGGCTTGCCGAGGATCTGCTCGATCTCGGGCGTGTGGCGGTGCTTGCCAACGTTATAGGCCTGGACATCCTCATCCGCGTTGCAGAAGTGCGTCTTGGCGTTGCAGCCCTTACCGGCGCCGGTGACGCCGCTCTTGGCGTCAACGATGACGAGACCCTGAGTCCAACCGGCACGGATAGCGGGCGCGGAGGCGATGGAGGTCGCCGTGGGATAGCAGCCGGCGCAGCCGACGAGGGCGGGCTTGCCCGCAGCACGGAGGGCACGGGCACGCTCGATGTCCTCGGGGAAGAGCTCGGGAAGGCCGAAGGAGCGCGTCGCGAGGAGCTCGGGCGAGGTGTGCTTGGCGCCGTACCACTGCTCGTAGACGTCCTTATCCGTCAGGCGATAGTCCGCGGAGAGGTCGACCACGGTCACGCCCGCCTCAAGCAGCGAGGGCGCCTGCGCCATGGCAGCGGTATGCGGCACGGCGAGGAAGACGAGGTCACAGCTCTTGACCGCCGGGTCGTCGTGTGTGGTGAACACGAGGTCAGACGCCCCCGCGAACGCGGGATAGACGTCAGCGAGCGAAGTGCCAGCGTCGGCGTTTGAGGTGATGGCGGCAAGCTCGAACTCGGGATGCTGGAGCACGAGCCTCACAAGCTCCGCTCCGGCAAATCCCGCGGCGCCGATGATTCCCACTTTGTATGACATGCGAATCTCCCTCATAAGCTATGAGTGCAACGACTCGCCATTATAGACCTACGAAAGCGCGAGGGTCTAACTATCTATCGCGATTTTGCATAAACGTGTAACTTTATGCATTTCACTGTATATTGCATACATTATTGGGTTTACTGCCACGGTTTATTCGCATCGCAATCAAACGGACGCGTGTCTGGCGTCAGAGCGCTTTGCCCGCGGGGCTTCTCAGTCCGGCACGCCCAGCCTCGCGGGGCTTCTCGGCCTGGCAATTCGCCCGCGCAGGACGGCCCGCCGCCTAGCGGTTGGCCTTGAGCGTCGCGAAGAGCTTCGTGTTGTGACGCTTCACGAAGGAGATAAAGCGCCCCTCCGCGAGGGCCATGCGCGCGTCTTTGCGGCGGATGGGCACGAGCATCACGCCCATCATCTTCGAGCGCGGCTCAGCGATGGAAACCGCGAGCTGGGCGCGATCGCTCTTGATCATCTCATCAACCTGGCGGAGCTTCTCGGCAGAGGAAAGCGTGCAACTGGGGTTGCAGACGTTTTCGATGCAGCCCACGAGGCGCTCGATATAGCGGCGCTGCACCATCTCGGTGCTGGCGGGATCGCCAGAAAGGCCCCAGTGCTCGTAAAGGCCGAGCATCCAGTCGTGCTCCTCCTCGCGCTTCTCGTACATATTGGAACGCCAGCGAGCCGTCTCGCTCTCCGCGCGGAGGCGGATGAAGTGGTAGTAGGCGCGTTCGGTCACGCCCACGCGCTCGATGTCGCGGATGACATCGAGGACGAAGGGGAAGTCATCCCAGAAGGTGGGCTTGAAGCGAGCACCGATGCGCTCGAGATACGAGCGACGGAACAGCTTGTTCCACGGCGTATAGAAGAGGTTCTGGTCAAAGAGCTTCCACGCACCGGCACGGAACTCCGCCTGGCTCGCATACACGCGAGAGGGCTGGCTCTTGAGCTCCGTGGTGTGCTGGTCGGCATCGCCATAGTAGGTCTCGATATAGAAACCGGCGATGACGAGGTCGAGGCTATCCGCCTCGGCAATGTTCACGAGGTCGGCAAGCATGGTGGGCTCTGCCCAGTCGTCGCCGTCGATGAAGTGGACGAACTCGCCGCGAGCACGGTCAAGGGCGACGTTGCGCGCGGCGGCAGCGCCCTGGTTTTCCGTATGGATGACGTCAATGCGGATGTCGCGCTCCGCCAGGCGATCGGCAATCTGACCCGTACGATCTGTCGAGCCATCGTCCACAATGATGAGCTCGAAGTTCCTGAGCGTCTGGTTCTGAATGCTCTCGATGGCGCGGCCGATGAAGCGATCCACGTTATAGGCCGGTATGATCACCGAGACCTTCGGGACTCTCTTCTCCATGTGAGCCATCTTTGCCCTTCTGTCGCACGTTAACATGCCGCGCGTACCGCGCGGAGTTGGCAATGTATGCACACACGAGAGACTACCATCGAACGGGCGTATGGCTGTGGAGGCCCGGTGAGCGCAGTTAATCTGCATAATTGCTAAAGGCAACGCGGCGGCCCGATGGCGGCGCGCTGGTGCGATGGCGGCCAGGCTGCGACAGAGCACTACCTACGCGAGCGTGCCTACGGCAAGCGCGAGCTGCGCGGAGTCGACCTGCAAGCGCGTCGTACCCTCTTCATCCGTAACCTCGTTCGCAGCTACGCCGGCGATTGAATCGGAAGAAGCGCCGTTCGTGACCGCGCGCTGGGCGATGTCGACAAGCTCCATGGCGTCCATATCCGTCTGCGTTATGCCCTTGATGAGCTTCCGAGACTGGCCCTGGAGCGCGGAGCTGCCCTTCGAAGCGATTGACATGAAGGAGTCCCAACCGTCCTGCGTCATGACCACGATGTGGGAGACAGGCACCACGGCAGAGCCCGAGATGGCGGAGGCGAGACCGGCAGCGCCCTTCTGGGCATACCAATCCGCAACGGAGAGGTTCTCCTCCCCCGCCTGAATCCACTCATCCGAGGTGAACTGAAGAAGCTTGGCCGTTCCCTGGGTGTTGTTGAGTACCGCGAGGTATGCAGTGGCAAGCGAGCCCTCGGAATCATCCGACGCAACGGCGAACAGCACGGTCTCGATCTCGTCGCCCGTAGCAGTGAGGCCCGTCGCCTCAGCCTGGTCCCAGATTGATTCCTCCGCGGGAATCGTGCTCTCAACGGCGCTGCCCAGGTCATTGCTGCCGAGAACCGAGTTGGCGTTTGCGAGGTCCCACAGCGTGGTCACGAGCACGCCGATCGCCACGATGACGACCACCAACACGATAACGGCGATGAGATTGCGATGCGGGCTGTCCTTGGGGACATCTGGCCTCTCGTACATAGCCGTCTCCTTTCGCGCGTAGGAAATGACGCGCGTCAAATCGCGCACGGCACATCAAGCTCGCCATCTGGCGGCGCGACGTGCAAATAACGACCGAACCCCGACGCTACTCCCAGGGTTCGAGCAATTCTTCCGGATAGTCTACCCCCACGAAGGTCAAACCCTTCGCGGGAGCGCAGGGACCCGCCGCCTTGCGATCGCACGCCGCAAGCGCCTTGGCAACCCACCCCGCATCACGCTGTCCTCGCCCCACCTCAACGAGGGTTCCCGTGATTGTGCGCACCATAGAGTGAAGGAAAGCGTTTCCCACTACGTCTATGCAGGTAACACGCTCGCCGCACTCGTCCTCCTCATGAACGCCAAGGCTCATGACGCAGCGATGCGTAGGCTTGCCCTCGGCAGACGTCGCCTTGCAGAAGCTCTTGAAATCATGCTCTCCCACAAGGGCCTGAGCGGCCTCATCCATCGCATCCGCGTCAAGCGGGCAACGCAGCCACCAGGCATGATCCCATGCGAGAACCGGTCGAGCCTGGCCAGCTACAATGCGATAGCGGTAGCTGCGCGAGCGGGCGTCAAAGCGTGCCGAGAAGCCCGCGGGGGCACGATAAAGCTGGGAGGGCGAGATGTCATCCGGGAGCAGGGCGGAGAGGCCATGGGACAGGCGTCTTGCGTCAAGCCCAAGCTCCGCGGCGCTCAGGGGCACGCTCACATACTGGGCGAGAGCATGGACGCCCGCGTCCGTACGACCTGCGCAAGTTAGCTCCACGGGCCTACGGAGAAGCGTCTCGAGGGCGCGTACGACCTCGCCTGCGACCGTACGACGCCCCGGCTGCGCCGCGAACCCGGAGAATTCCGCACCGCGGTAGCCCAGACGAAGCACGAGGGTGCCATCAAGCGAGGTGGGGTCTGCCGCCCTCTCTGCAATCGAAGGGCGCTCGGGGGCCTTGAAGGTAGGCTCGGCAACGTCGAATCGTGACTCCATAGAACTCCTACGCGATACAAGCGGCGAGCGTCGCCGCGAGAACGATGATTAGGACAACGATATCAGTCAGGCGAAGAGAGCGTGTGAGACACGTTCTTCCGTGGCCGCGGTAGCCGCGCTCGCGCATGGCATCCGCGAGGTCCTCCGCACGACGGAAGAGCGCCACGACCAGAGGCGTGAGCACGGAGAGCCACCGTCTAACACGCACGACGGGATTGCCTTCAGCAAAGTCGACGCCCCTCGCGCGCTGGGCATCGTGAATTCGCTCGAGCTCCTCCGCCGCAAGCGGTATAAAGCGAAGCGCGACGGACGCAAGCATCGCAAGGTCCCCCACGGGAAGCCCCAGGATGCCGAGCGGTGTCATCAGCGATGAGAGGGCGTCGGCCACTTCAGAAGGCGTAGTCGTGGTCGTCATGACAAGCGACCCCGCAATGAGCACCACAATGCGAACAGCTGCGAATAGACCCCTTGCCGCCCCCTGGCAGCTAATGCCGAATTTCCCAACGAGAACGATATCGGCCGTCCCATCCGCCACGAAGGCGCAGGCAAGCAGACCAAACGCGAGGAGCAGAGCCGAGGGCCTCAGGGCCCTCAGGATGTCGCACGAGCTCAATCCCGCCAAGAATGCGCTCCCTATCACCGCAATTGCCGGCATCACCAAGCCGTACGGCGCTTCGGACACAAAGAGGACAATGCCAAGCGCCACGATAGCGAGCAGCTTCACGCGAGCGTCTAGGCCGTGGACGGGCGTTCGCCCAGGAACATAGGATCCCAGCAGGGTGCTAGTACGCATCTTGGTCCTCCCTCGCGAGTTCGCCAAGCATGGCAAGCTCGAGAGGCACCCCAACGCCCCAGCGCTCAAGCACCTCGTACGCCGAAGCGAGCTCCGAAGGCGTACCCCTCCAGCGGACTCTGCCCCCTTCGAGAAGCACGACGTCATCCGCCGCGTACATCCACTCCTCCACGTCGTGGCTCACCACAATGACGGGGCGCCCCTGGTCCGCGAGGTTGCGCACGGCGTTGATTAGGATCGCCCTGCATGACGCATCCAGTCCATCCGTGGGCTCATCGAGGACAAGTGCGGCGGGGCTCATGGCGATGACGCCCGCTATGGCCACCCGGCGCTTCTCTCCACCTGACAGCTGGAAGGGCGATCTCGACCAGAGGTCCTCCGGCACCTTGAGCAGCTTTAGGGAGCGCTGGGCACGGCGGCGCGCGTCCTCGCGTGATGCCCCAAGATTCACGGGTCCAAATTCGACATCTTCTAGCACCGAATTAAGGAATAGCTGGTCTTCAGGTCGCCGGAGGGCAAGGCCAATGGCGCCCCGCACGACGGGCTTTCCCGCAAGCGTGACCGACCCCGCGTCAGGCTCAAGAATGCCAGCCGCCACGCGCGCGAGCGTCGACTTGCCCGCTCCCGAAGGACCGATGACAAGGGTCAGATGCCGAGAAGGGATTTCGATGCTCACGTCATTAAGAATCTGAGCGTCTCCGAGATTGAGCCGAATCTCCCGCAGGCTCAAGCCGCAAGAAGAAGGGGCCGCGCCACCCGAGCATGAGGCCGCGCGCATCGAACCAACGTGCAACGAATCAAGCAGCTCATGCCCATGACCGGCTTTGCGAGCGAAGGAAACCAGCTGATACGCCGTTCGGCAACTAGTTAAGTCGCACCCATCCTTAACAAGCACAGCCAAGACGCTCGACAAACGAGAACCCGGAAACACACAGCTTGCACGCTCTCCATCTGCGAATAGCAGGTTCGGCGTGCCCTCCCAGACTAGACGCCCATCCTCCAGGACAACCACTCGATCTGCATACGCGGCCTCTTGGGGGCTATGAGATACCAGCAAGATGCCAACACCGCGATTTGCAAGCCCTCTCAGGACGTCTCGGAGACTCGATCGCGATGCATCCCCAAGCTGGGACGTCACCTCATCAAGCACGAGATACCGCGGGTGCATCGCCAGAACGCCAGCGAGAGCCAAGCGCTGCTTTTCCCCGCCAGAAAGAGTGTCAACGGCCCTGCCCTCAAAACCTGCGAGTCGACAGTCGACAAGCGCCTCGTGAACCCTCTTGCGTACCTCCTCGGCAGGCAGTCCGAGATTACAGGGGCCAAATGCAACCTCATCAAAGACAATCGGCGCGACAAACTGAGATTCAGGATCCTGTCTTACGTATCCAACGCAACCGTCATGCGTCGAAGCCTGAAGATTACGGTCATCAACCTCAATCGAACCACACTGAAGCTCCAAGGAACGCGCGAGCAGCCTGGACAGCGTCGATTTTCCCGAACCGTTTGCCCCGAGCAAAACGACGAGCTCTCCCGGTGCCACATCAAGCGAGACTCCCGAGAGCGCATCACAGGAAGAGCCTGGATATCGATAGCGTATGTCCCGCGCTCTTATCATTGCCCTCCCCGGCACCATTCGCTCGCGATTATCATCGCAGGCAAGCATAAACAAAAAGAGGGCCCGAGAAATCCCGAACCCTCTCATTTGCACGAAGCTAAATTGAGCGAAACGCCTACTCGGCGGTCTCCTCGGTGGCCTCAGCGGTCTCGACGACCTCGGTGGCCTCCTCAGCGGGAGCCTCCTCGACCTTCTCAACCTTGGTGACCACGGTCTTGGCCGGCTTGGCCTTGGCGGAGACAGGCTCAGTCACGATCTCCATGATGACAACCTCAGCGTTGTCACCCTTGCGGGGACCGAGCTTCATGATGCGGGTGTAGCCGCCGTTGCGGTCAGCCCACATGCCCTGCGCGGCCTTCTCGAAGGCCTCGCGGACGAGCTCCTTGTCACCAAGCTTGGCGATGGCAAGACGACGGGAGTGCAGGTCGCCCTTCTTCGCCCAGGTGATGATGCGATCCACGTCGCTGCGGATGGCCTTAGCGCGCGGAAGGGTCGTCTTGATGCGGTCGTTGGCGAACAGCGCCTGGCACAGGCTCTTCTTCATAGCCTTGGTGTGGCTGGCGTCGGTGCCAAGCTTCATCCCGCTCTTCTTGTAGTGCCTCATAGTCAGTTACTCCTATGTGATGTAGCGGCGCTTAAGCCTTGAAGCCCAGGCCCATCGACTCAAGCTTGTCCTTGACTTCCTCGATGGACTTGACGCCGAAGTTGCGGATGTTGAGCAGGTCGTTCTCGGAGAACTCGACGAGCTGACGGACGGAGTGGATGCCGGCGCGCTTCAGGCAATTGTAGGAGCGCACAGACAGGTCCAGGTCCTCGATCTGCTTGTCGAGCTCGGTGTTGTCGTCGGTCTGGCCAGCGGCGAAGATCGACGGCTCCTCGGCCTGCTCGCCCTCATCGGCCAGGGACATGAACGCGGTCATGTGCTGGTTGATGATGTTCGCGGCCTCGACGACGGCCTCGCGCGGAGACACACCACCGTTGGTCTCGACCTCAAGGACGAGCTTGTCATAGTCGGTGTGCTGGCCCACGCGGCAGGGCTCAACGGCCTTGGCGCAGCGGCGCACGGGCGAGAAGAGCGAGTCCACGTGAATGAGGCCAATCGGGTCGTCATCGTGCTCGTTGTCCTCGCCAGAGACATAGCCACGCCCGGTGCCGATGCGCATCGACATCGTGAGGTGGGCGCCCTCGGCGAGGGTGCAGATCACGTGCTCGGGATTGACGAGGTTGAACTCGGAGGGGATGTCAAAGTCCCCGCCAGTCACCGTGGCCGGGCCATCGATGGAGATGGTGGCCGTGGCCTCGTCACCGACGCCAAGGCTCTTGAACGCAAGGCCCTTGACGTTCAGGACGATGTCGGTGACGTCCTCATAGACGCCCTCGACCGTCGTGAACTCGTGCTGCACGCCGTCGATCTGGATGGCCTCCACAGCGGCGCCCTCGAGAGAGGAGA
>OLNE01000791.1_pt1 | contig 27248 bp, 24 predicted proteins | sample 1672431 | NCBI WGS metagenome assembly OLNE01 (sample SAMEA3136685, study PRJEB25190) | human gut metagenome | reverse complement strand
ATTCAAGGATTTCTAGGTATCTTTCCTTTGTAGTCCCACCACAGTCTCCACATGCTCTGTCGCAGGAAACATGTCGACCGGCACAGCTGTAACAGCTTTATATCCATGTCTGGTCAGATATTTAAGATCACGTGCGAGTGTTGCAGGATTACAGGAAACATAAACTACGCGTTTCGGATTCAGTGTTACAACGGAAGACAGGAATTTCTCATCACTTCCGCTCCGCGGCGGGTCCATAAATACAACATCTGCATTTTCACCCTCATCTGCCATCTGACGCATAAATACGCCTGCATCGTTCCGGTAAAAACGAACATTTTTAATCCCATTACGTTTGGCATTGACAATAGCATCTTTTACTGCATCCGGGTTCAGTTCCACACTGATGACTTCTTTTGCCTTCTCACTGGCGATCAGACCAATCGTTCCAATTCCACAGTACGCATCAATCACACGTTCTTTACCAGTCAGGCCGGCAAGCTCAATTGCCTTTGCATATAATTTCTCAGTCTGAACCGTATTTACCTGATAGAAAGATTTTGAAGAAATACGGAATGTACAGCCGCAAAGTTCGTCTTCAATATATCCTTTCCCATAAAGTACGGTTTCTTTATCTCCAAGGATCATGCTGGTCTTCTGATTATTTACGTTCAGAACGATTGTTGTGATTTCCGGATGCAGTTTAAGCAGAGCCTTTACAAAATTATTCTTAGATGGCAGGATTGGAGAACCCAGAACAAGAACAACCATTACCTGTCCGCTGTGATGTCCGACACGCACCAGTACGTGGCGAAATAATCCATAGCCGGTATCTTCATTATAAGTCTTGATCTTAAAGGATTTCAAAAGTCCTCGAATATCACATATAATTGCATCTGCACGTTTATCTTCGATCAGGCATTCATCAACAGGAACTATGAAATGCGTTCCCTGCTGATAAGTTCCGGAGATTACTGTGCCGTCTTTTCGATGTCCGAAGACTGCATGCACTTTGTTTCTGTAATGGAACGGATCCTCCATTCCGATGATTTTCTCCGTCTTGCAGTATGGCTTAAGAAGTTTGCTCACCTGATTCTGTTTCTTTTTGAGCTGTTTTTCATATGGTATATCCAACAGCTGACATCCACCGCACTTTCCATGAACAGGACAAAGTGATTTCTCTTTTGTATTATTATTTCTGATCTTTCGTTTCTTTTCTGTCTTTCTATCGCTTTTCATTTCGCTCATTTATTTTACTCCCTCTTCGTTAAATTCCGGTATAAAGCTTTCCTTCGCAGTCTCACCTTCCTGAATGAATCCATTGTTCAGCCCAAGTGAAAGTGCATAATCAAGTAAACGTTCATATTCTCTGTCCGTCACTTTACGTGACAGCTTCGGATCATCTTTCATTGCAGGCATCGGTGTGTACTGGTTCATGATACTTATATAAATTCTGTCTCCATAAGTTTCATACAGATATTTCAATACTTCCCTGGAGTTTTTAACATGTCCCGGCAAAAGCAGATGACGAACGATCACGCCTTTTTTCATCATACCACGCTCATCAAATTCTGGATTTCCGACCTGCTGCACCATTTCTTCCAGAGCATCCTTTGCAATCTGCGGATAGTCTGGTGCATGAGAATATTTTCCGGCCAGTTCCGGATCCATGTATTTGAAATCCGGAAGATAAATGTCTACCAGACCTTCCAGCATTTCCAGACTGCCCGCTTTTTCATATCCACTACTGTTATAAACAACCGGTATCTTCAGCCCATGCGCTCTGGCATTTTCCAGTGCCAGTGCAACCTGTGGCAGAAAATGACCTGCTGTCACCAGATTAATATTGTTCGCACCCTGTCCCTGCAGATGAAAAAAAAGTTCTGCGAGATGTTCCACGGTAATCTTTTTCCCGGTCTGTCCTCTGGATATCTTATTATTCTGACAAAATCTGCACCCAAGTGAACAGCCTGAAAAAAACACTGCACCTGATCCTTCTTTTCCTGAAATGCACGGTTCCTCCCACATGTGGAGAGCCGCCCTCGCAACCAGAATTTCCGCATCCACGCCACAAAATCCTTTTTGTCCATCCAGGCGGTTTACACCACAGTTTCTCGGACAAAGGCTGCATTTTTTCATCCATGACTGCATTTTCTCTTTTTCGTTCATGCGTTTCTCTCCTGTAGTTTCCTGAGATTTTCTTACTTATCATATCAAAATTCCCCTGAAAAGTCGATAGCCTGTTACTGTTCACTTCGTTCACAGTAACTTCATACGTTGACAAATATAATGTCTTATTTTATAATTATATGCATAGTTGTACCGCGGATTTCTGTCCTGAGTATTTTATATGCTTGGGATTTTTTTATTCAGCAAATCACTTTATAAGATTGCCGTCTTACCGTACTAAATTAAACTGAGGAGGTATGTACATGAGACAGATTTCAGGTAATAAATTACTGGTAAAAGCCTTAAAAGAAGAAGGTGTGACTACCTTATTCGGTTATCCTGGTGCATGTACCATTGATATAAGTGATGAGTTATACAAACAGAGCGGAATTGATATTATTCTTCCAAGACATGAACAGGCATTGGTCCATGAAGCAGATGCCTATGCAAGAACAACCGGTAAAGTCGGTGTCTGTCTTGTAACCAGCGGTCCTGGAGCTACCAATCTCGTCACCGGACTTGCCACTGCTAACTATGACAGTGTTCCACTTGTATGCTTCACCGGTCAGGTTGCAAGACATCTGATCGGAAACGATGCTTTCCAGGAAGTTGATATTGTCGGAATCACTCGAAGCATTACCAAATATGGCGTTACCGTTCGTAACCGTGAGGATCTTGGACGCATTATCAAGGAAGCGTTTTATATTGCCAGAACCGGACGTCCCGGACCAGTACTTATTGACCTGCCAAAAGACGTTATGGCGGAACTGGGCAGTGCCGAATATCCAAATAATGTCAATATTCGTGGGTATAAGCCTAACACCAGTGTTCATATGGGACAGCTCAAAAGAGCTCTTAAGATGCTTCTCAAAGCCAAAAAGCCTCTGTTTCTGGCAGGCGGCGGTGTTAACATTTCCAATGCAAACGAAATTTTCACCTCTGTTGTCGAAAAAACTCAGGTTCCGGTTGTAACTACTGTTATGGGACGCGGTGCTATCTCTACCAGACATCCTCTTTTTATCGGAAATCTTGGTATGCACGGTGCTTATGCCGCCAATATGGCTGTGACTAACTGTGATCTGCTTTTCTCCATCGGAACACGCTTTAATGACAGAATTACCGGCAAGCTTCACGAATTTGCGCCGAATGCACAGATTGTACATATAGACATTGACACTGCTTCTATTTCCAGAAATATTCATGTTGATATTCCGATTGTTGCAGATGCCAAAGAAGCGATTACGAAAATGGCAGAATATGTAACAGAATGCAGCACCGAAAAATGGCGTGCGGAAATTGAAGCATGGAAAAACGAACATCCGCTTTCCATGAAAAATCGTCCATTAATGGGGCCTCTTGATATCTTTCAGGAAATCAACAGACAGTTTGACAAAGCAATCATTGTCACAGATGTGGGACAGCATCAGATGCTGACATCTCAGTTTGTCGATATTACGGAAAACCGTAAGCTTATCATGTCCGGTGGGCTTGGAACCATGGGCTATGGTCTTCCTGGTGCGATCGGCGCACAGATTGGCAATCCCGGCACTCCGGTCATTTCCATATCCGGAGACGGCGGTATACAGATGAATATTCAGGAGCTGGCAACTGCCGTTCTTGAAGAATTACCGATTATCAACTGTATTTTTAATAATACTTATCTTGGAATGGTGCGTCAATGGCAGAAGCTTTTCTACGGTAAGCGCTATTCTATGACCAATTTAAGATCCGGTGCACTCTCCCGGCGTACTGACGGTCAGGAATATCCAAAATACACCCCTGACTTTATCAGGCTGGCAGAAAGCTATGGAGCAAAAGGAATCCGCGTAACCAAACGTGAGGAAATTGCTGCAGCTTTTGAAGAAGCTCGCAAAAGTACCAAAGTACCTACTGTGATCGAATTTATCATCGATCCTGAAGAAATGGTTTATCCAATGGTCAAACCAGGTGGAACTCTGGCTGATTTGATCATGGACTGTTAGGAGGAAGCAGGAATGGATAAAGGAATGAAAACTAGATGGATCTCTCTTTACGTTGAAAACCAGGTTGGTGTACTGTCCAAAATTTCCGGGCTGTTTTCCGGAAAATCTTATAATCTGGACAGTCTTACTGTAGGTACTACAGAAGATCCGACAGTCTCCAGAATGACCATTGCAACCGTCAGTGATGACGAGACGTTTGAGCAGATCAAAAAACAGCTCAATCGTATGGTGGAAGTTATCAAGGTCATCGACTTTACAGATGTATTTGTCCGCATGAAAGAGATTCTTTATATAAAAGTCAAAAAATGCACTGCATCTGACAAAGCAGAACTGTTTCAGATTGCAGAAACCTTTAAAGCACGAGTTATTGATTATGGTCACGACAGTCTGCTTCTGGAATTTGTTCAGACTGCAACCAAGAATGATGCAGTTGTCAAACTGATCAAAGAAGAATTTAAGAACATAGAAGTGGTTCGCGGCGGAAGCGTGGGCATCGAGTCCATCAATGTGATGGAGCGCTGATGCCCTTTCCGCAAAATCATTAGTCAATCAGATCATTCTGAAATCTCGAGAGATGTTCATAAGGAAGGATCAGGCGGCCGCGGTATAAACCGCAGCCGTCATTGATCAGGCTGTTATTTACAGCAGCAAACATATTCACATCCAGTTTGGACAGATCCAGTCCAAGAAGTTTCATCCCTCTCTCATAAGCCTCATCAAAATACACACATTCCCCTTCTGGAATTGCATCTCTTCTGGCTCTTTCGTTTTCCTGCTTTTTTTCATATCCCAGATGATTTGCCGATCCAATCTCTGCAATATCATCCATTGTTTTTGTTCGAAGCTGTACTTCCATATACGATCTGGAACTGTTATCATAAAATGTAATATGAAGAGACTGATATTCATCAGAAGCCGTTCCGTGAATATAATCTCTGTAATATGGTTTTACATCTTCATTCAAAAGTGGAGAACAGCTTTTTTTAATACCATTTGCCGGTTCAGCAGTAAATCCTCTCTCCTCGAGAAACCCCGGAAGTACATTTGCTATCTGATACAAATATTTCAGTTCTTCTCTCTCCCGGTCATCTTCACTTTTCAGATGACATCTTGGCATGGAAATCACAATGCGATAAGCGATAAAATCCCTGAAACAGCTGAGACGGTTTTTCAGTTCAGCCAACGGTGGATATTCCCCATGCTCCGTATAATAATTATAAATATATTCTACTATATATCCATTAAACTTTTCCTCTGCGCGTATCAGGGATTTGATCCTTCCCTTAAATGTAAAGGCCAGAAACGGATATTCTCTGGACATATATTTATAAAATTCTCTTATCTGCTGAGACTGTGCGGTAAGGAAATCATTATGTTCCAGCAGTTCTCTGATAAGAATCAGGAAATTACAGTGAATCATATCAATTTCATTATGCGTCTTTTTTGCATCTTCTCTCAGATCATGTATGTAATTATGCAGAATACGAAGAATCGTATTACCTGAATAAAGATAATCATTTAATGTAATCATATAATGTCACTCCTTTTCCCCCCATTTTACCAGAAAGAACCATATTATCAAGCTTTATATATTATTCTTTCATTCTTTTGTTGACATAAACCTCAAAGGAAAGCTAAAATAAGACAAAACACCTGCCGGGAACGAAAGGATTTGAAAATTATGGATGGTCTGCAGTTCGAACATCGCTGCGCAGAATTATTAAGATATCGAGGATTTCACAAAGTCACCGTGACCAAAGGCAGTGGTGACCAGGGTGTTGATATCCTCGCACAGAAAAACGGAATAAAATTTGGTATTCAATGCAAATACTATTCTCATCCAGTAGGAAACAAGGCCATTCAGGAAGCTTACGCAGGTGCTGATTTTTATGACTGTGATAAAGCCATGGTCATGACTAACAGCACCTTTACAAAAGCGGCCAGAGAACTTGCAGATAAACTTGAAGTTGAATTGTGGGAACACTGCTCCCCAAATGGAAGTTCCTCTTTTCTCTCAAAAAGCATGCGGATCTTTAACATATTTTTTCTGATTTGCGGCATCGGCATGTTTATTTCTTCCAGACTTTTAAATTTTCCAGATAGTACGATTCTTAATTATATGAGTCTTTTGATGCTGATTTTTGCAGCTTTGACCGGTCTGATCGGCTGGAATTTCTTTCTTACCTGCATCATTTCCGGACTGCTCTACTTTGGTTACTTTTTATTGGCAATACTTCCGGTGATTTTTGTCTCGGATTCCAACTGGTATGGTCTCCTGCTGCTTCTGCCTTCTGTTATCACAGTCACGCATGCTTTATACGCGAGATTTCGAAATAAAGATTCTGATCAGTAACAGAGTTCCTGCATCAGGTCATGTACCGTTGTCATTTCGCGAATACGATCAACATTTTCTCCACAGAATATAAGACCATCTTCAATGTTTCCCTGAACAGCTTCGATCAGTGCTTTCGTAATGCAATACGGAACTGTTCGGGGATCACATTTTTCCAGACAATTATAACACTTTGTAACTGGTTTTCTGGAAATCTCCAGCTCTTTAATAAATTTGTTTCTGAGAGCTCTTCCCGGCATTCCCACAGGGCTCTGAATAATCTGAATATCTTTTTTTTCTGCCTGAATATATGCCTGTTTATATAAATCAGATGCATCACACTCTTTGGTTGCTACAAATCTGCTGGCTATCTGTACACCATCCGCTCCTAATTCCATCACATGCTCGATGTCATTTCTGTCAAAAAATCCTCCGGCAACAACAACCGGTATCTTCGTCTGAAATTTTTCCTCATACTCTTTCTTGCATGCAATGATTTCTCTGATTTCCTTATCGTAATCCAGATTTTCCATATCTTTTAACTGCTCTCTTGAAAATCCCAGATGTCCTCCGGCTTTTGGTCCTTCAACCACAATAAAATCTGCTGTGCGCTGATAACGATGAGCCCACATCTTTAAAATCAGTTGTGTTGCTCTTCTGGAAGAAACAATAGGTGCAATCTTTGTCACACTGTCTCCCACAAGCTTCGGCAGATCCATCGGAAGACCTGCACCGCTTATGATCACGTCTGCTCCTGCTCTGACTGCTTCCTCTACATGTTCTTTATAGTGCTTAAGAGCAACCATAATATTTACTCCTACCAGACCTTTCCCTCCTGCAATTTCTTTTGCACGACTGATATGTTTTCTGATTGCTATTCGATTACATCCTGCCTGGTCTTTCTCAAATCCTTCTTCATCATAACCAATCTGTGCTGTTGAAATGATACCTATTCCGCCTTCCGCTGCAACTGCTCCTGCAAGACTGCTCCTGCTCACACCTACTCCCATACCACCTTGTATAATTGGCTTTTCTGCTGTCAGTTCGCCTATCTGAAGAGGTTTTAAAACTTTTTTATCCATATTTATCCTTACTCCTCCAATTATTTTATTTTGATAATCAAACTATTTTACAGTATATACCTTTCTCGCATTTATGTCAATGTATTATCGAATCATTTTCTTTGTCATATAGTTTTCGAAACTACATATATAAAAAACAAAAAGGAAAGACCTCATCAGTCTTTCCCATTCGTTCCAAATACTTTTCGCATATGGATATTCATAATATAGTAATACATAACAATTAATAAACCACCTGCCAGAACCCATGCTGCCGGTCCCGCAAGACAGACCCCCGGATAACTTCGAATTTTACCTGCAATCACTGCGACTACTGCACGACCTATCAGTTCAGCTACTCCTGCCATCATCGGCAATAACCCATATCCAAGCCCCTGTATACCATTTCTGTAGATATTTACAATTGCAAGCGGAATAAAGAAAATTCCAATACACTTCAGGTAAATATCAACAGAACTCATGATCACCTGTACATCTTCTGAAACAAACAGATACGTCATATACTTTCCGGCTGTCATAATAAATGTAGCTGCTACAACAGAATATATGGCACCGATGATCGTACAAGCTTTAAAACCTTCCCGTATTCGTTTTACGGATCCTGCCCCCATATTCTGTGCACCATAGGTTGCCATCGTAGTCCCCATTGCCACATATGCCTGGGTCACTACCTGTTCAATTTTGCCTGCTGCCGTATATGCTGCTACGAGTGTGGATCCCAGAATGTTCAGAGAAGACTGCACCATCATGGTTCCAATCGCTGTGATTGAATACTGTAGAGCCATCGGTATTCCAATTCTTAACTGGTTTTTATAGATTGTACTTCCAACCTGAAAATCATCTCGTTTGAGATGAAGCACCGGCACCTTTGCAATAATATAAAACAGACAAAGAATTCCGGCTGCCCCCTGGGCTATCACAGTTGCCACTGCAGCACCCTTTGTGCCCATGTGAAAACCAATAATCAGCAGCAGATCCAGCACAATATTCAAAAGTGCACTGATGATCAGAAAATACAGCGGAAGCTTGCTGTTACCAAGTGCTCTCAGAATGCTGGATAACAGATTATAAAGCATCTGCGCCAGAATTCCTCCGCTGACGATCATAATATATGCATAAGCATCTGCAAAAATATCTGATGGTGTATTCATTAGAATCAGAAGCGGTTTCATAAATGCCATAAACAGAACAGTCAGAAAGGCTCCAACGATAAAGGACAGTATACCTGCTCCTGCAACCGTCTTTCGCATTCCTTCCATATCTCCCGCTCCAAACTTCTGAGCTGTCAGCACTGTAAATCCAGCCGTCATACCAACTACAAATCCATAGATCAGAAACATGATCGTACCAGTACTTCCAACCGCTGCCAATGCCCTGTTTCCAACAAATTTTCCAACGATCACTGCATCTGCCATATTGTAAAACTGCTGAAAAACATTTCCAATAAAAATAGGCATTGTAAAGCTTAGAATTATTTTCATTGGATTCCCAACAGTCATATCATTCTGCATTGATTTCATTCTATTTCCCTTCCTGTCTCATTCTATCCAGCAGCTTCGTATATATATTCTCCACAAACCATGGCTCTGTAGACTTTTTCAATGCTTCTTCCGGCGTGAACCAGGCAACTCCACTGTTTTCATCAGCCTTTATTGAGACAGTTTCCCCGGAATCTGCCTCCAGAAGGTAGGTAACATTAAGATGCAGGTGACTGGAAACATAATTACCATTTTTGATATGTCCGTCCACTGTAAGTGCTTCAATAGAAAAAATTTCATCTGTCACCGGACAAACATTTTTAACTCCAGTTTCTTCTCTGACCTCACGTATGGCAGTCGCCAGAAGATCTGTCTCACCATCTGCATGTCCGCCAATCCATGACCATGAATCATATATATTATGATATACCATGAGGACTTTACTTCTGTCTTTGTTCACCACCCAGCCGGAAGCTGTAATATGTGCGATCTTATTCTCTCTGGAAAATGCATCTTCATGATCCATAATCCATTCTAAAAACAAATATTTATCTTTTTCTTCCTGTTCGTTGAAAGTTTTATACTTTTTAATCTGATTTATCAGTTCCAAACGATTCATCGTGTTTTCTCCTTATGTAGTCTATTCTTCTTCCGGCCACACAAAATGTGCATTTCCTGCTTCAAGCCCATCTATCAGAATATTTTGTCCGGTACAGAATTTATTCGTGACCGTGATAAAATATGCCCACTCTGCTGCTTCTTCAACTGACATCCAGCGTCTCAACGGCGTTTGCTCCATTATCTCATTCCACAGAGCTTCGTCCTCCATAACAGGTTTGTTTAACTCCGTAAGCACTCCTCCAAAATCCAGACTGTTACAAGTCGCTCCATACTTTGCAATACGGAGAGCAACATTTTTTGCATAAGAGAGAACACCGCCCTTGCTTGCCACATATTCAGGAAACTCAGATCCGTTATGTCCGCTGGCAGAACCAATCATAAGTATTGCACGGATACCTGAATGAATTCCATATTTTTCTGTGATTCCAATCGTTCCTTTAAGGTTTACATCAATATCTTCTGCATTTTGCACTCCTGCATTATTGATCACAATATCAAAAGCTTCTGTTTCCGGATAGCGTTCTTTATCACGAATATCCATACATATATGTTCATAATTCGGATGTTGTATTGCTGTTTCTTTACGATCCATACCAGTAACAGAATGACCTTCTTTCAGAAATTTCTGTGCAATCCCCTTCCCGATACCTGAACTCGATCCTGTAATAAGTACTCTCATATTCAGTTCCTCCTGAAACTCATATTTTCTCATCCAACAAATCATTACTTTATTGCAGTACGTTCAACTTGATTTATTCTACCATCAAACCTCAGATCTGTTAACTGGATTTTTTCATTTCTCTTCCAGTCAGCGAAAAAATTTTCTCACACTGGCAGGCATATTTTGTGCAAAAAGACACCGTATACACAGCATAAAGAAACTATCGGATAATATATATTACCTTCATTTCAACTGCATACACAGTGTCTTTAATTATAAGGAGTTTTTATTCGACTTGAATTTAAAATAAAAGCTGAAGTCCCATTGCAATGATCCACATATATGCACAGGTCTTTGGAATCATCAGTAATCCCACTTTTGGTTTTGTTTTGCTGAACAGTGTTACCGGCAGGTAGCATCCAAAAGAGATAATGATAGCTGCTACCATTCTTGTCATATGATATCCATTTGTATTACCGGACATTGCATAGAGTATGATCACTCCAATACCTGTTACAGCAAAAACAGCATTTCTGATGATGGATAATTTCATATTTTCCTCGTCTGTAGTCCAGTTATTCTGTGGAAAAAGACAAACTATAATTCTGATGATCGCTGAGATCCAGATCATTGCTTCTACTGCTGCAGGAGTACTCAGTTCCGGGAACGTATATTTCCATACATACATCAGTATTATATAGAATATTGTCATGGTAATAGACGAAATCTGAAGTCCTCTGCCCATCTGTCTTTTAATCTTATCACTGCTTCCGCGTACAGTTCTGATCACTCTTGGAACCAGATGAAAAGCATCTCCGCCACAAAGTGTTAAGGTTAATACACCATAAAGGATAAATAACGGATTTCCTTTTGAAAATACAAAAAATAAGATTCCTGCAATCAAATCAAACAATAAATATCCACAGTCAAAAATTGCTTCCATAATGTCCGGCATCTGTGGTTTAGTTCTTTTTTTTACACAAAATTTATTTCTCATCATCTCTCTCCATATGATTTTTTAAGTATTCCTCAGCATTGTCACAAATCTTGGTAAATACATTTTTACACAAGTATTTTTCTTCATCCGTTAATCCTTTTAGTATATGTTTTGCAAATTTCTTCTGTGCTACTGTTCCTGCTTCTATTATCTGATCTGCCTTGTCTAATACAACGATTTCAATATGTTTCTTATTTTCTGCACTCTGTATTCTTTGAATCAAACCCTTTTTTTCAAGTTCTTTTAAAGATGTTGAAACATGAGATTTTGTCGATTTCCGAATTTTTACTATATCAGCAGCCGTATTATACTCCGGATTGCTGCGCAAAAACATAAGAATATCATATTCCATTTGTGTCAGATGGTATCTTTCACAAACATCTTTTGCCAACAGTTCATAGCAACTGGTAATCGTTTTGTGTTTATCCCAGAAAAACATATGCTTACTCCCTTCTTTAATTGTTCTATTTTGAACGATTATATATTTTATGTTATGCTTTGTCAACCCACTATTAAATAATTTATCATTATTCTATATTTTTAATATTTATTTAAAACAATTGAACAAAGCGGACAAGTCCGCTTCAAACTCCCTGAATCCCTAATCTTTGAGGGACTTGCTACGCTTTGCGCGCCAGATGCAGTCTGCTTCAGCAGACATATTCCTCATGCATCTGGTCGCATCCTCGCGGAGCGTTTTTGTGTAATAGGAACATTACGGAGTAATTTCCTATTACACAAAAAAGACTTATCAAGAGAATATATAGTTATTAATTCTCATAGATAAGTCTTTAAAATATGCTACTTCTTATATTGCCATCATCCAGGTATGTTTTAATTCAGGATCATCAATTTTCTGATTCTGCAGCATGCAGAAAATGGTTCTCCAATAGTGTTTTTTAACCTCTTGACAGATATTCTCACAATCACCTTCTTTACAGGCTTCAAGAATCAATCTGTGATTCTCATACTGACGTTTCAGTATCTCCTCTTTATCTGTCACTAAATTGTATCCAGCTAACAAATTACTATAATATAATTCTTTCCATGCCTTCTCCAACCGTGGAAGTCTGGACATCAAAACCAGCTGTTCATGAAACTGATTGTCGTAATCAAATACACGGTCAAATTCATCTGCCGGAATATTTTTCATTTCTTCCAGAATGATTTCCATTTTTTTGATGGTTTCTTCCGGAACCTTTCCATTCAACACTCTAATACTGACTGTTTCATAGTTGGTTCGCAACAGGTATACTTCATAAGAATCCATTAAGGAAAAGTTACAAACAGAACAACCCACATTTCTGGTATATTCTACAATTCCCTCAATCTCCAACTGACGAAGTGCCTCACGGATTGGCCCCCTGCTTGTATGAAATTCATGTGCAAGCTCCAGTTCAACAATTCTTTCTCCAGGACGAATCTGATGATTCATGATCTTGGCACGAATAGCATTCACTACACTCTCTCTTAATGTTTTGTATAATAATTCGCTCATATGTCTCCCTGCTTAATGATAACCGAATAACACATGCATAATCTGACAGTGCTCGCAATTAACATGTTTCTCTATTACTTTACATTGCAATATTATACACAAATACTCTGTCACTGTAAAGTGTTATCACATAAACATCACATTTTTTTGATGATATTTTTAACGATTTCGACTGCCAGATCCATGCCTTCAACCGTAATATGTTCATAAGGACCATGGAAACCATCTCCGCCAGTACCAAGGTTCGGACATGGAAGTCCTCTGAAGCTAAGACGTGCCCCATCTGTACCACCTCGAATTGGAGCAACATCCGGTTTCACACCGGTTTCCAGGCATGCAGCTTTAGCATAATCAATCAACTGCATACATGGCTCAATCTTTTCTCTCATATTACGGTAAGATTCTTCTAACTTAAGCTCTGCCGTTCCTTTGCCATATTTCTCATTAATCTGTTCTACGGCCAGACGCATTTTCTCCTGTTTTTCTTCGAATAATACTGAATCAAAATCACGGATAATATACTTCATCACTGCCTGTTCAACGGTGCCTGTAAAATCTGTCAGATGATAAAATCCCTCGTATCCTTCTGTTTTTTCCGGACATTCGTTTTCAGGCAGAAGTCGGTGGAGTTCCATTGCTATCGTCTGTGCATTTTTCATAATATCCTTTGCACTTCCTGGATGCACATTAACTCCATGAACTATAACTTCTGCTCCAGCAGCATTGAAGTTTTCGAATTGAATTTCTCCCTCATAGCTTCCGTCAAGCGTATATCCATATACTGCACCAAAATCAGAAATTTTCAGATAGTCTGCACCACCGCCGACTTCTTCATCCGGTGTGAATGCTATGCAGATCTTACCATGTGGAATTTTATCGTTAATGAGTTCTTCTGCCACAGTAAGGATTTCCGCAATACCAGCTTTATCATCGGCGCCGAGAAGCGAAGTTCCATCTGTAGTGATCAATGTTCTTCCTCTAAATGATTTCAGGCGTGGAAAATCTTTTACAGAAAGTACTTTTCCAGAATTCCCCAATACGACATCTTCTCCGTTGTAATCAGAGATAATCTGCGGTTTTACATCACGTCCATTATAATCAGGAGCTGTATCCATATGTGCAATAAGTCCAAGAGCCGGAATATTTTCCTTTTCTTCTGTAGCTGGAAGATATCCATAAACATAGCCGTACTCATCGATCTCAACATCAGAGAGACCCATTTTCTTCATTTCTTCAACAAGAAGGCGTCCCAAATCCAACTGTCTTTTGGTAGTTGGAACTGTTGTACTTTCTTCATCACTTGATGTCCAGACAGTTACATATTTCAAAAAACGCTCATAGGCTTTCATATCATAATCTCCTTAGTTCTTCAAGAAAAACAGCCCGGACACTATATCCGGGCCGTATCTTTATAAGATAGTCTTATGCCTGATGGGTATATCCGAAGAAGAAATATCCAAGCGGACAATAATAAACACCTTCGATACCATCTGCAAGCATGTATTTCTGAGTATAGAAGTACAGCGGAGCTAAAGCACTGTCTTCGCCGATGATCTTATCCTCAGCTTTGTGAAGCAGTTCCATACGTTCTTTTACGTCTGTGGTTGTTTTTGCTTCTTTAATAAGAGAATCATACTCTTCATTTGAATACTGAGCGTCGTTGTTACCGCCGCCTGTCAGCCACATATCAAGGAAGGAAATCGGGTCATTGTAATCTGCAATCCAGCCGTTACGTGCGATAGAATAATCTCCATCTTTACGAGTCTGAAGGAATGCAGCCCATTCCTGGTTATTCAGAGTAACTTTTACGCCAAGTTCTTCTTCCCACATGTACTGAAGAGCTTCTGCTACTGCTTTATGAGCATCACTTGTGTTGTACAGATATTCTACAACCGGGAAGCCTTCTCCATCCGGATATCCAGCTTCTGCAAGAAGTGCTCTTGCTTCTTCACAGTTTGCTTCATAGTCAGCATCTGTTGGTTTGTAGTAATCTCCACCAACTGTACGGAAGTCATCTCCTGTTGCTCCCTCTGCATCATAAACACCAGCCGGTACATATCCGCCAGCTTCAACCTGTCCGGACTGTGTAACCTGATTTACGATATAAGTACGATCGATTGCAAGAGAGAATGCTTTACGAACTCTTGCGTCATCAAATGGTGCTTTCTGGTTCTGGAAACATACATAGTATGTTCCGATATAGTCTACAATCTTCATATCACCGGAAGCGATCAGGTTAGCGATCTCAGCCTGCGGAACATCCTCGATGAAATCAATCTCACCAGAATTGAATCCGGAAAGCATAGCGTTCTGGTTATCCATCAGCTTGAATGTGATTGTATCTGGTCCGAGTTTCTCGTAATCATAGTAATTTTCATTTTTTTCTACTACGATCTGAGAGTTATGTGTCCACTCTTTCATTTTGTATGCGCCGTTAGAGATGTATGTTGAAACATCAAATGTCCAGTTATCTCCTGCTTCTTCGATAATGTCCTGACGTACTGGCATCATAGCCGGGAATGCACACAGTTCTTCAAAATATGGCAGATCATTTACGAGCGTTACTTCGAATGTTTTATCATCAACTGCTTTTACAGCCAGTTCAGACGGATCTTTTTCGCCAGCGATGATTTCATTAGCGTTAACAACACAGTCCAGCATGTAGCTGTAATCAGCTGCTGTTGCAGGATCTACAAGACGTTTCCATGAATATTCAAAATCACCTGCAGTAACGTCTTTACCGTCAGACCATTTGATTCCATCACGAAGTTTGAAGGTGTAAGTTACAGTTCCGTCTTCATTCTCTGTTTTTTCGTAGCTTTCAGCCTGTCCTGGAACCAGCTGAGCGCTGTTAGCAGTACCGTCACTGCCATTCACTTCAACACCACTGTCTTCCCATTTCATCAGACCTTCAAACAGATGGTTTGCCATGTTACTGCCATCACTGGCAGTATTCAGTGCCGGATCCATTGTCTGTGGTTCAGAAGCCAGGTTTACTGTGATATCAAAACCACCAGTGCTTGCAGTTTCCTCTGTTGCTTCGTTCTCAGCTGCACTTACGATTGTTGCACCAGCAAACATAGATACTGTAAATGTTGCAGCTAACAGGATAGATAAGACTCTCTTCTTCATATATCCTCTCTCCTTTTCTCTTTTTATTGATAAACAGGGAGTCCTGTATATCTTGAATTAATAACATGCAATACCCTTACTTTTCAAGCAGATGACATGCCACCCAGTGACCCTTGTCATATTCCTTGAATGTCGGTACAACCTGCTTACATTTCTCCGTAGCGTATGGACAACGTGTATGGAATCTACAGCCACTTGGCGGATTCATAGGAGAAGGAATATCTCCTTCCAGTACGATTCGCTGTCTGCTTCTGCTCACCTCCGGATCCGGTACCGGGACAGCGGAAAGCAGTGTCTTGGTATATGGATGCAGCGGGTTGCGGTTCAGCTCGTAGCTTTCGGCAAGCTCAACCATTGTACCCAGATACATAACACCAATACGATGAGAAATGTGTCTTACAACAGAAAGATCATGAGCAATAAACAAATAGGTAAGACCCATCTCATGCTGCATATCTTCCAGCATATTTACAACCTGAGACTGGATAGAAACGTCCAGTGCAGAGATTGGTTCGTCACATACAATGAATTCCGGATTAACCGCGAGCGCACGAGCAATACCTACACGCTGCTGCTGTCCACCGGAGAATTCATGAGGATAACGGTTCGCATGTTCTGTATTCAGACCAACGTGTCCAAGAAGTTCCTTGATACGGTCTGTTCTGTCTTTTTTACTGTTATATAACTTATGAATATCAAGTGCTTCACCAATGATCTCACCAACTGTCATACGTGGATCAAGACTCGCTGACGGATCCTGGAAAATAATCTGCATCTTACGACGATATGGAAGCATATTCACCTGTTTCGCTTTCGGAACTTTCACCGGATGAAGAATTCCATTTTCGTCTCTCTTCCATGGGTCCTGTCCCTCAAATATTGTTTCTCCGTCATATACGATTTTACCAGAAGTAGGATTGTATAACTGTAATACTGTACGGCCAAAGGTTGTTTTACCACAACCGGATTCTCCTACCAGTCCAAGAGTCTCTCCTCTTTTGATCTCGATGGAAATATCTTCTACAGCCTGTACTCCAGGTCCTTTAACGCCTTTGACCGGAAAATATTTTTTCAGGTGTTCAACCTGAACAAGAGTATCATTTTTCTCACTCATGGCTGTCCGCCTCCATTTTTTCTATATTTTTATCAGCTGCTTTCTGTGCATTGATCTGATCCTGAACACACAGCCAGCATGCAGCTCTGTGATTATCTCCCAGTTCTACATATGGCGGCATTTTCTGAAGACAAATCTTCATCGCACTTTCACAACGCGGTGCGAAAGGACATCCTTCCGGCGGGTTCAGCATATCTACCGGAGTACCCTCGATCGGGATCAGACGTTCATAGCTGTCTGCATCTACTCGCGGCATTGACCGAAGAAGACCTTTGGTATAAGGATGACCCGGTGCATAGAAAATATCGTCAACCGGTCCCTGTTCTACCATTTTACCTGCATACATAACAGATACTTTATCACAGATCTCGGACACAACACCAAGGTTATGTGTGATGAAAATAATACCCATCTGATTCGTCTTCTGAAGTTTTTTCATCAGTTCAAGGATCTGAGCCTGAATTGTCACATCAAGCGCAGTAGTCGGCTCATCTGCGATCAGAAGTTTTGGATGACAGATAAGACCCATAGCGATCATAACACGCTGACGCATACCACCGGAAAGCTCATGAGGGTACTGTTTCATACGTTTTTCAACGTTATTGATACCTACTTCCTCAAGCATAGCCCTAGCGCGTTTCTCAGCATCTTCTTTGCTGATATTTTTGTCATGAGCTTTCAGTGCTTCAACAAGCTGGTTGCCGATCGTGTATACCGGATTCAGGCAGGTCATCGGATTCTGGAAGATCATAGCGACTTCACTTCCTCTGAAGTTGACCATCTCTGCCGGAGTTTTTGCCAGAACATCCTGGCCTTCAAAAGTAATGGATCCGCCAATTACTTTACCTGGGTTCTGCAACAGTCCGATTATTGAATAAGCTTCTACGCTTTTTCCGGATCCGGACTCACCTACAACGCCCATTACTTCATTATAGTTCAAATCATAACTGATTCCATTTACTGCTTTTACTTCTCCTGCCGGAGTGAAGAAAGAAACCTGGAGATCTCTGACTTCTAAAAGCTTGTCAGTTTTTTTATTCTGTTCCATTATGTTTCTCCCTTTCTTATTTTTTCAGCTTAGGATCTAATGCATCACGAAGACCATCACCGAACAGGTTCAGAGACAGGATCATTACACTTAAGATCACAGCCGGAATGAACAGACGGTAAGGATAAGTTGTAAGTCCACTCAATGCTTCGGAACACATGGATCCAAGACTTGTAAGCGGAGCTGATACACCAACACCCAGGAAAGATAAGAAGGATTCCAGGAAGATTGCTGACGGGATCTGCAGGAATGTAGTTGTAACAATCTGTCCAATACAGTTCGGAAGCAGATGTTTACTGATGATACGTCCGCCCTTTGCACCCAGTGCTCTGGCTGCTGTTACGTATTCCTGCTGTTTTAACTGCAGAATCTGTCCACGGATAATACGGCTCATTGTAACCCAGTATAAAAGACCAAAAGCGATAAACATGGAAATCAGGTTCGGTCCAAGTAATGTTACCAGACTCTGTAAAATACCATCACCAGAGTTCTGGAACTGCTCCAGTGCCGGCTTCAGTGTTGCAGATAACAGAAGAATGATCAGCATCTCAGGGATTGAATAAATAATCTCTACGATACGCTGCATCACAGTATCTACCATACCACCACAGTAACCAGAAACAGAACCGTACAGTGCACCAATAACCAGTACCAGAAGTGCCGCACAGACACCTACGATAATAGATACTCTGGTTCCGACCATAACACGGACCATAATGTCACGTCCCTGATCGTCTGTACCAAATACATGTGGGAATACTTTTTCTCCTTCAGCTTTTTTCTGAAGTTCTTTATTGGAGTAACCAAACATACTGTGTTTGATACCAAGTGCTTTAACAGCATCTGCCTCTGTGACTTTTTCTTCGTTATCACTGGCTTTCTGCTGAGATACATTTGCTTTTGCACGGATCTTAGCTTCATCTACACGATTCAGAGTCACGCCCTTGGCCTCTGCTTCTTTTCTTGCCTGTTCAACTGCTTCATCAGGTGAGAGCTTACCTGCACCACTGTGCTCTTCCATATAAGCATTGATCTTTTCCTGATCTTCCAGACTGTAGTGCCATGGATGTAAAGCTTCAGAACCACGGATCTGCTGTTTGTATGTATATGGAACAACAGCCGGTCCTACAAATGCAAAAATTGCCAGCAGGATGATGATAACCAGCGCTACCATTGCTACTGTGTTTTTGCGAAGACGTCTCCATGCATCTTTCCAATAGGACACGCTTCTGCGGTCCTGAATAAAGTTTTCCTTCTCTTCAGATGTTGCCGGTTCAAAAGCATCTGCCGGCAGATCATTCCACAGGAGGATATCATCAATATTTGGCTGAAGAGAACCCGGTTTATGAAATCTTTTCTTATCAGACATAACCTTTTAGTTTCCTCCCTTTACCAGATTAATTCTCGGATCCACCAGTTTGTAGCACAGGTCTACGATCAGGTTCATCACGATAATAAATGCTGCCAGGAAAATAGTCGTTCCCATGATCAGCGGATAGTCACGGTTCTGGATAGCCTGTACAAAATATCTTCCCAGTCCCGGAATTGAAAATACAGTTTCTACTACAAGACCTCCACAAAGTGTAAATGCGATCTGCGGTCCAAGATAAGTAATAACCGGAATCAGTGCATTACGCAGAGCATGTTTGAAAATGATCTTACTGTTTTTCAGACCTTTTGCTCTGGCAGTTTTGATATATTCCTGATTAATAGCATCCAGCATGGATGTTCTGGTCTGTCTGGAAAGATAACACATTGGATAGAATCCAAGTGCAGCACACGGAAGTACATAACTTGCCGGTGTACCGTCAAACAGCGCAGGGAATATTTTAAGGCCTTCAATACCACCACAGAGTGTATGCAGCAACAGTGTAGCTACAACGAATCCCGGCATCGAAATACCGATGGTACACAGCACTCGTAAGAAGCTGTCCACCCAGGTTCCTCTCTTAAATGCTGCAAGACATCCCAGCGGGACGCCTACAAGCACTGCCCATAAAAGTGCAAGACTTCCTACTTTTGCAGATACAGGAAACATTTCTTTGATGATTCCCAGAACCGGGCGGTTCTTCTGCATTTTGATGGAGGTTCCAAAGTCTCCCTGTGCAAGGTTCTTCAGATATTTGCCTAACTGAATATATTTAGGCTGATCCAGTCCATACTTTGCATTTAACGCCTGGATAGTTGCCTCAGATGGTGTTTTTTCTGATAACCATGGATTACCCGGAATGGCATTCATCAGAAAGAACGTAATACTGGCAACAAGCAGAAGCGTAACGAATGCCATACAGACTCTTCGTACTGTGTATTTTATCATATTATACACCTTTCCTCTCTGTTTTCTCTCTTTTTCATTCTGCATGTCGATTGTAAATTGTCGACAATATGACAATATTATAACTACTTTAGTACAATAGTGTCAAGTAAAATCAGTTGATTTGTGTGCATTTTTCACACACATGTATGTCTGTCGCGGACTCAGGTACATAGAATGTCCGTCTCTCCACCTTTTTTTAAATTATAATTGACCTTTTTTATTCGTATAGTTACAATAATCTTTACTTCTAAATTATTTATATATCAGGAGGAACTGACATATGAGTTCTTATATGAATTTTATCAAAGAACAGTTATACACACTGACATCTGTTCCAAGTCCTACCGGTTTTACAAAAAAAGCAACCGATTATCTTATAGCAGAACTGACATCTCTCGGATATACCCCTGAACGTTCTAACAAAGGAAATGTATCTGTCACTCTGGGTGGTTCCGGTTCTCCGCTTGTACTGGCGGCCCATGTTGATACTCTTGGGGCCATGGTTCGCTCTGTCAAAGATAACGGACGCCTTCGCCCGACAACCCTTGGCGGGCATCAGTGGTCCACCGCAGATGGAGAAAACTGCACCATTCATACCAGAGACGGCAGGATTTACACTGGTGTAGTGTTAAATACCGAACCCTCTGCTCATGTTGCGGATCAGAAAAAAGAACCTCTGGAAGAAAATATGGAAATTTTACTGGATGAAAATACTGCTTCCAAAAAGGAAACCCTGGCACTTGGCATCCAGACCGGAGATATTATTGCTATGGATCCCCGCACAGTTGTGACTGAAAGCGGATACATTAAAAGCCGTTTTCTGGACGACAAGCTCTCAGCAGCCATCCTGCTTGGAGTTGCAAAGGCAGTCCGTGAAGAAAACTGGGTTCTGAACCGCAAAGTATCTCTGTTGTTTACAGTCTATGAAGAAGTTGGACACGGTGGATGCGTCGTACCGGAAGATACGGAAGAAATGATTTCTGTAGACATGGGATGTGTCGGAGCCGATCTCGGCTGTACAGAACGAATGGTTTCTATCTGCGCCAAGGATTCCGGCGGCCCATATAATTATGATCTGATAACCGCTCTTTCTGATATTGCCAGAGAACATCAGCTGGACTATGCCATTGACATTTATCCGCATTATGGTTCCGATGTAGAGGCTACTTTACGTGCCGGATACGATATACGTCATGGTCTGATCGGTCCGGGAGTTTATGCTTCTCACAATTATGAACGTTCTCATATGGACGGTGTACAGAATACCTTTGAACTCTTAAAAGCATATCTTACAAAATAACAAAACAGACAAATCCTATTAAGAAAAAACAGCCGAACATTTCTGATCATATTTTATGAAATCAGAAATATTCGGCTGATTATTTATGCGATCAGGTCAACAAAACCTGTAGATACCAAGAATAAGATCAACATTACAACCGGCACTACATAGCGAATCATAAAACGATACAGGCCAGCTCGTCTGAAAGATTCACCATTTCGTTCCACTTCTCCAATGATCCAGTCAGGACCAATTACCCAACCAATAAGAATACTGGTCAGAAGCGAAATAAACGGCATCAGAAAACTGTTACTGATATAATCCATAACATCCAGCAGCTGTCCGACAGAACCGTTTGGAAGTTTCAGTTCAAAATACAGCTTATTATATCCCAGACAAATCAGTACAGCAGTAATCAGAGAATACATACCAACAGCGCCGCACATTTTCTTACGTGGTTTGTGGTAAAGCTCCATGCAATTTGCGACCAGCGTTTCCATAACAGATACACAGGAAGTCAGCGCCGCAAATCCCATCATCAGAAAGAATGCGATTGCCACCGGTCGTCCAAATATTCCCATTGCACCAAATACTTTTGGCAAAGAGATAAAGATCAGACTCGGTCCGGAAGCCATTCCCTCATTTCCAAGAAAAACAAAAACCGCCGGGATAATCATCATTCCGGCAAGAAATGCAACACCGGTATCAAAAATTTCAATCTGATTTGTTGCCTTATTCAGATTCACTTCATTTTTCACATAGGATCCATACGTAATCATGATTCCCATTGATACACTTAATGAAAAGAACAACTGACTCATCGCATCCAGAAGGATCTCAAGGAATCGTTTTACTGTCAGTCCATCAAAATCAGGTCTGAGATAGACAGCAAGTCCCTGCATTCCTGTCCGGACAGTTCCATCAGCCGCTGTATGTGACAGTGACAGTGAAAAAACAGCAATGACCAGAATCAGAAGTATCAGTCCTGGCATAATAATCTTAGAAAACTTTTCAATTCCCTTTTCTACGCCACGAAATACAATCCAGGCGGTCAGCATCAGAAAAATCAGCATAAATACAATTGGTGCGATATCCGATGTAATAAAGGATGTAAAATACCCATCTCCTGCTGCTTCTTTTCCGTCAGATACAAGGTAAACAAAGAAATATTTTGTAATCCATCCACCAATAACTGAATAGTATGTCATGATCAGCGCCGGCACCAGAAAAGTCAAATGCCCCAAAAATCTCCACTTAGGATTGAGTGCCTCAAATGCCCTCAACGCATTTTTCTTTGTCTTTCGTCCAATTGCAACATCAGTTGTCAGTAATACGAATCCAAATGTCAGAACCAGTATCAGGTAGACAAGAAGAAATAAACCTCCTCCGTCTTTTGCACAGAGATATGGAAATCTCCAAATATTCCCGACACCTACTGCACTTCCGGCTGCCGCCAGGACAAAACCTATGGAACCGGAAAAACTACTTCCTTTTTCTTTCATCTTAATTTCCCCTTCAAATATAAGTTTCATAAAGAGTTGAACGATATCAACCCAATAGTTTTATTTTAAGCAAAACTGTAATACGTGCAAGTCCAGAATATTTCCTGATATGAAATTTTTTTATCAAAAAGTTTCTTTAAGCTTTACAAATTATCATTTTTCACGTTATAATTACAAAAGATTTAAATTCATAATCAGAATAGATAGTATGAGGAAACAACATGAGTGATTTTACCTGTTATGTCGGGATGCAAATACGAAAATACCGGAAAGCCGGAAAAATGACGCTGCAGGATCTGGCTGATGCTATTCACAAAAGCCGTGCCACTGTGTGCAAATATGAAAACGGTGAGATTGCCGTTGATATCGAGACTTTATATGAGATCAGCCAGGTTCTTCAGGTCTCCATGTCCCAGCTTACTGAATACCTTCCGGAAACTTCTTTGGAACTATCCACTGCACCAGGCAGATTTAAGAAAAGTCCTTTCTTTCAGGCACAACGATTATATTTTTATTTTTATGACGGACGATATCAGCGTACAAAAGACGGTGTCATAAATATTTACGAAAAAAAAGGCGAACCTGGGAAATATGAAGCGACATTAACCATCTGTTCGGTTTCTGTCAATGGAAGAAGCAGTGAAATTTTTTATACGGGAAGGGTTCTTTACAGTGATATGCTGATCCGTTTTTCCTTTGTAAACCAATACAATCCCTTAGAAGAGGATCTTTTATATATCTTTAATCCTTTGGATCTTCGAGATTTTACAACAGGTCTTCTTTGTGGCATTTCCAGTTCTGATCTCATGCCCTGTGCCTTCAAATGTGTGATAACTCTGAAGCCTCAGGAACTTACCGAAGAATTTCGCCAACAGATGCTTTTTACAAAAAAAGATATGAAACGCTGGAAACAGCTCAATATGTTGCTGATCGACAACAACCTCCAACACTAATTTTCATACTGCTCCAGATATTTTGCCACTGATTTGCTCATTTCTTTTGAAAAATCAGAATTATACTTGCGATTGCAGAACGCACTGCACCATTCTTCGTAGGTGCTGTTCTTACATTTATGTGCAAACATTTCCCGCAATTCTTTTGCGTCCATGCAGCGGTATGTATTTTTATGAACAATATGTTTGCGTTCGCACCTTTCCGGCTTCTGTCGTTGTATCTGTTGCTCAGTTGGCCAGCCAAATACCAACATGACTGCTGGAAACACGTATTCAGGAAGCTGCAAAAGTCTTCGCTGTTCTTCGCAGTTTTCCATTATATCACCGATATAACAGGAACCAATCCCGAGACTTTCTGCTGCCACTACTGCATTCTGCGCTGCAATGACAGTATCAGTGATCGCAAGCATCAGATCCCCCACAGCCGGGGTTCTCGGCTTGCATCCAGCTTCCAGGTAGGCATCATACCACTTTTTACAATCTGCACAGAATATAAGCACCATCTTCGCATTTGCAATAAAGGGCTGATGATCACAGCTTTCTGAAAGTTCTTTCTTTAATTCCTGATCTGTAATATCTAAAATCGTATATAGCTGCTGACAGCCCGCCGAAGGAGCCTGCATGGCAGCTTCCAGAATCAGATTTTTCATTTCTTCTGGAATTTCACGTTTTTCATATGCTCTCACGGACTTTCTGCGGTACAGATTCTCTATAATTTCATTCATTTAAGTTATATTCCTTTCACTTTGGGCGAAAAAGAAGGACCTCGGGCATAAACCCTTGATCCTTCTTGTAGTTATTTTACCATACAAATGGGAAAAAATGGAAACTTCTTGCACATTCTACTTCAATAGCTGGCAGATTGCTGTATGCTGGAGCTTTCCACTGTTCGCCATCCCATCACACACAAACATAAAACAGGTTCTGCTTTGTGCAGATTTATGTCTTGTTACGCTTAGATTCTAGCACTGCAAATGGATTTTGTCTACACCGCCAGCAGAAGTTCTACAGTCTTTTATTCATATCACATTTCATATTTATGTGGAAATCTGACAGTTGGATATTAGAAAAAATGCTCGTAGTCCTTATGGCATCTGCTTATTTTGTGTCAAATTTACGTTTTATTTTATGTATCTCTGTACTTCCAATGCGAACAATAAGTCAAAATACCGTAATTTTTCGTCATATTAGCAGTAGATTTTTTCTTCTGTCATAGTTATAGTAGAAGATAACAACCATACAGGAGGAAAAAACGATGGCAGAGGAAAAAAAAGGCCAGTTTCCCTCTTCCCTGAAAGAAGCAAGACAGCATGGAAGTTTTTATTTTCCATGTGCATTTTACCAGGCAATGCCTGAAACCAATCCACCCGGGGTTCCATTTACGGTCAGACATCATTGGCATGAACCAGTCGAGATCATCTATCTCGAACAGGACTCCTATCAGGTTGATATCAATACGACGCTGACTCATCTCAAAAGCCCATGCTTTTGTTTTATCAACAGTGGAGAACTGCATGCACTTATCTCCGATTCTGACCAGTATCAGGAACAGGCTGTCGTTTTCTCTCCGGACCTGCTCACATTCGCTACTCCGGATCCCGCGCAGGAACAGTTTCTGCTTCCATTATCGGAACATAAGCTTTCCTTTCCGCCTTTTCTTGGATCTGAGCACCCGGCCTTTTCGGAAGTACAACAGGAATTTTTCCGGATCCGTTCAATTTTCTTCCGCGAAAACCGGAGTTGTCCGGATCAGTTTACAACCGAAAATCCTGTTTCACAGCTACGGATCAAGGCTGCACTTTTGAATATCCTTGGAATTCTCGCAGAACACGGTCTGCTTACTTCAAATGAGCAGGTACATAATCCTCGCGTAGAGCTTCTTAAGACTGTGATCAGTTACATCCGCAAAAACTACCAGTATCCACTTTCTCTTGGAGAACTGGCTGCGCTTGCCGGAATGAATGAGCAGTACTTTTGCCGTTTTTTCAAAAAGGCCCTCGGCAAAACGCCCGTTTCCTATATCAACGACTTCCGCATCCGTCATGCGGCAACACTATTGCTCACGACCGAACTACCTGTCACGGAGGTCTGTCTGGAAAGCGGGTTCAATAATCTCGGGCATTTTATAAAAGAATTCAAAAAAGCGACCCATTTTACACCGTTGCAGTTCCGACGGCAAAGTATGGCGGAAACTTTTCCTGATAACAAACACTCTTTATAACTATTTTTATAATTAATGAAAGGAATTTTTACTATGCAAAAAAAATGGTGGCACAAAAAAACAGCATATCAGATCTACCCAAAAAGCTTCTGTGATTCCAACGGAGACGGCATTGGTGATCTTCCGGGCATTATCAGCAAACTCGATTACCTCAAAGACCTCTGTGTCGACATTATCTGGCTCTCTCCTATCTACTGTTCTCCACTCGCAGATCAGGGCTACGATATTTCCGATTATTACAACATCGACCCGCGTTTCGGCACAATGGACGATATGGACCGTCTGATCGCTGAGGCAAAAAAACGCGATATGTACATCCTGATGGATCTCGTCGTCAATCACTGCTCTGATGAGCACGAATGGTTCAAAAAAGCCTGCGAAGATCCGAATGGAGAGTACGGAAAGTATTTTTATATTGAAGACTGTCCTGACGGAAAACTGCCATGCAACTGGCGTTCCTACTTCGGCGGCAGTGTCTGGGAACCACTTCCGGGCCATCCGGACAAATATTACCTGCACATGTTCCACAAAAAACAGCCGGATCTGAACTGGGAAAATCCAAAACTGCGCGATGAAATCTACAAGATGATCAACTGGTGGCTCGATAAAGGGCTTGCCGGCTTCCGCATCGATGCGATCATCAACATCAAGAAGGCGCTTCCATGGCAGGATTACCCGGCAGACCGAGCAGACGGCATGTGCAGCCCGGGCGAGATGCTCAAACACGCAGTCGGTGTCGGCGAATTCCTGGGAGAAATGCGTGACCGTACCTTCCTTCCGCACGGTGCCTTTACTGCCGGCGAAGTCTTCAATGAAAAACCGGATGAGCTTCCGGATTTCATCGGTGACAACGGATATTTCTCAACGATGTTCGATTTCA
>OLNE01000787.1_pt1 | contig 27322 bp, 12 predicted proteins | sample 1672431 | NCBI WGS metagenome assembly OLNE01 (sample SAMEA3136685, study PRJEB25190) | human gut metagenome | reverse complement strand
AGTGCGCCGCCGCTCGTTTTCTTCTGGTTTTCTCTGTGCCTGCACCGTGCCAAAGGCCGGTAAGATCGGTTGGGCAATTCCAGGGCAACTGTTCAAAAATTGGGCACTCCCTCAAAATTGTCCATTGTCCCGCTTTCCCTCGTTCGGTACAATAGCGTTATTCGCCCTCCGTGGGTTCTGGCGCTTGCATCCGCCTGGCCCGCAGCAGGGCGCGTTTGCCCGAACCATTGAGCAGCACGCACACCCGGAAAAAGATGCGCTTGATGTCATAGTCCATCCCGGCATCCATCCAGTCCAGCAAGGCCCCGACCACAGCGCACTTGTAAAAATGGGCCATGATCTCGATGTCCTCCTGGGGCACGTCCATGCCCTGGGCAGCGTTATCGAAGTACCCCTCCGTCAGGCGCTGGGCACCCCGGTCTAAATAGTCCTGGAAGTCCTCCCGCGGCAGATAGCGGTAGATGTGCAGCAGAGCCTTTTGATGGGCCTTCATGTAGTCTAACAGCGCCCGGATGCAGTCGACGGGTGACTTGGGGCTGTAATACCGCCGAACCAGCTCGTCCATCACCTGCTCCAGGATCTGTTGGAGCAGGGTGGGGATGTCCCGGTAGTGGTAGTAAAACGTGTTGCGGGCCACCCCGCACTGGGCCGCGATCTCCCGCACAGAGATCTTGCTGATGGGCTTTTCCTCCAAAAGCTGGGAAAAGGCTTCGCAGATGGCTTGCTTGGTTCGGTCCATGGCATACTCCTGTTTCTGGGGGCGTTGGCCCCCGGTTCTTTTTTCTATTCTAGACGAATTCGGCCACCAATGCAACTGCGTCTCACCCTTGCGGCGGCGGCCGACAGCACAAAATCACAAGAGGTTTTTATGAACATAGCCATTCTTACCGACACCAACAGCGGCATCTTCCCCGCCGAGGGCCAGGCCCACGGCATCCACGTTCTGCCCATGCCCGTGATCCTGGACGGCAAAACGTATTACGAGGGGGTCGATCTGACCGCCGAAGCCTTTTACAAGCACTTAGAACAGGGCGGCCAGGTCTCCACCTCCCAGCCCGCTCCCGGCGATGTCCTGTCCCTCTGGGAGGGCCTGCTGGCCGACTATGACGAGGTGGTCTACCTGCCCATGTCCAGCGGTCTCAGCGCCTCCTGCCGCTCTGCCATCGGCCTGGCGGAGGAGTTCGGCGGCAAGGTCCAGGTGGTGGACAACCACCGCATCTCCATGACCCTCCGGGACGCCGTCTACGATGCGAAAGCCCTGGCCGACCAGGGCCAGAGCGCCGCCCAGATCAAGCAGGCCTTAGAGGAGACCGCCGCCGACTCCATGATCTTCGTGGGGGTCGAGACGCTCAAGTATCTCAAGGCCAGCGGCCGCGTCACCCCCGCCGGGGCCGCCTTGGGGGCCGCCCTGAACCTCAAGCCCCTGCTCAAGATCGAGGGAGGGCGCTTAGACGCCTACGCCAAGGTCCGCGGCATGACCAAATGCAAGCAGAAAATGCTCCAGGCCATCCAAGCCCTGGCCCAGGACTACGCCGCCAAAGGCTGGTCCATCACCATCGGCGCCGCCGACAGCCACCCGGACCCCGCCGCCGGTGAGGCTTGGACCGCCCAAGTGGCGGAGCTTTTCCCCGGCTGTGACATCCAATACCGCCCCCTCCCCTTCAGCATCGGCTGCCACATCGGCCCCGGCGCCTTCGGCCTCACCGTGAGTAGACGGCTGGCCCGCTAAATCTCAGTAAGTAGAAAAAGATCCGACGTCCCCACCACAAGGGACGCCGGATTTTTCTTGCTCAGAATTTATGACTTCTGCGGCTTCTGCCCCTGCTTAAAGCGGGCCGCCTCGGAGATAAAGATCATCCCGCCGATCGACGTGTAGGGCAGCACATACAGGTCCAGCACCCCATAGGTGAACTGAGACACCGCGAACCACAGGAAATAGCTCAGCCGGAAGCCGAAGAAGGCCCCGCGGAAGCCCTTCGTGCTGGCCATGCCCCGCCGGAATGCCTGGCCCAGGGAATACTCCGGGTGGGCGCAGAGGCAATAGCGCACGGGCAGCAGAACACTGTGGAGCCAGAAGGTAAACAGCGCCGCCACGATGGCCAGAGCGCCCGCCCCCATCTGGAGCATGGAGCTGGTGCTGGTGTAGGCATCCAACGAGGGTGTGGTGGTGTAAAAGAGATAGTATAGGTACAGGCTGGGGAGCGTTGCGACGACGCCAATGGCCCGGACCAGGACCGTGATGACAAACTCGACCACAATGGCCTTGCCCATCCGGCCGCTCTGCCGGTACCACTGGCCCACGGCCTGGACGTTGCCCTGCCCCGTCCGTATCACGTTCCAATACTGCTCCATGGCCCCCAGCCGCAGAGGGGCCAGCAGGGCCAGGCAGAGGAGGTTAATGAGGACAAACACGGCGATCTGCCGGTAGGTCAACGGGATGGCCAAGACCGTCTGGGTCAGGTCCATGCGGAAAAGAATGCTGAAGCCCTGGTCATTGAAGAAGATGCCGCTCTGGGTGCTGCTGTAATCGGCCAGGTTCATCACGCCGTAGCTCAGCGTGCCCCCGGCCAGGTAGCGGATGCCGTAAAAGGCCACGCTGATGCACACCAGCAGCAGCGTCACCCGCATACAGACCGGGTGCATCATGATGCGCTTGGCCACAAACTTGATCTCCCGCCGGTGGGGGAAGCGCGGGGGCTGGTTCGGCGGGGGCGCCCAATTCATGTTCTGGTTGGGCGGTGGGGTCTGATTCGTCATAGTGTTTCCTTTCCCTGGGGTCACAGACCGTACTGGGCGGCGTCCGCCGGGTTGACCAGGATGACTTTGTCCCGGCTGCGGTAGACGCTGGTGCTCTCCAGCTTGGTCTCTTTGTGGGTGCCGTTTTCATAGAGGTTGCGGTAGACTTTTACGGTGTAGCCGGTGTAGGGCGTCACACTGACCTGGGTCGTGCCGACAGGGACGCTGGCGTCCGTTTTATACACGGTCTTATAAGGCGTGGTGCCCACGACCTCATTGGTCATCTCCACAGTGATGTTGTCGCTCTTGGTGCCCACGATGTTCACCGTCAGCGACCGCCCGGAGACCGAGGCCAGAACTTTCAGCGGGAAGGGCGTGTTGTTCTTAAACTTAAAGTCCTTTGCGCCGTAGTAGACCGTGGCGTCCATCCCTTCCGGGACATAGCGGGTGATATACCCGTGGGGATAGCGCTCGGTGATCTGCAAATTGGCCCGCAGCGCCGCCAGATAGACGGTGGAAGAGCCCTGACACACACCGCCGCCTACCTCCTGGACGCTCTCGCCGCCGACGTAAGCGGGGGCGGGCAAAAAGCCGCGGGAGGCCTGCCGGCTGCCCACCAGGCCGTTGTAAGAGAATTCTTCGCCGGGCATAATGACCGCACCGTTAAAGAATTTGGCCGCCAGCTTAATATTTTCCACGCGGTTGACCGTCCCGGCGATGTTCGTCGTGCAGGAGCCCAGCGTATCCTGATAGAGCTGACCGGAGAGGTCGGCCACGGTAACCGTGGGCTGGGTGATGGTCAGGGGCAGAGAGCGCTTCTCACCCCAATCCATGGCGTCAAAGATCTTCTGGGCCTCGTCGGCGTCAAAGCTCACGCCCACGCTGTCCTGCTTAAAAATTTTCTGCGCCTTGTCAAACTGGGCGTTCTGCACCGGCTTCTCGATCTGGGTCAAAATATTCGCCAGGTCCAGGGTCTCCGGGGGCAGCTGCTCCAGGCGGATGTCAAACTGTGCCTGCGCCCCGGAGAGGGTGACGATGTCGTTCTCCCCCAGGTGCGCTAAGATCTGGTCCTGGATGACCTGCTGATCCACTTTGTTGCCGGGGGTGCCTTTCACCAGGACCAGGTCCGTCCCGCTGACCTCCCAGCTGGGGGCCACCGGCTCCCGGCCCAGTTCCTCCTGAATGGTCCCCAAAATGGTCCCCAGGTTGTCGCTGTTCTGGTAGACCGGTAAAATTTCGCTCCCCTGGTTCAGGCACTTGAGATACCAGCCGCCCCGCGCCAAAAACGAGGCGTCCCGCCCCACGGCCCAGGCCCGCTCGACGGTGGCCGCGCAGTCGATGGCCACGCTGGAGAGGGGGACCTCCACGGTCTGGATCTCCCCCTGGTCTGTGGAGACGGTGAAGACCACGCCCCGCGTCTCGTCCAGGGGAACTTCCTGCACGGCCTTCTCCAAGGCCGCCTGGGCCTCTTCCTTGGTCATGCCGCCCAAGTCCACCGCTTCCACGGTGACGTGGGGATAGATCACGTCGCGGCCCGCCGCGCCGCATAAGATGCCGTACCCGACCAGCAAAGCCACGACGATCAGGCAGACAATAAGCAGTATTTTTTTCTTGCCGGACAGGCCGCTGCCTGCCCTACAGGTTCGATCCATAGTGCGCCCCTTTCCCCTGGTCTCTCTTCTGGTCTGCGTTCTCTTTTTTTCCAGAAAATGCACTTCTTCGACACAGGGATGATTGGTCTATATTATATGAAATCTACCCGGAAAAATCAACCGGCCCAGGCGGGATATTTTACATCTCAGCGTTTTTCCCGCGCCGCTCTGTTTTTTCGGAGCATCTTTACATTTTCTGACCCGTCTGCTATATTGAACCTAACAAAAAATAAGTACAGAAAGGGGATCGCTCCCATGCAGATCAACACCGTCTGGGCGGCCTATTTCAGCGCCACCGACACCACCAAAAAAGTGGTCACGCAAATCGCCCGCCGCCTGTCCCAGCAGCTCCAATGTCCCATGCAGACCTTCGACTTCACCCTCAAGCACGTCCGCAAGGAACCCAAAGCCTTCGCCGCCGGGGACCTGGTGGTCTTCGGCACCCCGGTCTACGCCGGGCGGGTGCCCAACCTGCTCATCAAGTACGTCGCGTCCGTCCAGGGCGGCGGCGCTCTCGCTGTCCCCGTGGTCTGCTACGGCAACCGGAACTATGACGACGCCCTCTCTGAGCTGCGCCTGACCCTGACCGCCGGGGGCTTTCATCCCGTGGCCGGGGCCGCCTTCTCCTGCCAGCACTCCTTCTCCCTGACCCAGGGGGCCGGTCGTCCGGACATCAGCGACCTGACCATCGCCACCGGCTTTGCCGACCAGGTCTATCACAAGGTCGAGGCACTCCCCAGCGCAGAGGCCTGCCCGCCCCTCTTTGTGAAGGGCAACGACCCCGTGGGGCCCTACTACACCCCCCGCGACCGCCACGGAAACCCCATCAACATCCTGCCCGTGAAGCCCAAGACGAAGGATACCTGCACCCAGTGCGGCCGCTGCGCCAAGGAATGTCCCCTGGAGGCCATCGACCCGGCAGACGCCCACAACATCGTCGGCAAGTGCATGAAGTGCAACCGCTGCGTCCGCCACTGCCCCAGGCATGCCAAGTATTTCGACGACCCCAACTATCTCTACCACAAAACAGAGCTGGAGGAGCAATACACCTGGCCCCGCAAGGAGCCGGAGCTGTTCCTCTAATCAAAAAAACAAAATGTTTTCTCCAGGTGGGGTGCTCCCCAACAAGCGGCATGATATACTGCGCCACACAGGGAGAATGCAGGCAAAATAATTTTCCAGTGTCCCTTGTTGACTTTTCTGCCTATTTTGCATATAATAAAGATGGATAGAGGGCGTCATCCCTCTGGTGCGACTGGCACCTAAAATCCGAAATGGATGCCGGACTTTGGGCCGGAGCGTTGGCGGGCAACAGAAAAACCCGATAGAGATGCAGTAGAATGGTCATTGACCAGATGGAACTGAGCGTCGGCGGACGACAGAAAAACCAGTCATGTAAGAGAAGACGCGTGACACTGCGGTGTCGCAGTCTTCTCTTTTTTTGCAGATTTGGGGACTGATAAAGAGATGAAAAAATTCACAAAAGACGAAGCCATTAAAATCGTTGTCCAATGCGCGCAGGCATATCAAAAAGAACTGGATGGAAAGAGTTTGTTGTTCCTTTGCACAGATAAACATAAAAGAGTCTTTCCCTTTGAATTTTCCTTCTATGGGAATAATTATTTGCACCTGACCGGTTTGAAAGCACCGAAAGGCGCGGATGGTGAGCGTGCTGGACTGTTTGCAAATGACTTCTATCAAAAGTGTTTGGACCATAAGCTGAGTCCCGCAGATTTTGAGTTTTCCGAAGATGGTACGACACACATGAAACTTGAAGTACTGCCGACCGTAATTTCCAAAAATCTGCAAGCGAAAATGATTGGCGATTATAATTCAAGCAAGCCTCGCCTTTATACGGAAAAAGTTGCGGGCAGCACCAATGCCTGCGTTGGATTTATTCTGGATCAGACCATGCAGAAGTATGTACCGAATACCGTCTTGCAGGAGGATGTCCGAGATATGACGAAAAATGCGCTGCGCGTGATTGCGGTCTATCGGAAAGCAATTACAGCGTTGCAATACGAAGAACTGACCTATACGGCAAAAAAAATTGATTTTTCCGAAGTTGAATTTCCAGAGGAATTCAAATATTTAATGACTGAAACTACATAAAAATTACTAAGTGAGAGCATATCCGGGCGATATGATATGTACCCCCAATACTGGGTGTCCAGTATTGGGGGTACGTATCATTCCCCCTGCGGCGGGACTTCTGTTCTGCTATGGCAACCGGCTCTCCAGACAGTACCCCCCGCCGCGATAGGACGTGATGACCACCGGAGCATCGTCATCCCCCAGCTTTTGCTTCAGGCGGGAGATGGTCATGCGCAGGGCCTGGGGGTTGTCGGCCATGGGCTGCTGCCAGATCTCTTGATAAAGCTCGTCCGCCGGGACCGTCTGGCCCCGGTGGCGGGCCAGATAGAGGGCCACGGCAAACTCTTTCTGGGTCAGCATCAGGTCCCGCTCGCCCAGGTAGGCCTTGCTGGAGAGCAGATAGAGCTTGAGCGGGCCGCAGTGGACGCACCGGCGCATCCGCTGCCCCGCCCGCAGGCGGGCCTCCACGCGGGCCACTAAGACGTTGAGGTCGTAGGGCTTGGGCAGGTAGTCGTCGCCCCCGGCGGTGAGGCCCTGGACGATGTCCTCGTTCTCCCCCAGGGCGCTGAGGAAGAGGATGGGGATGTCATAGTTTTCCTTGATCTCCCGGCAGAGGGTCAGGCCGTCCCCATCGGGCAGAAGAATGTCCAGGACGATCAGCTCCACGTCATGCAGGCGCAGCTGCTCCCGGCAGGCCTGGACCGTGGCCGCCTGCAAGACCCGGCAGCCCCGCATGGTCAGGGCGGCGGTGTTGATGTCCATGATGTGGGGGTTGTCCTCGACCAGGAGGACCAAAGGTTCCTTCATGCGTCATCCCTCCTCTGGGTGCGTTGGGTTCGGTCAGTCCGGCTGCGCGGCCTCCGGCGTGCGGGGCAGCAGGATGCGGAAGGTCGTGCCCCCCGGCCCCGTCGACGCCAGGGTCAGGGTGCCGCCGTGGTGCTTCACCACGTCCTGGCAGATGTACAGGCCAATGCCGCTGCCGCCGTCGCCGCTGTATCCCTTGTCGAAGATATAGGGGATGCGCTCCTCCGGGATGCCCTCCCCGGTGTCCTCTACCAGCAGGCGGACGGTATCGAGCGCGAGGTTCCCCCGACCGGGGAGCAGGCTGGCCCGATAGGTGATGGTGCCCCCCTGGGTGTGCTTGTTGGCGTTCATCGTGAGGTTAATGAGCAGCTGGAGCAGCATCCCCCGGTTCCCGGAGATACAAAGCCCCGCCCCGCCGGTGCAGACCAGTCGGTTCTGCCGCTTGTCCAGCAGGGGCTGACAGACCTTCGCCGCCGCCTCGAAGAGGGACGGCAGCTCGATCAGCTCCGTCTGCGTCTCCCGCCCGCCGCCCTGCGACAGCTCGATCAGCTCCGAGACCAGGGCCGACAGGCGCTGGGCCTCGGACGAGATCACCGTCATGTGGTCCTGCATCCCCTGGTCTGCCTGACCCTGGGCCAGCTGCCAGTTGGTCAGCTGGGCGTAGCCGCTGATGACGGTCAGGGGCGTTTTCAGCTCGTGGGCCATCTGGTGCAGGAAGTTGTTTTTCAGCTGGTTGAGCTGGGTCAGGACCTGCTGCTGCCGTCGGCTTTCGGCCAGATCCTCCCGCTGGCGGTTGCTCTGGACGCCAATGGCCACCGCCATCAGAAACACGAACAGCAGCATATAGGGCGGCGCCGTCCCCCGCCGGGTCACGGCCAGCACGATCCGCCCGAACCAGGCCTCGTACACGTCCGCCCCCAGCAGCAGGGCGTAGCCCAACAAAATCAGCCCGTCCTCCCAATGCACCGTCCTGGTCCGGATCAGACGCCGGATCAGGCAGAAGATGAGATAGACGAAAAACGGCACGGAGACATCGTAGCAAAGCCGGGTCAGCTCCTTGACCTGCTGGGTGGGCAGGATAAAATGCAGCGCCGACAGCACGCCATAGGCCCCCACATAGCACCAGACCACCCACCGCTTCACCGCCCCCCGGTAGAGGTTGGCCAGCAGGAGCAGCAAGGCAAAGGCCTGCAAGGCGATCATCCACACCAAGAACCGGTAGGCAAGCGCCCAGTGATACTCCGGGCACAAGAGATGCACCACGTAAAAATTCTGGTTCCGCATCCCCATGAGCCAGCAGGTCAGGGCCAGAAAGCCATACTTTGGCCCCCGCTGGATGGCCGCCAGCAGCAGGAAGCAACAGCCAAACAGACACAGCCCACCGCTGAGGGCCAGGGAATACAGGTCGTTCCCCCGCTGCATCTCCTGGGTCTTTTCCGGGGAGGACAGATATAAGCGGGGCAGACTGCCGCCCTCCTTGTGGACGAAGTTGGCGTACTGGCAGACGATCTCCACCCGCCCGTCCTCGCCGGTGTAAATGGGGATGTCCATGTAATTGATCCGCGCCTCAGACGCTGCCGCCGTGTCCGCCACCTTGCCGATCTCCAAGACCTGCTTGCCGTTGAGATAGACGCGGGTGCTGTAATCAAAGGAATACCCGCTGAGCACCAGATACTGCCCCGGCTGGGCCAGCAGCTCCAGACGATAGGTCCCATAGGAGACGCTCTCGTCATGCGCCCCGGTCTCCCGGCCGCGCAGGTCTGCTTGGGTGCTGGCCAGCGTTTCGGGGTAGAACGTCCAGTCGCTGCCCAGGGTGTAGACGGTGTGGGCAAAGTCCGCCCCGCGGGCGTCCAACACGCCGTCCGCCGGGGTCAGCTCTCCCGTCGCGTCCTCCTGGCTGGAAAACAGCCAGACCATGGCGCACAGCACCACCAGCACCGCCGGGAGCAGCAGCAACCAGGTCTGTTTTTTCGGTTTTGGCATGGGACGCACCCCCTCCGGCGCAGGAAAGCCCCATCCTGTAGGAGAGTATCCTACAGGAAAAGGGGGATCCCCCTTTTCGCGCTATTTCTTGACGATCCTTGCTTCAAAAACGGGAAAAGACGAACTGACCGGACTGGCTCAAGTCGCTGGTCGTCCAGGTCTTGTTGGCGTTGGTGCCGGGCTTCAGGGCTGCCGAGGTCTCGCTCTTGTCGCAGAGGGACCAGTTGGCCCAGCTGATGCCCCTGGCATCCAAAAAGTCCAGCCACGCCTTGCTCTGGGTGAGGTAGACCCCGCCGCTGCCGTCGGCGGCGCTGGTGCCCCACTCAGAGATGAAGATAGGCAGGCCCAGCTTCCGGGCGCTGTCGATCCGATCCCGCAGCCAGGCCCCGTGAGTGCCCGCGTAAAAATGGCAGGTGTACATCAGATTCGTGCCCTGTACCGGGTCCTTGGCCGGGTCTAAAATGTCCTGGCTCCAGGTCCCGGAGCCGATCAGAATGACGCTTTGGGGTGCCTTGGCCCGAATGGCCGTCACCACGGCCTGGGCATAGGGTTTGATGTCTCTGGCCCAGGTCACATTGCCGTTGGGCTCGTTGCAGATCTCATAGAGGACCCCCGGCTGGTTGGCATACCGCGCTGCGGCTTCCTGGAAAAAAGCGATGGCCTGGGCCTGATTCGTCTTCGGGTTGCCGTCGGACAAAATATGCCAGTCTACGATCACATACATGTCGTTGGCCAGCGCCGCATCCACCGCCGCGTAGGTCTGCTGCCTGATCTTACTGGAATCGGAGAGATAGCCGCCCTCCCCCGTGTACATGGCCACCCGGAAGAGATTTGCCCCAAACGCCGCCGTGTTGGCAATGGCCTGCTTGGACGTATACTGGGGGTACCACTGGATGCCGTGGCTGCTCATGCCGTGCAGGACGATGGCCTGCCCTGTTTCATTGCAGAGCTGGGTACCCTTCACCTGTAACCAGCCGTTCTTTGTCACACCGCCGCGCAGCGTGGTGGTGGGCTGTTCCGGCTCCGGGGTGGGCTTTGGGTCCGGCGTGATGGTCGCGCCGCCGCGCAGTTTTTCCGCCCGCTGGATCAGGGCGCAGGCCTCGGCGCGGGTCAGGCTGCCCTTGGGGTGGAAGTTTCCCTTCTCATCCCCCTGGGCCACGCCGCAGGCGTAGGCCGCGAAGACGCGGTTGTAATACCGTCCGTCCAGACTGGACAGGTCGCTGAGCTTCCCAGCCTGGCCGGCGTAGTCCCCCGTCCGGTCCGGCAGCAGGCCCCGCATGAGCAGGCTCACCGCCACCTGGCGCCGGATGGGCTGGTCATAGGTCTCGCCGGTGGGGGGCAGCTCGTCCCAGTCGTACCACCCGGCGTCTAAGGCCGTCTGCAATAAACCAGCGGCCCAATGATCCGTCTGGCCCTGACTCTCCGTCAGGCCTCCCACACGGGCGGCCACGGCGGCAAACTCCGCCCCGGAAATGGTCTGGTCGGGCCGGAAGCTCCCGTCGGGATAGCCCTTCAGGATGCCCTCCTGGGCCATGGCCGTCACGGTATCGTAGTACCAGCTGCCGGGCTTCACATCGGAAAACGTCGTCCCCGCCCCCTGGGCGGCGGGCAGCCAAAGGCCCAGACACAGAGCCAGCACCAGCAGGCAGACCGCTGCCCGGAGCGGAAGGGCCCGTCCTCTCCCGTCGTGCATCTCCATCGTACTCTCGTCCCTTCTGTCGAAGCTTGGAAAATCAAAATGTATAGGCACAGTATAACGAACCCCATCGAACTTTGCAAGCAGGGTATGTTCCCGATCGGGTTTTCACATGCGCAGTGGGGCAATTTTCTCCATAAAAAACAACATACTCTCTCCGGATAGGGTCTATATCCAGAGAGAGGATGTTGTTTTTCTTTCCCCGTGAGACAAACCCCACCGGACAGAGAGAGTCTCAAGCTCCCCTTCCCGAACTGTCCGGCACCTTCTGCCTCTTAGGTGTGTTTAGTATGCCATAAAAAGCGGAGCTTGTATATCCGTCCAAAGTATGAGAAGGCGATCGATCTCCGTCAAAATCACGAGTATTTATCCGCATGGACACTAGGTGACACTTTGTTTTTTGGTTTGCAAACTTTTTTAGTCCGTGCTATACTGACTTCAAGATATTAAACTTTATAAAAAGGGGGGATCCCCCATGGAAGCATTTTTGTTTCTGTCCAGCCTCCGGCGGAGCCAGGCTCTGATGCGCCTGCTGGGACACCGGCAGACGTATCTGTTTGAATACTTTACCGTGCAGGACACCATGGTCATCCACAACAAGGATATGACCGTCTGGCGGAAGATCGAGCATTACCTCGGCGGGGACCAGAGCATCCGCCAGGGCCAGCTCCGCCCCGAAGACAGCTGGCAGATCCGGGAGCTGCTGACGGGCAGTCTCCACGGCCCCATGGAGCTGCGGGGCATCCGAACGCAGGGCGAGGAGACGGTGTACGAGGTAGACGCCGTCCCCTCTGAAGACGAGGCGGCCGGGAGGATCTACCTGGGCTACATCCGGGACATCACCCTGGAAAAGGCCAAAGAAAAAAGTCTGCGCCAGCAGGCCCAGCGGGATTCCCTAACCCTGCTGTACAACAACATGACTGGCAAGGCCCTCATCGACCAGTACCTGCGGGAGAAGGACCCCTACGCCTCCTGCGGCCTGCTGGTCATCGACGTGGACTTTTTCAAGAATGTCAATGATCGCTACGGCCATCTCTTCGGGGATAAAGTCTTGCAGGAGCTGGCGCATTTGTTGCAGACGCTGTTCAGCAAGAAAGATATCCTCGTCCGGGCCGGCGGCGATGAGTTTCTGGTCTTTCTGAAAGACGTGGACCACGCCACCCTGCTCAACAAGACCCGGCAACTCTCCGAGTCCGTCCGCAAGATCCCCTTCTCGGAAAACGACTACTGCCTCACGTGCAGCATCGGGGCCTGCTTTCTGCCGGAAAATGTGTCTGGTTATTTATACAGCCAGCTCTTTGAAAACGCCGACTGGGCCCTTTACCAGGCCAAGGAGAACGGCCGCAATCAATACGTCTTCTGCGACGACCTCCGCCGCTACACCGAGTCCACGCCCCACGTGGCCCATCTGGACGCCGACGGGCCGGAGCTGGACACCCGCTACCTGCACAACGACCTGATCTCCACCGCCTTCGAGATCTTTGAAAAGACCAGTCGTTTTGAAGACGCCATCGACCTCTTCCTCAAGATCGTCGGCATCCGCCTGCAGCTGGACCGCATCACCATCCTCTCCACCAACATCAAGGAGCGGCGGCACACCAAGCTCTTCCAGTGGCTGGCCCCCAAGGCTTCCTCTGCGCTGGCAGATACGGTCAGCTTTACCAAAGAGGATTTTCTCACCCTCTTTCAAAGCTATGACGAAAACGGCATCGCCGTATTGCAGCACGACAACCTCAGTATGTACTCCCCCGCCGCCCAGGCCCAGCTCATGCAGGGTGGCGTCAAGACCGCGGTCTACACCGCCATCTACAACGAGGGCGAGTATCAAGGGGCCGTGGCCTACATCGTCTGCGGCAGCAAGCGCTTCTGGAGCACCCAGAGCCGCCGGGAGCTGGGGGAGCTGACCAAGATCATCACCGCCTACCTCACCCGCCACCTGGCCGCCAACGCCATCGACGGCGGCCGCATCACCGCGCCGGACTTCGACCGGCTCACGGGCCTGCTCTCCTTCACCCGCTTCCGGGAGGAGGTGGAGCACAAGATCGTGGGCGGCTACGCCGAGGGCTACCAGATCATCTACTGCGACTTTGAAAACTTCAAGTATTTCAACGAGGTCTACGGCTACGCCACCGGCGACAAGGTCCTGAAAGAGTTCAGCGATCTGCTCGTCGAGGCCGTAAAAACCAAGGGCGAGAGCTACCTCTGCCGCATCGTGGGCGACCAGTTCTGCCTCTATCTCCGCCACACCCCCCAGGGGCCAGACGACTCCGTGGCCCGCTTTGCCGCGGCCTTTGGCCAGGCCTTTTCCCAGCGCCAGGCCCTGCTCTACCCGGAGGCCCACCTGCGGGTGCGTTTTGGCATCTACGCCGTGGAGCCAACCTGTCTCAGCGCCTCCTCCGCCATCGACAAGGCCAACTTTGCCCGGAAACAAATTCTATCGGACGCCCGCGAGCTGGTCCGCCTCTACGACAAGGAAACGGCCCAGCGCCAGACCCTGACCAACGAGCTGATGAACGGCCTCATCCGGGCCATGGAGCACCACGAATTCAAGCTCTACCTCCAGCCCAAGTTCTCTCTGGCCGACCTGACCGTCATCGGCGCCGAGGCCCTGGTCCGCTGGGAGAAGCCCGACGGGACCATCCTCTACCCCGACCAGTTCATCCCCATCCTGGAAAACAGCGGCCGCATTGTCGAGCTGGACCTCTACATGCTGGAGCAGGTGGCGGCCTTCTTAGAGCGCAACGCCAAGGCCGGGCGCAAGCTCATCCCCATCGCCGTGAACGCCTCCGTCCTCCTGGCAAAAGACCTGCGCAACGCCGAGACCTACAGCAAGATCCTCGCCGACCACCACATCAACGCCGCGCTCTTAGAGATCGAGCTGACCGAGACCGCCGCCGTCTCCGAGTTTGACTGTGTGAAGCGTCTGTTCGCCTGTTTCCAGGAGAAGAACATGCAGACCTCCCTGGACGATTTCGGCGCGGGCTACTCCCTTCTGAACTCTGTCGTGGACATCCCCATCAACACCGTGAAGCTCGACCGCAGCTTCCTCACCCGCTGCACCACGAACCAGCGGGGGCTTTACTTCCTCCAGGAGATCGTGAACATGGTCAAGGGCCTGGGCTACCAAGTCATCTGCGAGGGCATCGAGACCAAAGACCAAGTGGACCTCATGCGCTCCCTGGGCTGCGACGCCGCCCAAGGCTTCTGGTTCTCCAAGGCCATTTCGACCGAGGCGTTCGAGCAAAAATATATGACCGACTGACCAAACAACAGAGAACCCACCCCGGTGCTCCCCCTCCAACCAGGATACAGGGAGCGCCGGTTTTTGTACTACTTTTTCTCTCTCATACTTTGGTCGGATTGACAGGTCATGTCGAATCCACTAAGATATTCTCGAACGATTTCAACCACATTCAGAAGGATCATTAGGACAAGGGGCGTGCCCCTTGTCCCGTAGTGCGCACTACGGGGCGGGCGCTTTCCTTTGCCTTGTGGTAATTCAAACGAGAGAACGGGAGGTTTTCTATGAAAAAACGACTACTCAGCTTGGCCCTCTGCCTAGCGCTTTGTTTGGGGCTGTTCCCCTTCGGGGTGTTGGCAACGGACGGCGGCGGGGTCTATGTGCCCTCTGGCAGCTCGACAGAAGGGGGCGGCGGTGTGTATGAGGCGGCGGCTGAGACAGCAGCAGCTTCTCTAACTATCGGTGATGTAACAAGCTACTATCAAACACTAGATGATACTGTGGCTGCTGCAAACGAAGTAGGCGGTGAACAGGTTATCAAACTATATCAAGATTACGACGGAAAATATGCTACGGGTAACAAACCTATCGTTCTGAATAACGGAACAATAACCTTAAACCTGAATGGCCATGCCCTCAAAAGGATATGTCTTACTGCACAAGAAAGTAGAGTAGAAATTACTGGCAACGGTTCTGTTTCCCAGGTATTGGCGTCCGGCCAGAATGGAAAATTGGTAATCAACAGTGAAACTGTGACAGTCACTGCCTTTACTTACGCGCAAAATGGAGGTCGCCTGGAGCTGAGTGCAGGTACATATAATGGTGCTTTAGCAGTATATGCAGATAGCTCAGCCAGCTTGTCCGGCGGCACATATCAACGAATCTATGGTACAAGACTTGCTGGCGTTGCACCAAAGGATCTGCTTGCAGATGGTAAGGGTTACAAATTCACAAGCAGCCAAAGATGGGTCAGTTACATGTATCTGGAAACAGGCCAAGAGTCGCTGGATAATGTCACTGTGACCAATGCTCCTATTGAAAACATGACGCTTACTGCTTCAAATACTACTATCACTTATGGCGATACTCTTACTCTCACAGCAACTACAACTAAGGCTAACGGCGTAGATGATGGTAAAATAATTTTATATCAATGGTATAACGGCACAGAAGAGATGTCCGGCGAGAATAATCCAAGTTATACTCTAAGTAATTTATCCGCCGGTAATTACACCTTCCGTTGTGTAGCTACCTGTGATAATTACCCTCTCATCAAGGACATCTCCATTACAGTCACACCAGTCGACTTAAACAATGCAACAGTAAAAATCGCCTCCCTAACCTACAACGGCAGCGAACAGTCTCCAAAGGTAGAGGTGAAATTAGGTGATCAAATCCTGAACGCGAGTACAGACTATACTGTGGACGTCACCCCGCAGATCGACGCTGGTAGCTATACGCTGACTGTCAACGGCATGGGCAACTACACCGGCACAGCCACAGGTAATTGGAGCATCACACCCAAGACGGTGACGAATCCGACAATCGAACTGAGCTCCGGTCCATTTACTTACACCGGCCAAAAAATCGAGCCAACTATTACTGTCATGGACGAAGATGAAACCATCCCTGACAGCGAATACACCGTTTCCTACGAAAGTAATACTAATGCTGGCACTGCCAAGATTATCATCACAGACAAAGAAAACGGCAACTATACCGTCAGCGGCGGCGCTGAGTTCACCATCGACAAAGCCCAAGCAACGTGCACGCCCCCCACGGCAAATGACTTGACCTACAACGGCACTGCACAGCAGCTCTTCGGCCCTGGTTCCACGCAGGACGGAACACTAGTCTATAGTATGCACCGCTATGGAGACTACGTCGAGTACGGCGATTTTTGTGCCACCAGCGCAAAAAATTACACCATCTGGTATAAAGTGATGGGTGACAGCAACCATACAATGTCTGAAGTAAACAGCATCACAGTGACGATCAAACCAGCTCCCCTGACCGTTACAGCAAAGGACCGGAGCGCCTACGTCGGCAGCGCCGTTCCCACCCTGCCTACGGAGCTGGTGGAAAACACCGACTATACTGTGACTGGTCTGTTCAAAGAAGATAAGTTGACGAAGACCCCCAAGCTGTCCTATGTGGCCACACCTGACATGAGCAAGGTCGGCGAGTTTGTCGTCAATATCAGCGAGGCAGACGCAGGGAGCAACTACACAATCACCTACGTCCCCGGCAAGTTGACCATCACCACCCGCCCCTCTTCCGGCGGCTCCGGTAATACCGGTACCAAGACGGACACCGTCAAGAACCCTGACGGTTCCACCACCAAAACGGAAACCAAAGCCGACGGCTCCAAAACCGAGACGACCACCGCCACCACCCCCGGCGGCTCCACCGGCAGCACCGTCACGAAGACCGATACCAAGGGCAACAGCCAGACCGAAGCCAACGCCAAGCTCAGCGACAAGGACGTGAAGGACGCCCAGGAAACGGGCGAGGCTGTGACCGTCCCGGTGAAGGACATCGAAGCCGGAAAGGACTCAAACTCCGCCACGGAGATCAAAATCGACGTACCCAAGAATTCCGGCAAGACCACGGTCGAAATTCCCGTGGACAATGTGACTTCCGGCACTGTCGCCGTCATCGTTCACCCCGACGGCACGGAAGAGATCGCCAAGAGCAGCAAACCCACCGAGGACGGCGTGCAGCTTGAGATCGACGGCAGCGCAACGGTGAAGATCATCGACAACTCGAAAGATTTCATCGACACCCGGGACCACTGGAGCCGGGACGAGGTGAACTTCGTGGCCGCCCGTGAGCTGTTCAACGGTGTGGGCGGCAACCAGTTCGGCGTGTCCCAGCCCATGACCCGCGGCATGGTCAATACGGTCCTGGCCCGCCTGGCCGACGTGGACACCACCCCCGGCCAAGGGCAAGCCTGGTACGAGGTCGGCACCGACTGGGCCAAGAAAAACGGCATCTCCGATGGGACGAACCCCACCGCCCCCGTGACGCGGGAGCAGCTGGCCACGCTGCTGTACCGCTACGCCGGGTCTCCCAGGGTGAGCGGCACCCTGCACGCCGCCGACGCCGCCAGCGTCAGTGACTACGCCGAGGACGCCCTGCTCTGGGCCAATCAGAACGGCATCGTAAACGGCGTAGGCAGCAACACCATCGCCCCCAAGGACAACGCCCAGCGGGCGCAGGTGGCCGCCATGCTGGCGCGGTACCTGCAAAACCAATGATCTGATCCCCCTCTCTGAAAGAAATCAAGTAGGCGGCTCCCGAATTTGGGGAGCCGCCTACTTGATTTTGTTATCACGATCCGATCACGCAAACCGCTGGATCAGGATCATTTGGCCCGGTACAGGAAGGTCACGATCTGCCCGCGGGTGCAGTCACTCATGGGGCTAAACGTGGTCTCGCTGGTGCCGGTGGTGATCTTCTGCTGCACCGCCCACTGGACGGCCTTGGCGTAGTAGGCGCCGGCCTCCACGTCGGCAAACGGCATCGTGCCGCTCACCTCCGGGGACCCGGCGTTCCGATACAGGAACGTCACGGTCTGCCCACGGGTCACCGTGGCGTCGGGGCTGAACGTGGTGGCGGAGGTGCCGCTCGTCACGCCCTTCTCCACCGCCCACAGGACGGCGTCGTAGTAGTAAGCGTCTGCCTTCACGTCAGCGAAGGGGTTCTTCCCGTTCTCGACCTTGGGGGACCCAGCCGCCCGCCACAGGAACGTCACCATCTGGGCGCGGGTGCAGGAAGCATCGGGGCTGAAGGTCGTGGCGGAGGTGCCGCTGGTGATCTTCTGCTCCACGGCCCACAGGACGGCGTCGTAGTAGTAAGCACCTTCCTTCACATCCACGAAGGGATTCTGTGCCGTGCCGCCGTTCTGGGTCCACTTGGCGTAGACCGTGGTGTTGGCCGTCAGCTTCACGCTGGTCACGGCCTTGGTCAGCGCCTTGTCGCTGAACCAACCGGCGAAGGTGTACCCCGCGCGGGTGGGCTTGTAGGTGGCCAGGTCGATGGTCGTCCCGCTGTCCTTCGTGATCTTGTCGATCGCGCTGCCGCCGTTGGTGTCAAAGGTCAGGGTGTAGGTGCTCACTGCACCGCCTCCCCCCCCGCCGCCACCGCCGCTGGGGCTGGATGCCTTATACCAGCCGATGGCGAAGGGAGACAGGCTATTCACATGGAAGGTAACTCCACTCGTTCCACCTTTGGCCGACAGATTCTCAACGGTTCCGTTTTCCAGCATGTGTGCAACGGAGTAATTGTAAGAGCTGTCCAGGCCGCTTTGTCCAAGGGCACTATATAGAATCGTAATGTCGATCCCGCCCTGCGGGAAGTTGGCAGACGTTACGTCCTCCCAAACATCTGGATTAGATCTGGTCTTGATTTGCAGTTTGATGTCAAGATACGCAATATCCGAGCCAGAAACCGAGGAATGGATTTGCTTGCGCAAGGCAGACTTCAGCGTACTCTCTGTATACTCACTGGGAATCTGCAAATTCCCCGTTTTCGCTTGGTACTCCTTCATTTGGAAACTAATATCGCTGGTTACATTTGTGACCGTAACTGTGTAGCTTCCATCCGAATTGTAGACCACCTTTGCGTTCTCAGGAAGGCCCTGTAAGCCCATCGAGGCTTTTGTGGGAACGACTTTGAAGGAGACTGTGCCACGGTCGCGAACATGAGTATCATCACCGTAATCCGATGGCGTTCTTGTAACCTCCTTGATCTCATATACCATGCCGTTTGCCGGAATCGTGTGCAGCTTGAGTTGTTCAAACAAAACCGTGACTGTGGTGTTCTTCTCCAGGCTACCGATCTCCAGCTTGTTGGAGAGGTTGCCCTCTACTGTATTGCTATCAATCTTCCATTCCTTGACCATGTAGCCATTAGTAGGTGCAGCGGTAAACACCAGTTTCGTGCCGCCCAGAACAGGGGTTGTCTGATCGGGATTCAGCGTCAAATTTTCTCCGCCTGCCTTGGCGGAAAGGCTGCCATTGCCGCCCTCAACCTGGTAGCTGACAGTATAACGAACTGCCTCGCCGAATACTGCGGTCACAGTTTGAGTTGCTGTAACATTTTCTAATGTAAATGTATCCTTGTTTGCGCTATTGGGCTGCATGGTGTCATCCACCTTCCAGCCTGCCACATGGTAATAATTCTTTGGCTCTGCTTTGAAGGTGATGTTCTCGCCATAAGCTACGCTGACAGGATTTTCAGTGTGTCCCTCAACCAAAACGGTGCCGTTCGCACTGTTGTCTGCCTGATAGGTAATCGCATAATGGCTCGGAACGATGACTGCCGTTACCGTAGTTACTTCGTTCACCTCGACCTTATGGGTCAGTGCGCGGGTATTGGTCGTTGTGCCGTTCACCGTCCAGCCGATCAGGATATAGCCGTCCTCCGGTGCGGCGGTGAAAGTAACTTCCTCGCCGCCGGTAACAGCACTCAGGTTTTGCTTATTTGCCGTGATGCTGGCATGGTCCGGCTTGGTGATCGTTACCGCATAGGTACCGCGCGAGAACACCGGCTCGATCACAAAGGTGCTAACTGCCGGACTCATCGCCGCACCGTTGGGTACGGTCCATTGGAAGGACGTAGCGTGACTGTTCTGTCGCTCTCCGTTGACTTTCCAATCAATCAGGGTGTAGCCATCCGCCGGAGAAGCCGTAAAGCTCAGCTCCTCACCGCCGCGAATTGTTGCAGACTCTCCGGTATGGCCGGGAAGTGTCACCGTACCGTGTGTTGCCGTCCACTCAACCTGATACTCAATCTGACGGAAGGTAACTGTAATCGCCGCGCCAGTATTGCCGGAAGCCGCCGTATAGTTGAAGGTATTTTCACCGGACTGCTTTTCCTCGCCGTTGACGAGCCACTGATCGACCTCGTATCCAGTCTCCGGCTGCGCGGTAAACGTTGCCTGTGCGTTCTCTGCTAGGGTAAATCCGCCCGTATAGTCCACATCTTTACCCGCAACCTTGCCAGATGTAATGCTGCCGTTGCTGCCCGCAGCAGCCGTCACCTTACTGCCGACCTGCATGAACTGAACGGTAACAGTTTTAACTTCCGTGATATTGGAAAGCGTAAGGGTGTTGGCCGTAATATTCAGGCCGTTGTCCTTCTGCACTTCACCGTTTACCTTCCATTCCTGAACGCGGTAGCCCGTAGCCGGTGCAGCGGTAAACGTAACGTCCGAACCAGCATAAACCGTATTATTGCTTGTGAAATTGTCTACGGCATAGCCAGCATGAGCATAACCGTCTGCCGCCTTGCGAGAAACCTTCGCCCTCAGGCTACCGTGTTCTCCATCGCCGGTTGTGTCAATCGAGAAGGTAACAGTATACTCGCTCAGTTTATGCCACACCGGCGTAATTTTAACATCTGCTGTCAGAGCATCGGTAATATACTTATAATTATCACCGCCAGCATTTTGGAATTTCGTGTCCGTGGTGTTGATCTGTGTACCATCGTTAAGCTTAATCCCCTCCACGACATAACCGACCTGAGGCTTGAGCAAAATCTCCAGTGCCGTCTGGTAATCAGCGTAGGGATTGGGGGTTCCGCTCTGCCCGTTCACCGTACCCGTAACCGTCACGGCACCCTTAGCGGCATCGGCATTCTCAATCGTCACCACCGGCTTCTTCACAAAGGTCGCCACGATGTTAGTATCCTTGTTAACGCCATTGATCGTAAAGTCGCCTGTGGTTCCCTGCTCTTTCCCGTTGCAAGTCACGCTCAGAAGCTGGTAGCCGGTCTCAGGCTTAACCACAACACGCAGGCTCGTCGCTTGTAAAACTGTGCTGTCGGAACTAATTACTTCGTTTCCTCCAGCCCGATAAACCGAAATCGTTCCGGCTGTCGCTCCAGCGCCCTCGCTTGTGTCTCCATTCAACTTGGTTTCGGTCGTGATCTGGAAGGAGTTTGCAGTGTTGCACTTAACTGTCCATGTGTAGCCCTGGGACAAGTCAGAAATCGTCCATGTCTTTTTGCCGTTGGACAGAGTCCCGTCTGTCAATACCTTTCCGGTACTGTCTTTCCACTCCTCCACGATCAGCCCGGCCGGCAAAGTCAGGGTGACCGTCAGGTTATCGTGCTTGTTTGCGTTATAGGTATATGTTCCATTTGTAGGAGAAGGTTTCGTGTCTCCAAACGACACAGTAGCATCTTCGTTGACCAACGGCTTACCATCCGCATCCACCAGCGAAATCGTTACGGGGCAAGAAGTTGCCTCATCCGTCAAAACGGTAACGGTCGTGTCTGCGCTGATGTTACTCAGGATATAGCTCGCACCGGTGTAGTTTTTCCCGTTTACCTGAACGATCTCCTCCGTCGTACCTCTGGTAATTTTCCAGCCTTTGATTGCTTTCCCGGACATATTCGCCGTCAGCTGCACGCTCTGCAACGGGCTAAGTTTTCCACCGTTTGGGAATGTTCCCTCCGTGGTCGTGCCATTCCAATAGTTGGCCGTTATGCTTCCGTCGTTATTCTGAACACTAAAGCTCAGTGTGTAGTAAACCGGCTTAAACTCAGCCTCTACCGTGTAGGCCTTATCAAGTGACTCCGACACCGTGTAGGTCAGGCTTGTATTATATGTGCCGTCGACTTGATTCAGATAAACAGGCTGATCGTTGATTGTCCACTTTGCTAATTTGTACCCAGCCTTCGGGCTTGCTACCGCGATCAGCTTTGACCCTTTCAGTATATCCATCGAAGTTCCATACACAGAAACCAGGTCATTGCTGTCTTTCAAGCTATACTTCAGCTCCACGCTGCCGTTACTGTTGTTGGTCGCGTTGGTCACTTTGACAACATTGTCTTTGATCTCATAGACCTGTGTATTGTCGCAGACTACGATGTAGTTTTTGTCAATGTCAGGTGTCGCAGTGTACGTCACCGTGATCCGGTACTCGCCAGCGGCCGTGGTGTTGATCCCAGCACAAGAGATGTCAACGTTGCCGGTTTGGTTTTGCTTTGTTTTTAAGCTAAAGAGGGCCTTATCTGTATCATTCGCAATCCCGACCGGCTCAAAACTCGTGTTTTTGGTATCTTTGTCCACCTTCGGCACGATCGTCACCGTTCTCTTATTCACCACGATACTCTTGGTCGCGGTGAGCGTTTCAGAGCCAATGGTATACGTTGCCGTAACAGTATAAGTCCCTGCCGCTGTGGGATCAAACGTACTACCAGCAATCGGAACCGCAGTCCCGTCCGCATTCTTCACAGAGTAAGTTACACCGTTGCTCAGGCTCGTCGCCACACTCGTTGGGTCGTCAGTTGTCGCCCCCTTCAGCAGCGTAGTCTTCAGCTCAATCGCAGCGTCCCCATAGGTCATGCTGTTCGGGCTGTCGATCATCAGCGTCTTTTGCTCGGGGACCACCACGTTGATCGTAATGGTCTGGCTCGAAACGGAACCCATGTACTTTTCGTTGCCCTCATACGCCGCCGTGATCGTATACACGCCCGCCGCCGTAGGGATCCATTCGGCTGTCGCCGTACCATTGTTTCCAATCGTCGCATCCACCGTCTTGCTGCCGTCACCGATCGAGTTGACGATCTTGAACACGACCTTGCCGGAGAGCTCAAGCCCAGGCTGACTCGGGTCGCTCGGCGTAGCGGTCAGAGTGACTTTGTCTCCTTCCTTGTAGGTCTCTTCAACTGTTTCAGTTTCCTTTTGTTCCGTTGCCAGCGTCAGCTCATCAATGGGTATGTGTTTGTCACCAACTGTCACAGTCGTCTTCATCTCAAGATCGGCTACATACTGCTTATCTCCAATTACCACAAACCAGAAGTCGTATGCCTCTTCTGTTGCTGTCTTCGGCACGCTGCACTTGTATGCTGTCAAGTCAGTAATACCGGTGCTGTATTTTTCATCTGCCGTGTACGTTATCTGGTTTTCATCTTCGTCTTTATATGTGTAGGTTATCGGATCAGTCGCTTTGCTGTAACCATTATCTTTTGTTAGACTTCCATACGGAATGAAGTTCACAGTTATAGTATCAGAATCACTGACAGTATTGTAAGTCAACGCGGAAGGTTCTGTTTGCTTAGTAAGTTGTGTTGCTGTCTCTCCCGAAATAGAGTAGTAGTTACCATCTTCATCGAGATACACTTCCACATCTCCCTTTGTATATTTCGTGTACGTTTTGTTCTCTATGGTAACCTTTACAGGTACGTCATCCATGACTCCTGTGTTTTTGGGTTCCTTCTTCACATACGAAGCGTTCACCGTCGCGCCCGACTGAACACTACTCCCCAACTGGGTCGCACTGTTCGCTTTACCGATCGTCAGGGTCACGGGGTCGGTGTAGATATAGAGGTTGGAGTCGTAATAGACCTGGCAGCGGTACTTTGTACCATCAACTGTGTCTTCCGTTACAGAAACACTGAGCGTTGGACTACCCTGTGAATAGTCCTCCCACTTCTTTGTCTCTGTATTGTAGCGGTCCCAATAATAGTTTAGATTCTGCGGCTGGCCGTTCTTTAGATATTCCGCCTCAACCGTCGTCTGGTCCGTGCCGCCAACATAAGTGGTGAGGTCTTTGGGTTGCTGCTTGATGACAAAGTTGCCGTTCGCATCTGTCAGCGTAATGGCCTTCACCTCTGTGGAGTAGATACTTTCTCCCCCTACTTGGCTCACATTCTGTACACAGTATGTATAGGTGTTATTGGGGTTGACGTTCGTATCCGTATAAGATTCCGCTGTACCAGGGACCGTAGCAATAAGGCGTATTCTATTATCGCTTGTTCTCTGATAAATCTTATATGCACCTGCGCCAGTTACCTTGTCCCACTTCAACGTCACGCTGTTAGACGTGACAGAGTCCACCCGCAGGTTTTTGGGCATACTGGGGAGCTGGGCCACGTTATCAAGCTGGTATTCCAGGACTAACACATCATTATTATTCAGCTTGGCCTTCCGATAACCGAACTGCCAGGCGAAGCCATATTTGCTCGCGTCCTTGGGCAGGTTGTCCACGGTGGCAGAGTAGGAGTTACTCTGCGAGCTGCTGACACCGCCGCCCGCAGTGGTGCCGAGTCCAGCCAACACACCTACAGTCACACCACCGGCACCCGCACCAGCTTTGGCTTCAAACTCATAGTTGTACGCAAAAGTGTGCTCAGTAGTATCTTTCGAGGTCGCCTCTAGAGAAACATTGCCACCCTCTGCCGTGGTCACCCTTTGCTGATCTCCAATCTTATTAAAGCTGCCGCTCCTCGAATTTATCTTGTCATAGGTCGCAGGTTCTCCCGGCGTACTGTTCAGGATGTTGCCCCGAATCGGCTCCAAACCCTCGGTCTGTTCCGCGATTGCATCGTAGTCATCCACCGTGATGAGGACCGTGGCCGGTTTCATCGGCACCATGACAGAACTCGGCTGCCAGCTGCCTTCGACTTTCGTTCCTACTGTTATACCAAATTCTTGCTTTACCTTAGCTCGCTCTTCAGGTGTAACAGCGCCTTCTTCTTTCCCAAGTTTTTGCGCTATATATGTATTCAAGTTATCATCTGTCACTGTATACCCCGGCACCCATGTCTCATACTGGTACTCCATGTAGGGCACGGCATAGACGACGGCGTAGTCGTCCCCGGCGCTGCCGCTGTATCTGACTTCTATGCTTTTTTCTTTTGTCGATTGAAATTCATACTCAAACTCGTGGGTAGACTGCGCCTCCGCTTGGATCGAGGCTACTTTTACACCAAAAACAGAAAAGTCTTGCTCAAAGGAAACATAGGTGCCAACCTTCAGGCTGGTACCTGCGATCGCGCTGCTGCTGGACGAGCTTCCTTTTCCGTAACCCGTCTGCCCCTGGTTAATATAATCCCGCGTATCCTGCAAATCCTGGAAATACGGCGCCGACTGCAAAATCGTCAGCACCTCCGGCTTCGTCCAGGTGACGGTCTGCCCCTTGTACCGCATGAGCGTACTGTCATTGTCGCAGTCCACCGCCGCCAGCGAGAGGTATAGGCTAGCCCGGGCCTTGCTGCTGTCGCGGTTGTAGGAGCTTTCGTAGTTCATCACCTGCTCCTGGCCGTACCAGTAGCCGGAAGACTCATTTGCATGGGTGTCACCGGGCTCTTTTTTATTGATATACCCAATGTCATACCAATACCGGTCCGAGTCATCATGCTTCATGCCAAAGGCATACACGATCTGCTCCTGCCCGTTCCGGTTGCCGTTAAAGTTCCCGGCCACCACGTTGACCACAAAGATCTCTTCCTTGTTGGCCTTGTTGCCGTTGTCCTTCTTATACTCGCGGTTGGTGGAGATGCGGGTGAGGGGACTCAGCGTAACTGACATGTCTGCACTGAGACCCACACTGTACAGCCAGCCGCCCAAGAAGAGCTGCTCCGAATGTCCTACGCCCTGCGTCGCCGCACAGGTCAGGGCCACCGGGGGGATCAGTTGGTTCTCATTGTCCACAACACGATCCAGCAAATCAATTCTGTTGTTCGTTGTGTCTACCGCATTCCAGTCACTGTGCTTAAACTGATTATCGCTGTTACCCTTTACAATCATGTAAGCAATGTCGCCTCGATTGCATTTAGCATTATTCATTTTCGCTGATACATACCCAGCAATAATCAGTTCATCCTGATAGTCTCCGTCAATATCTCCGGTTGCAACGTTTGCGTAACGAATCATCGGAGCAGCATTATTGAATATGCCACTTGAACCTGGTATTCCTAATGAAATATCATCCTGCATTGCTTTTACTAAAGTGTTCTTCTTAGTTGATTCATTAGTCTCAAGTCTATAGATTCCCACTTTACCCTTATCTATGTTAGTTGCTCCATAGCCTATATTCTCCGCAATGACCAGCTCGTCCTTGTCATCCGCGTTGAGGTCGCCGAAAGCCAGCGTGACAACCGCCGTCTTCAACTTTTTATATCTTCCGTCACTTGATGTCTCAGTTGGATTTATTGCAGTATAAGTGTTCACCAACTGTCCCAGTGTTCTTCCATCAAAAGAATATAGGTATACACCATTTTCTGCATAAACCGCGATCTCGTCGTAGCCGTCGCCGTCCATGTCGCCGGCGGCGATGTCGTACATGGCGTCGTATTCCCAGTTGTAGATGATGTTGGCTTTGTCATTTGCGCCGCCTCCGCTTTCGCTGGCGTCGCACACCTTCGTACTGCGAACGTATCTCTTGTTCCCGCCCTCTACTTGGTATATGTAGAGATACACCTGGCTGGCACTGTCGATCGTCATTTCGGCAACGTAGTTATCCTTACCAGTGTTCGGGGAGAAGGCTTCGGATTTGCTGTATTGGTAGGTAAGGTGCTTGTTGGCGGAGTTGATGGAGGAACCCAACTCGTTATGCTTGCCGCCCGTATTCGTTCCGCTTGTTGCAAACAGGGCGCCCTCCTTTTCGTTCCCAGTTCCATAATGTACTGGCTGCTGATTGGGCCGCCAATAGCCCATAGCACCGTAGAAGTTACCAGAGCTGGTCCAGTCACTAATATTCGTTTTATACTGCATCGTGAGGTTATCCAGAATGCTCCAGCCGTAGTGGATACTGCCGTTGAAGTTCACGTACAGCTCATTGATGACGTTGGTAGCAATGGTGTTGCCTACTTCCGCCTTGCCATACGGCTGATCTTTCGGTTTTTCACTATCTGCCACGTTCCGGCTCAGGCCCAACGCGCTGTATGTGTTGGCCGAGAGCTTGCTTTCGGTTTGGGTGGCTGTGTTGCTCTTTTCCCCTGTGGCCGACGCCCAGACGGGTAGGGTCTGGGGGGCTAGGGTGAGGAGCATGGTGAGGGCCAGCAGCCAGCTCAACGCTCGTTTCTTCATCCCGTTTCCTCCTCTTTTTTCGTTCCGCTTTGTGTTGGGAATACAGTGATCCCATACTATCTGCTCCCTATTTTACAAAGAAATGGGAAGAGCCCCAGAAAAGTACCAAAATTGTTACCTTTCTGGGGCTCTGTCTTGTGATTTCTTCCGTTTTATGTGTCGTTCTCAGTTTGGTTCTCGTTTGACGAGGCAGCGCTTCTTGTAAAACGCAATGCCGTAGCACAAGATCTCGTCATATTCATCCCGGAAATCTTCTGCGTACTGCCGCGCTTCGATCTGGCGCAGCGCCGCAT
>OLNE01000784.1_pt1 | contig 27458 bp, 23 predicted proteins | sample 1672431 | NCBI WGS metagenome assembly OLNE01 (sample SAMEA3136685, study PRJEB25190) | human gut metagenome | reverse complement strand
GCTTCTCGCCGGGCGGCCTTGCCTTGGGGCTTGATGGGTACGCTCGGGGCCCCGCCTAGACGCGCTGGGGCAGGAAGGCGTCCGCGCCCAGGCGGATGAAGCCCAGAAGCGAGGTGATGTGGCGGTCTGCCACGACGGTGTCCTCGTCGTTGGCAAGGACCTCCAGGACGGCGTCGGTGATAGTGGACGCGAGCCAGTTGAGCTCGAAGTCGTCCAGGGAGTCCGCACTTCCGGTGCAGGCCTAGACGTGGGCGCGGGTGTTCTTCTTGATGAGCTGGCAGACGTCGGCCAAAAAGCCCGCGACAACGACGTTGTCCCTGTTGGAGAGAACGATGGAGACCAGGCGGCGCTGCCTGAAGAACTCGCCCGTGATCTTGTGGAGCACGCCGCTCGTGCGCTCGTAGTCCCGCGAGACGGCACCCGTGGCATAGGGGCTCTCCGGGCCGTAGGGACCACCCTCGCCCAGCAGCTCGAGCGCGCCCTTTGCAAGCGGGTCGATGACGCTTCTCAGCAGGTCCTGCTTGTTCTCGAAGAAGAAGTAGAGGGCTCCGGTGGTGACGCCCGCCCTGGAGCAGATCTGCCTCAGGGAGGCTCCCGAGTAGCCGCACGCAAAGAACTCGTCGGTCGCGGCGGCCACGAGCCGCCTCTTTGTGTCCGCCTCCTCGTCCGCGCAGCGCGGGCGCACGTCGGTTTGCGCCATTCTCACACCAGTGCCTTCCGCTGCCGCCTGGTCACGCCAAGCGAGCGGCAGCGATCGAAAGGGACGAGAAGTCCCTTGTGCCTTTTATGTCAGTTGCCATAACTGATTGTCTGATTAAAGTATCACGCCCCAAAGCATTTAGCGCAACTGGCACGTTTTGCGGCACGTGTTGCCCTATCTGGGGACAATGCGCTCGCTCGATGCATCGATGACGGCGTTTGGGCTGGTAAAGTGCTCGCAGACATTGGACGTCCGCAAATATTCCTTGCCGAGGGGGTCAACCGTGGGAACAAGCGAGGACGGGTCGTCCACAAGGCGGTTGTCGGGAGAACGCGTCACCTTGGGATCGGTCAACGTGTATCCCCTGCTGCACGCCCCCTGGTACTTGCCGGTCTTCTCGCTCAACGCGAACGTGCCAAAAACGCAGTCAGTGCAGTGACGCCCCATGGAGCACCGCCCCTTCTCTTCGCGTGCCCTCTCCCGTGTGTGCCTTTCCCGAGTGTAGTCTAACGCTCTGCCGCACCCGTGCGTTTTTGCGCCGCCGACCGCTTTGGCGACGCCATGCGGAAGGCAGGCGAGTCGCTGGGGAACAATTGCCCTATCGGACGCAAAGCGCCACCCCGGAGGAAGCGTCCCAAGAGAAGAATTGGACCACCCATGGCTGACACGGCACTCTACCAGGACGTTATTTGCGATGAAGTCACCTTTGACTCCGCCGACGGCCGCTCGACCATCCATGCGCGCGTCTGGCGACCCGAGGGGCTACCCGAGAGGGACGGCCTGCCCGCCCCGCGCGCCGTGGTGCAGGTGGTCCACGGCATGAGCGAGCACGTGCGCCGCTACGACGAGTTTGCGCGCTTCCTCTGCGCGCGGGGGCTCATCGTCTGCGGAGACGACCACATTGGCCACGGCCGCTCCGCTGACCCAGGCCGGCACGGATGCCTTCCAGCGCGCGGCGGCGCAGACGCCCTGGTAGAGGACGAGCACCGGCTGAGGCAGCTGATCGGCGGCCAAGTTGCCGCAGGCACGCCCTACGTCTTCTTCGGCCACTCCATGGGCAGCTACATCACGCGCGTCTACCTCTCGCGCCACGGAGGCGGCCTGGCGGCCGCCGTCATCTGCGGCACGGGGACGATCTCCGCCCCCGTCTCTGCCGCCGGAAACCTCCTCGCCCGCGCCATCTGCGCCGTGCGCGGAGAAGACCATCGCTCGCGGCTGCTTGACTCCATGGGCGCAGGCGCCTTCTCGAAGGCGGCGCCCGGCCCCACGGGACTCGAGTGGCTCTCCCACAACGAGGAGAACGTGGCCGCCTACGTGGCAGACCCCGAGTGTGGGGCCATGTTCTCGGCAGGTGGCTACACAACGCTCACTGCGCTCACCCGCGAGGCCTGCTCCAAGGCCTGCGCTGCGCGCGTGCCGCACGACCTGCCCCTGCTCTACGTCTCGGGCGACGGGGACCCGGTGGGCGACATGGGCCGTGGCGTTCAGACGGCGGCAAGGCTTGCCGAGCAGGCCGGCTCCACGAACGTCACCTGCGTCATCTACGAGGGCATGCGGCATGAGATCTTGAACGAGAAGGACCACACGCGGGTTTTTGGGGACGTCTGGGGCTGGCTTGACCAGCGCCTGGGAAACGGAGGCGGCAACGCATGAGCGGACAGAAGTGCGTCATAGCGCTTGACCAGGGAACCACGAGCTCGAGGGCCGTGCTCGTAGACCGGGGCGGTCATGTGGTCGACTGCGTGCAGAGGCCCTTCCAGCAGATATTCCCCCAACCCGGCTGGGTAGAGCACAATCCCCAGGAGATTCTCTTCTCGCAGCTTGGGTGCCTGACCGAGCTTCTGGCAAGGCACGGGCTTGGGGCGCAGGACATAGACTCCATTGGCATAGACAACCAGCGCGAGACCACCGTGGTGTGGGACCCGACGACGGGCGCCCCGGTCTGCAACGCCATCGTGTGGCAGTGCCGGCGCACCGCCGAGCTGGTAGAGCGGGTGTGCGGAGCCCCCGAGGTGCGCCAGATGGTGCGGGCCAAGACGGGCCTTCTGCCGGATGCGTACTTCTCGGCAAGCAAGATCGCCTGGATCCTTAAGAACGTGGCCGGAGCGAGGGAGCGGGCCGAGGCCGGCGAGGTGCTCTTCCGCGAGTATGGGCTGTCCGGCATCGTCTCGTTCAACCTCTCGAGGCACGCCCGGCCCGGGGACGCCATCGAGCTCGACCTCGCCCCAGAGGTGGACGCCTGGGAGGTCGACAAGCTCGTCGCGGACCGTCCCGGAGACGCCCACGCGCTCGACGGCATCCTCGACCCCACGACCGCCGAGGCGCTCGTCGGCCTTGCCGGCGGCGCGCAGGCAGGCGGACTCGCCTGGCGCGTGGCCCCGCTCGTGAAGGGGCTGCCCTTCCGGGTGGAGGGCTTGGCGGACACCGCGCACGCCCAGGTCACGCGCGGCGGCATCGACGTGGCCGCGCTCGACGCGCGCACGCTCGCCGCCCGCGGGCATGACGGCCTGTTCGCATGCGGCGAGGCGCTCGACGTTGACGGCGCCTGCGGCGGCTACAACCTCGCCTGGGCCTGGGCAAGCGGCATGACCTGCGGAGCGTCCGCCGCACGCCGCGCAGCGACGGCCCACGCAAACGCGACGGCGCCGAGCAAGGACGCCCGAGCAGCCCGCGCAGGCACGCCAGCGCCGCGCAAGGACGCCCCGTCCTCTCCCGAAAGGACCCTCTCGTGATCGAGATCTCCAACCTAAAGCTCTCGCTCGACAAGCTCGACGGCACGCCCGAGGCCGAGCGACGCGCCCTGCGCCGGGCGGTCCTGCGGCGCCTCCACGCCGCGCCGGACGACGTCACGGGCGTGGAGCTTCGCCGTCGCTCCATCGACGCGCGCAAGAAGAGCGACGTGCACCTCACGTGCACCGCGCGCGTCACGCTGCGAGGGGGCGCGAACGCCGAGCGGGCGCTTCTCGCGCGCCTCGCCCGCCGCAAGGACGACCGCGGCATCCGCCAGGTCGTGGCCTCCACGCCCACGCTGCCCAGCCGCACAAACCATGCGCCCGCAAGCCGTCCCGTCGTCGTGGGCGCGGGCTGCGCGGGACTCTTCTGCGCACTGGCGCTCGCCAACGCCGGCCTCGAGCCGCTGCTCGTCGAGCGCGGAGACGACGCCCATCGCCGCAGCCAGGCCGTGTCGCGCTTCAACGAGACGGGCGAGCTCGACGTCGAGAGCAACATCCAGTTCGGTGCGGGAGGGGCCGGCACGTTCTCGGACGGCAAGCTCACCACCGGCACGAAGAGCCCGCTGCACCGCCTCGTGCTCGACACGTTCGTCGAGGCCGGCGCGGCCGAGGACATCGCGTGGGACGCCAAGCCCCACATCGGCTCGGACGTCTTGCCCGGCGTCGTGGACCACATCTGCGCGCGCATCACCGAGCTCGGCGGCGAGGTGCGCTTCCGCACGAGGCTCACGGGCATCGAGGTCACGGGGGGCACCACGGCGCCGCGCGTGAGCGCCGTGGTGCTCGAGCGACGCGAGGAGGGCGGCCTTCTCGTCCAGGAGCGCCTTGCGTGCAGCAGGCTCGTGCTCGCGTGCGGCCACTCCGCCCGGGACGTATTCGAGCTGCTGCGCGAGCTCGGCGTCACGCTCGAGCGCAAGACGTTTGCGATGGGCGTGCGCATCGAGCACCTGCAGGCAGACGTGGACCGCGCCCAGTACGGGCCGTCCGCCGGCCACCCGGCGCTGGGCGCTGCCCCCTACAAGCTCGTGAGCCACCTGCCAAGCGGCCGCTCCGCCTACTCGTTCTGCATGTGCCCGGGCGGCTACGTGGTGGCGGCGGCGAGCGAGGAGGGCGGCGTGGTCACGAACGGCATGAGCCTCGCGGCGCGCGCCGGCACGAACGCCAACTCCGGCCTTCTCGCCAACGTCTTGCCGAGCGACCTGCCCGGGGACGACCCGCTTGCCGGCATCGAGCTGCAGCGCGCCTGCGAGCGGGCGGCGTTCGAGCTGGGTGGCGGGGCCTACGTGGCGCCCGCGCAGCTCGTGGGAGACTTCCTCGCCCACCAGCCGTCGAGCACGGGCGGGCGCGTAGAGCCCACGTACCCGCGCGGCGTGGCCTGGGGATCTGTCGAGGGGTGCCTGCCGCCCTACGTGGCCGAGACGCTGCGCGCCGCCATCCCCGACATGGCCCGCCACCTGCGGGGGTTCGACGACGCCGAGGCCGTGCTCACGGGTGTCGAGAGCCGCTCGAGCTCGCCGGTGCGCGTCACGCGTGGGGCAGACCTGCAGAGCGTGAGCCACGCGGGCCTCTACCCCACCGGCGAGGGTGCGGGATACGCGGGCGGCATCATGAGCGCCGCCACCGACGGCCTGCGCGTGGCCCAGGCGATCGTCGACTCCCTCTGACGCCGGACCAAAGGGGACGGGTTCATTTGGCCCCCACCTGTCACCACACGTCACCGCCACCGCGGGGCCGCTGCTACAATCCTTCATCGGAAATGAGCGGACGACCAAGGAGGCGCGCATGGCGATCAGCAGGATGACGATCATGGGCAAGGGGGCCATCGGGCTACTCTACGGCAGCATCGCGGCCGAGACGCTCGGCGCAGATGCCGTGGAGTACGTCATGGACGACGCGCGCTTCGAGCGCCACGCCCACGACAGGCTCAAGATCAACGGAAGCCCCTGCGAGCTCGCCAGCGTCCGCGCAGGCGAGGCGCGCACGGCCGAGCTTCTCGTCTTTGCCGTCAAGGCCACCGGCCTGGATGCCGCGCTCGACGAGGCGACCGCGCTCGTTGGCCCCAACACGCGCATCGTGTCGCTGCTGAACGGCGTCACGAGCGAGCAGCGCATCGCCGAGCGCTTTGGCTGGGACAACGTCGTGCTCGCAACCGCCCAGGGCCTCGACGCCACCTTCCTGTCCGGCGAGCTGCGCTACAGCTGCGCGGGCCACATCCACTTGGGAGCCGCCGAGGGCACGGCCGCAGGCGTCGTCGACGACATCGCGGATTTCTTCGAGCGCGCGGGCGTTCCCCACATCGTCGAGCAAGACATCCGCCACCGCCTGTGGGCAAAGCTCATGCTCAACGTGGGCGTCAACCAGACCACCATGGTCTTTGGCGGCACGTACGGTTCCGTCACGACCGACCCCGAGCAGGTGCGCTGCTTCGTCGCGGCCATGCGAGAGGTGCGCGCCGTGGCGGCGGCCGAGGGCGTGACACTCACGGAGGAGGAGCTCACGGGCATGTTCGAGCTCTGCGCGTCCATGGCGCCCGACGGCATGCCCTCCATGGCGCAGGACCGCGTCGCGCGCCGTCCCACCGAGGTCGAGGAGTTCTCCGGCACGATCTGCCGACTGGGACAAAAGCACCACGTCCTCACCCCGCAGAACGCCTGGCTGCACGAGCGCGTGCGCCAGATCGAGGCCAGCTGGCGGGGCTAGCCGGGCCACAGGCACGCCACGGAAGCACCGTGGGGCCGCGCGCAACCGACGCCGCGCGGCCCCACGGTGCTCTTTTATCGAATAATGAAGATTATTCTTGACAAATAATGATTGAATCATTTTGTGAGCTTTTCGCGTTGGTTAATCCCTTAACCATTCCATGATAACAAACGTTCTACCTGCACGTTTACCGATAACGCATTGCGAATCTCCCATTTGCTGAGGTACAAAATCGGCGTACGAAACGTTCGCTCGCCTCGCGACATGAGGGCACCGCAGCGCCCGGCGCGAGCGAAGCGACGAAGGACCAAGCGTTCAAAGGAGGAGAACGTGAAGATCGTAGGAGTGAGCGCCTGCACCGTCGGCATCGCGCACACCTACATGGCCAAGAAGGCCGTGGAGGAGGAGTGCGCCAAGCGCGGATTCGAGTGCAAGATCGAGGCCCAGGGTGGCATGGGCATCGAGGACGAGCTCTCGCAGGAGGACGTCGATTCCGCGGACCTCGTCATCGAGACGATCGACGTGGGCATCGAGGGTGAGGACCGCTTCGAGGCCAAGGTGGCCGAGGGCCGTCTTCTGAAGGTCGGCACCGCCGACGCCATCTCGAACGCCGCCGACGTCCTTGACCGCGCCCTCGCGCTCATCGGTGGCGCCGAGGCCGTTGCCGCCGCCGAGCCCGCCAAGGCCGAGGTTGCCGAGCAGCCCGTCGCCAAGGCCAGCGCCGCCCCCGGCGGCCCCAAGCCCGCTGAGAAGAAGTCCATCTTCGCCGAGCCCGGCAAGACGCTGCTCAACGCCTTCAACACCGGCGTGAGCTACTTCATCCCCATCGTCGTCATCGGCGGCGTGTTCCTGGCCTTCTCGCTTGCCTCCGGCACCGCCGGCGCCAACGGCATGGAGGTCACGAACCCCTTCATGGTGTCGCTGAACACCATCGGCATGGCCGGCATCTCCATGATGATCCCGGTGCTCGCCGCCTACATCGCCTACTCGATGGCCGGCAAGCCCGCCCTCGCCCCCGGCTTCGTCCTTGGTTACCTGGTTAACAACGCGGTGACCACGCCGAACGGCTCCGCGGTCTCCACCGGCTTCCTGGGCGCCATGATCATGGCCGTCATCTGCGGCTACTTCGTCCGTTGGATGAAGACCTGGAAGGTCAACGACACGATCAACACGATCATGCCGATCCTGGTCATCCCGATCCTCACCTCGCTCGTCCTGGGCATGGCCTACATCTACGTCCTGGCCACGCCGCTCGGCTTCGTGATGGACTGGCTCACCGCCGTCCTCGGTAGCCTCCAGGGTGGCTCCGCCGTCGTCCTCGGCCTCGTCATCGGCGTCATGACCGCGTTCGACATGGGCGGCCCCATCAACAAGACTGCCTCCACGTTCACGATGGCCCTCATGGCCTCCAGCATCTACGGCCCCAACGGCATGTTCCGCGTCGCCGTCGCCGTCCCGCCCCTGGCCTGCGGCATCGCTTCCCTGATCGCCCGCAACAAGTTCGATGACGCCGACCGTCAGATGGGCGTCTCCGCCATCTTCATGGGCTGCATCGGCATCACCGAGGGCGCCATCCCGTTCGCCGTCAAGGACCTCGCCCACACCCTGCCGGGCATCTGCATCGGCTCCGCCGTGGGCGCCGGCCTGGCCGCCTTCCAGGGCATCGACTGCTACGTCCCGCACGGTGGCTTCATCGTCGCCCTCGCCACGAGCAACGTCGGCCTGTTCTGCCTCGACATCGTGATCGGCGCGCTCGTTGGCGCCGCCATTCTCGTCGTCATGAAGCCGAAGCTGGAGAACGCCTCCAAGTAGCTCTCGCTTTGCACTGACATAGGCCCCGTGCGAGAAAGCGCTTCGCACGGGGCCTTCTCGTTTACCCCACGCGCCGCAAGACAGGACGGCGCACCGCCACAGAAAGGACTCGCCATGAGCGGATTCGTCAGCGAGGAGAACATCCTCCTCAACCAGCAGGCCACCACCAAGGAGGAGGCGCTGCGCACGATCTCCGACGCCGCGGCCAGGCTCGGCGTCGCCGACGACGCCGATGCCGTCTACGCCGCCTTCCTCGCCCGCGAGGAGATCGACAAGACCGGCATGGTCGACGGCTTCGCCGTGCCGCACTGCAAGACCGACGCCGTGAAGAGCGCCGCCGTCATCATCTTCAAGAACGCACAGCCCGTCGAGTGGCCCAGCCTCGACGACAAGCCCGTCGACATCGCCATGGCGCTGCTCATCCCCGACTCCGAGGCCGGCACCACGCACCTGCGCCTGCTCTCGAAGGCCGCCATGCTGCTCATGGACGACAACTTCAAGTCCAAGCTGCGCGAGAGCGACGACGCCACCGACCTCGCCGCCACGCTCAACGTGGAGCTCGTGGCGTAAGCGCGCACGCGCATAACAGGCACCTCAAGGAGGGCACCCGGCAACGGGTGCCCTCTTTTTTTGCGGCGCGCCGCGACTACTGCGTCGCGGACATCTACCTCGAGTCGCCCGACGGCAGTCGCCACCTCGCCGCCGGGTGCATGCTCAGAAGAGACCCCTTCCGGAGCTATGAGACGCTCTGCGGCGTCTCATAGCGCAAGGCTCCGGCCCAACGCCCAAGCAAGCGCCACGCGCACCAAACGCCCCTCACGCGCGCTCTCAGCGCCTCTCGGCCCTACTCATCAACGGCAAACGCAACGCCAAAGGAGCCCGGCCCGCAGTGGGACGTGATGACGTCCTGCGTGTCATACCAGCGAAGCTCCGCAAAGCCCAGCTCGCGGGCGCGCCGCTCGGCCGCCTGCTGGATGGCGAGCGGAAGCCCGCACGAGCGCACAAAGAACAGCGTGGAGGTGTCGGCCGGCGCGCCAGCGAGCATGTGGTCCATGAAGTCAAGCGAGCAGGCGGCCATCTTGCCCCGCAGCTTCCTCGTGGCCACGAGACGCCCGTCGAGAAGCTCTACGACCGGCTTGATGCGCAGCAGCGTGGCACCCACGAACGCAGCGTTCGACAGGCGGCCGCCGGCGCGCAGGTAGCCCAGGTCACCGGGCAGAAAGCCCATGCGCACGCGCTTGGCAAAGGCCAGCGACCACTCGAGGAGCCCCTCGACCGTGATGTCGGGGTTCTCGCGCAGGTGCTCGACCGTCTTGCGCACGACGAGCGCCAGGCCGATCGTCACGTGGCCCGTGTCGAACATCGAGACGTAGTCGCGCCCCTCGGCCGCCGCGCAGGCGCTCTGGTACGAGCACGTCGTGACCGCGGAGTAGGCGATGTAGAGGATCTGCGCCTCGGGCCTCTCCTCGTGGATGCGGTCGAACACGGCCGAGAAGTCCGCGGGCGTGGAGCCGCTCGTGTGCGGGAGCACGCCGAGCTGGCGGCACTGCTCGAGCATCTCGGCGGGGTCGAGCGTCCCGTCGTCGATCGTGACGTCGCCTATCGCAACGTGCATGGGCACGAGCTCGACGCCAAGCTCGGCGGCCTCGGCCGCGGTGATGTCGCTGCCCGTCTCCGTGACGATAACGATGTTGGCCATGGTTGTTCCCCCTGTCGATGGCGGGCGCGGCCCGCGCGGCTGATGTGCGCGACGACGGCCCGGAGGCACGCTGCGGTCACGTACGCGCCATTGTTTCACACGCAAACGCGCCCGTCTGTCGATAAGGAGATGTAAACCTGATATTCGTCGCCATCACCCGGCGAGCGGCCAGGGACCCGGCTTCTATCTGGTGCGACGCCCTTGCCGCATAGCAAAAGAGGCCGGAACCACTTGGTCCCGGCCTCTCGGCAATTTGGTGGGCGTTACAAGATTTGAACTTGTGACCTCTTCCGTGTCAGGGAAGCGCTCTCCCCCTGAGCTAAACGCCCGAAGCTCTGGTGCGCGTTTCAACGCGAGGAGTAATATACCTAAGACCCACACCTCATGCAACCCAAAATCTCAAATTATTTTGCCAACTGCCAAAAAGTTTGAGAAGCCGCAGGTCACGGACGCGCGCCACGAACGCACGCATGCAGATTGCGGGTGCACATCCAAAACGCCCGCCACAAGGCTCGCACCACGGGATGCGCGCCACGAAGCACGCCCTAGTCCCTGTTGTCCAGGATCGACAGCACGCGCACGAACACGTTGATGATGTCCAGGAACAGCTCGGAGGCGTTGTACACGGCGTTCACGAGCGTGGGCTCGTCGTACATCGCCTTGTGGAAGTCGTAGCCGATGAACCCGCAGAACACCACGATGACCACGAAGTCGATCCACGTCTGGCTCACGCCCAGGAACAGCATCACGAGCTGCACCACGATGAGCGCGAGAAGCGCCCCCGTGAGCACGCCCTGGATCTTCTCGAACACCTGCGGCATCGCCACGCCCAGGCACGCGAACACCACCACAATGCCCGCCGTGGCCAGAAACGCCGTGCTGATCGTCGTGGCCGTGTAGCTCAGCAGGATCGTCGACGTCGTGAAGCCAAACGACAGCACGAACACGGCGTATCCCAAAAGCGACAGCCCCACGGCCTGGCGCTTCTTGCCCGAGCCCATCATCACGATGCCCGCGATGGAGGCCACGAAGCTCAGCACGGCAATGCCCAGGTAGTGATCGACCACGCCCATGAGAAACGCCGGGCTCGAGAACAGGCTCGCGCACCCGCCCATCACGAGGAAGCCCACGAGGACGAATCCCGTGAGCGCCAGGCTGTAGCCGCGAAGCGACAGCCGCCTGCCCGTGGAGACGCGCGTCTCGGTCGCCACGGGCTCGAACGGCTCGATGCCGCGGTTGAGGTTCTCGTTGTCAAACATGTCTTGTCCAATCGTCACGCGCCCACGCGGGCGCTGGCTCTCTCCTACCCATTGTGGCCCACGTCCGCGCGCCCACGCACGAGAAGCGCATCGCTGAAGGGCGCTTGAAGCAGCCGGTCCTCTCGCCTACTTGTTTGGCTCCAGGTCCTGCCCCACCACGAGGTTCTGGAAGCGGTTCGCGATGAACTCGTCGTTGAAGCGCGCGTCCACGTACGCGTCCACCGGATTCGACGGCGGGATGCCCGCGTCTCGCTGCGCCTTGCGATAGAAGCAGAACACCGTGGCGAGCATGTCCACGATGAGAAGCACCGTCATGACCGTCACGATGACCACCTGGGCGCGCGTCGTGGGCTCACCTATGCGATAGATCACCTCGGGCATGACCACGCGGCACCACACGAGCCCGATGACGCCCCACGCAAAGATGAAGCGCCATGCGATCCACTGCGTGATGGCGTCCGGAAGGCCCAGGTAGGTCCACGACTGCGCATGGAACAGGTTCTCCATGAGCATGCCCGTCGTCTGCTCAAGGCCACCACCAAGGAGCGCGGAGAGCACGAACACCTGCCCCCTGGGCGCCGTGCGGAAGTTCCACAGCACCATCGTGAGCAGGCACGCCCCAAAGCCGTACAGGGGCGAGAACGGCCCCCACACGAGGCCCACGCGAAGCTCGGTGCGACCGCTCGAGACGAACATCCAGACCATCTCGAGGATGAGGCCGGCCACGCTCGCCACGATGAAGATGATTACGTAGTGGTAGAAGCCCGGGCGCATGTGCTCGAGGAAGTCCTCGCGCACGGAGGCGCGGGCCTCGCGCAGCGCCTGGACCTGCTCGGTGGAGAGACGCGGCTTTGGCTGGGTCTTGAGGCTCGCGTAGGCCGGGTCGTGGTGCTTGCGCGCGCTGCGGCGCCGCTGGCGGTCGATGATGACCTCGTCGGCCGCCTCGGTGAGGTCCGCGGGCACCTTGCCCCTGTGAACGAGCTTGCGGAAGCTCCTGCCGCGAGCCGAGCGATAGCCAAGCGTGCGGGCAAGGTGCTGCACGGCCACGTAGACGAGCCCGAAGAAGGCAAGGATGAGCAGGACGTTGAGCAAGTCGCGCCCCCAACCGGCAAATGCGAGACGGGATACGTACGACGTCGAGGGTGCGACGCCATATACCTATAGTATCCAAAAAGGAAGCGGCCCAGCCTACTGGCCGGACCGCTCACAATCTTTGGAGGCGACGCCCAGATTCGAACTGGGGGTAGGGGCTTTGCAGGCCCATGCCTTACCACTTGGCCACGTCGCCATATGAAAAGGGCCGGCCGATTGTGGCCGGCCCCTCATTCACATGGAGCGGACAACGGGGCTCGAACCCGCGACCCCCACCTTGGCAAGGTGGTGCTCTACCAACTGAGCCATGTCCGCGTGCGAGAAAGTACTATACGCAAACTCCGGCGGGCGCGCAAGGAAAAACTTGCGAGAATTTTGGCCCGCACGCCCCAGCGCGCGCCGGCGCCCACGCTAGCAGGCCAGAGAGCCAAGCTCGCCGCCCTGCCTCGACATCGGCGTGATGAGCTTCACGAGCCTCACGACCGTGCCCTCACCGCTCGTCTTGGGCCCGATCTCCACCGAGTCGGCAAGCATCCGCATGAGCTTGATGCCGCGCCCGCGCTCGAGCGAGGACGACGCGCACGCACCCGCGTCCCCGGCGCCTTCCTCGTCCCCATCGGAGGGGTCAAAGCCCTCACCGCAGTCCGTGACCTCCACGACCACGCGGTCCGGGTACACCCACACGCTCAGCAGAACGCCCTCGGCGCACGTGTGGTCCACGGCGTTGCCAAGGGCCTCTCCCCCGGCGAGCGTGAGGTCGAACACCTCGTCGGCCGTGAGCTCCGTGCGCCCGAGAAGCTCCTTCATGCGCCGGCGCGCCTCAGAGAGCCTCGCGGGGTCCACGCGCATCGTGCCATGCCACTCCGGGCGCACCGACGGGTCGAGCGCCGGTATCGGCGGCTTGGGCCCGCCTCCCGTGACGGGGATGAAGTCCACGAGCCTGCAGATCACAAGCGAGCGGTACACGTTGTCGCAGACGTTGACGAGCGACAGCAGCCCACCCTTCTCGCGCAGCTGGCGCGACTCGGCGAAGATGAGGCTCATGCCCAGGCTGTCCACGTACGTTGCCTGCGCCATGTTGAGGATGACGCGCCGGCACCCGACGGCAACGCGCTCGTCGATGAGCGCGCGCACGCGCCCCACGCACGACACGTCCAGGTCGCCCTCGACGGGAACGATGAGTATGTCCTCCGAGTGAGTCATACGGCCATTCTGCCCAGACGGCGCCGCTTCATGCGCTCGCATCCGCCTGCGGCGCGCAAAAGGGCCCTACGCCGCGCCCAGGTCGTCGAAGCGGAGCGTCACCATGGCCACGTCGTCATCCAGGCTGCGCCCCGTGAAGGCGTCGAGGCGCGCCAGCAGCCTGTCGAGCATGTGCTCGTAGTCTCCGCTCGCCTCCTCCATCACCGCGTCGCGCAGGCCCTGCTCGCCAAAGAAGGCGCCGGAGGGACTGCGCGCCTCTGTGACGCCGTCCGTGTACAGCAACAGGCGGTCCCCCTCGCGCAGGCGAACACGGCCGTCGTGGTAGGACATCCCACGGAACGCGCCCACGACACCGGACTGCTCGTCGAGCGTGAACATCTCGCGGGGCTCGTCGCGCAGAAAGATCGCGGGCGGGTGGCCCGCCGAGCAGTACGTGAGCGTGGCGCGCGCCAGGTCTATGACGCCCACGAACAGCGTGGCGAACGTCTCGAGCCTCGAGAACCCGAGGAGGAAGTCGTTGAGCAGCCGCACCATGCGGGCGGGCGGCTGGCCCTCCCACGCGTAGGCGCCCAGCGCCGTCCTCACGGCGGCCGACACGCTCGCCGCCTCGACGCCCTTGCCGCTCACGTCACCGAGAATGACGCAGGCACGCCGGTTGGGCAGGCGGATGAGGTCGTAGAAGTCGCCGCCGACGAGCGCCGCCTCCGTGGCCGAGGAGTACAGGCCGTGGGCCGTGATGCCCTCGACGCGCTGCAGCTCGTTCTTCATGCCGCTCTGGAGCGCCTGGGAGATGCGCGTGTCATGCACGCGCCGCTCGCCCTCCTCGACGGCCTGGCGCACGTCGATGCACACGCGGCGCAGGAAGTCGAGCTCCTCCCCGTCCACGGGCTCCTCGTCCGCCGCGCGCATGACGAGGAACACGCGACGGCGCCCGGCGATCTCCCCAAGGTCGATGAGGGCGCCCGTGCAGGGCTTGCCCGCGTGCGCGAGCCACGTGGCAAGCGCGGAGCCGCGCCCGATGGGCGCCACGGCGACGCCCGCGTCCGCGTAACCGCGCGTGAGCTCCCCGAGCGGTCGGGGCAGCTCCACGTCTCCCACCCCGGGCACGGACGCCACGCACGTGTCCTCGAAGGGCTCGGTGGTCACGGGGGCAAGCTCGACGCCAAGCTCGGAGGCAAGCGTCTCCCTGACCCGGGAAAGGGCGTCCTCGTCCACGTCGGGCCCGTCCTCGAGCACCTCGCTCAGCTTCTGCGCCGCTCGGTCGAGGCGCTGGGCGCGCTCCGTGCGGATCGTGGAGATGGCTGCGGCAAACTCGATGGAGAGGTACTGCGAGACGGAGTCGAGCAGACGCGCGTCGTCGCGGCGCGTGGGGCGCGCCTCGGCCCAGCCCACCTCGATGATGGCGATGACGTGGCCGCCAAACCACACGGGCACGCAGATGAGGCTCGTGAACGGCGGGACCTGGCGGGCCGGCACGGCATGGCGCTCGCCGGACTCCTCGTCCAGCAACTCCCTCGTGGCCAGCGCGCCGGCGCGCAGGCTCTGCTCGGACGGGGGCAGAAGCTTCAGGCGAAGCGCGTTGCCCGCCCTCGTGACGATCGTCTCGAGACCCTCGCCGTAGGCCATGTACTGCGGCAGGCGCCTGCCCTCGAGCGAGGCCGTGGAGGCGCCGAGGCGATACCCGCTCGACTCCGCGACGAACAGCAGGGCGCCGTGGGCGTCAAGCGTGTCGGTCATCTGCTCCAGCACGCCGCCGAATAGCGACTCCACGTCGTCGGCGTCAATCGTGTCGAGCACGATGCGCAGCGTTCCCGAGAGGCGGCGGTTTGCGAGGGAGAGCTCGTCGAGCAGGCGGTCGTGGTCTCGCTCGGCGGCGAGCAGGGCGTCCGTGGGGCACATGACGAGCAGGTAGGTCTCCCCCGGCGCGCTCACGCGGTCGCAGCGCGCGGCCACGGTTGCCGCCCCGCCCGAGGCAAGCCGACACGACAGCTCGGTGACCGAGCCATCCGTGGGCAGCAGCGGGACGTAGGCCCCGGCGTCTGAGGGGTGGTTGGGGTTGAAGAGTATGTCGCGGACGCTCGTGCCCACGAGCTCGTCGAGCGTAAGCTCGGTGAGGGCCTCGGCCTGGGCGTTTGCGGTGAGGATGCGGGCATCGCCGTCCAGCGTGAGCACGGCGTCGGACGTGAGCGCCATGAGCGCGGCAAGCACGCCGGGCAGCGCGCCCTTGCCCATGCGGTCCACGCGGGCAAGCTGCCCGGCACCCTCGCGGTCTTGGGAGGTGGAATCCACGGCTCGGCTCCTTCTCGCGCGGCGCCGCGTCGGCGGGCGCGTCACGGCACGGCATGGTGCATAGCTAACAAAAAACGGACCCGAAGGTCCGTGTTTTTGCTGGTGTCGGAGGCGGGACTTGAACCCGCACGACCTTTTAGTCAGTCACTAGCACCTCAAGCTAGCGCGTCTGCCAATTCCGCCACTCCGACTTGTCAGTTGCGCTTTCGCGCGAGAAAGAATATACACTGCCGCCCTAGCCCAGCGCAAGCACTTTTTTGAATTTTTTTCCGCCCTTTTGGGTCATATCCCAGAGAAACGTACGTCTACCTGCGGTGTTAGGTTTCTGTTACCTACTGTAAGCTTGCACATCTCACCGGCCTCGAGCAGCCCTGCGTGCTCGTCTCGGGCAAAGGCGCAGGGGCTTTGCCCGCGGCAGCGACGAGAGGGACCGCGCGCGGCAACTCCGCGCAGGCGAACGCGGACGAGAGGCGCACGCGCCCACCAACACGCGCGTCAAAGAAAGGCCCCGCCCGGCACGAGGCCAGACGGGGCAACGGAGCAAAAACGCTACGCGGGCACGCTACAGCTCGATCGAGGAGCCCTTGATGGGGTGATCGGCCGCAAAGTGACAGGCGCAGAAGTGGCCGGGGGCCACCTCGCGCAGCTCGGGACGCTCCTGGGAGCAGATCGCCTGCGCGATGGGGCAGCGCGTGTGGAAGCGGCAGCCGCTCGGCGGGTTGATCGGTGAGGGCGGGTCGCCCTTGAGGATGATGCGCTTGCGCGAGTGCTGCACGTCCGGGTCCGGGATGGGCACGGCCGAGAGAAGCGACTGCGTGTAGGGGTGGTTCGGCTCGGCGTAGAGGCTCTTCCAGTCGGAGACCTCCATCATGTTGCCGAGGTACATCACGGCCACGCGGTCTGAGATGTGCTGCACCACGGACAGGTCGTGGGCAATGAACAGGTAGGCGGTACCGTACTGCTTCTGGAGGTCCTTCAGCAGGTTGAGCACCTGGGCCTGGATCGAGACGTCAAGCGCCGAGACGGGCTCGTCGCAGATGATGAGCTTGGGCTTGAGCGCGAAGGCGCGGGCGATGCCCACACGCTGGCGCTGGCCGCCAGAGAACTCGTGCGGGTAGCGGTTGATGTGCTCGGGGTTGAGGCCCACGATGTCGAGCAGCTCGCGCACGTAGTCCATGCGCTGGGCCTTGTCGGGCATCTCGCCGTGGATGACGAGCGGCTCGGAGACGATCTCGCCGATGGTCATGCGCGGGTTCAGGCTCGCATAGGGGTCCTGGAAGATGAACTGCATGTCGTGACGAACAGCCTTGAGCTGCTTCTTGTTCATCCCGGACATGTCCTGGCCGTCAAAGACGACCTTGCCGCTCGTGGGGTGCGTGAGGCGCATGATGCAGCGGCCCGTCGTGGACTTGCCGCAGCCGGACTCGCCCACGAGGCCAAACGTCTCGCCGGGGTAGATGTCGAAGCTGATGTCGTCGACGGCCTTGACGCTCTTCTTCTCCTTCGAGAAGACGCTCGAGTCGACGGGGAACTCCTTGCACAGGTGCTCCACGTGAAGCAGGGGCTCGGTCATTTACGCCTCCCCTCCCTTCGTGGCATCGGCCGCGGCGCGCGTGCGCGAGTTCGCGGGCGCGTTCTTGCGAACGAACTCCGCGTCCATGGAGTAGTGGCAGCGCGCGTAGTGTCCGGTCTCGGTCGTGTAGGTCTCGGGACGCTCGGAGCGGCACTTGTCCGTGGCGTACGGGCAGCGCGGAGCGAACGAGCAGCCCTTCGGCAGGTTCACGAGTGAGGGCGGGTTGCCCTTGATGGGCGTGAGCGGCTTCTTCTCGTCGGTGACCTGCTCGGGGATGGAGCGCACGAGGCCCCAGGTGTAGGGGTGGATCGGGTTGTAGAAGATCTCCTCGGCGGTGCCGAACTCAACGGGGCGGCCAGCGTACATGACCATGATCTTGTCGGCCACGTCGGCCACGACGCCAAGGTCGTGCGTGATCATGACGATCGCGTTGCCGTTCTTCTCCTGCATCTCCTTCATGAGCTCAATGATCTGTGCCTGGATCGTCACGTCGAGGGCCGTCGTGGGCTCGTCGGCGATGAGGATGTCGGGGTCGCAGGCAAGGGCCATGGCGATCATGACGCGCTGGCGCATGCCGCCGGAGAACTGGTGCGGGTAGTCCTTGACGCGCTGCTCGGGGTTGGGGATGCCAACCATGTCGAGAAGCTCGACGGCGCGCTTGGTGGCCTGCTCCTTGGTGTAGCCGCGGTGCAGACGCAGGCCCTCGCCGAGCTGGCGGCCGATGGTGTAGACCGGGTTCAGCGACGTCATCGGGTCCTGGAAGACCATGGCGATGTCGTTGCCGCGGATCTGCTGCATCTCGCGCTCGCTCATCTTGAGCAGGGACTTGCCACGGTAGCGAACGTCTCCGCCCTCGATCTTGCCCGGGGGCATCTCAATGAGGCCCATGATCGTCATGGCCGTCACGGACTTGCCCGAACCGGACTCGCCCACCACGCCGAGGGTCTCGCCGCGGTCGAGCGTGTAGGTCACGCCGTCGACGGCCTTGACCACGCCGTCGCCCGTGTGGAAGTACATCTTGAGGTCGTCGACCTCGAGCAGGTGGCTACCCTCGGGAACCGGCTGGTTCTTGAGGTCGAGCTCGGGCTCGACTGCCTTCTTCTTACCGAATGCCATCTAGCATCACGCGTCCTTCATCTTGACGTCGAGCGCATCGCGCAGGCCGTCACCGAGCAGGGTGAAGGCGAGCACCGTCGAGAGGATTGCAAGACCGGGCATGATCATGAGCCACGGCTGCGTCTGCAGGAACGTCTGGCCGTCCTGGATCATGATGCCCCAGGAGGGCGTGGGCGGCGTGACGCCCATGCCGAGGTAGGACAGCGCGCTCTCGGTGAGGATGGCGCCGCCGATGTTCATCGTGGCGTAGACCACGATGGAGGCCACGGAGTTGGGGAAGATGTGGCGTGCGATGATGCGCAGGTCCGACGCACCCATGGCGCGCGCGGCGTCCACGTAGTCGTTCTCCTTGACCGACAGGATCGCCGAGCGGAACACGCGGGCGATGGAGGGCCAGCCGAGCACGCCGATGGCGATGAACACGTTCTGGATGCCCTGGCCCATGACGGCGAGCATCGTGATGACGAACAGCGTGTAGGGAATCGCCAGGAACATGTCGGCCAGGCGCATGATGATCGTGTCGAACCAGCCGCCGTAGAACGCGGCGAGCGCACCCATCACCAGGCCGATGCCCGTGGAGATGAGCGTGGCGATGACGCCGACGGTGAGCGAGACGCGCGAGCCATAGATGACGCGGACGAGCTGGTCGCGGCCCGTGGCGTCGGTGCCGAACGGATGCTCGGGCGAGGGCGGCAGCTTGGAGCTCTGGGCCACCGTGGTGGTGTCGATGTCGGTGGGCGAGCCGAGCAGCTGCGGGGCCCACAGGTCTGCCGTGAGCGCGACGAGGACCACGAAGACGATCCAGACGGCGCCGATGACGGCGAGCTTGTTCTTCTTGAGACGCTTCCAGGCGTCGCTCCACAGCGTGCGCGTGGGAGCGGCCTCCTCGGCGTCGGCCTTCTCGCGCGAGGCCTTGAGGGCGTCGGAGAAGGCGCCGGACTGCTCCTGCTGATCGTCAGAAGCCTGCGGCTTGTTGTTCTCAGTCATGTCTCTCCTCCCCTAGCCCTCGTCCTTGGGCGCGCCAAAGCGGATGCGCGGGTCAAGGAAGGCGTAGCTGATGTCGACGAGCAGGTTGATCACCATGACGACGATGACGATGACCGTGACGCCGCCCAGGACGATGGGCCAATCACGCTGGGTCACGGCACGGTAGATCTCATAGCCAACGCCCGGCCAGTTGAAGACCGTCTCCGTGAGGATGGCGCCGGCGAGCATGCCGCCAAAGTCGATGCCGATGTAGGTGACGACGGGGATGAGTGCGTTCTTGAGCGCGTGGTGCCAGATGATGGCGCTGCGAGAGAGGCCCTTGGCCTTCGCCGTGCGGATGTAGTCTTGGTTGAGCACCTCGAGCAGCTGCGAGCGCATGATGCGCGCCGTGTAGGCCGTGGAGACCGCGGCGAGCGTCACGGCGGGCAGGATGTAGTGGACCCAGCTCTCGAACTCGGAGTTGGAGCCGCCCGCACCCGAGATGGGCAGGTAGAACGCGCCGTCAGTAGCGTTCTTCATGAAGACGCCAAAGAACAGCTGGAGCAGCATGCCGAGCCAGAAGGCGGGCATTGCCACGAGGACGGACGTGACGAGCGTCACGAGTACGTCCCAGAACGAGTAGCGCTTGATGGCGGAAACCATGCCCGCGCCTATGCCGACAACCGCCTCGATGAGGATGGCAACGATGGCCAGCTTCACCGTGTTGGGGTACTTGTCGGCGAGAATGTCGGCAACCTTGAGGTTGCGCGTGTACGAGGTGCCGAGGTCTCCATGGAGCAGGTCGTTCATGTAGGTGAGGTACTGCTTCCAGAGGGGCGTCGGGATGGTGTCGCCGTTCTCGTCATAGATCGGCTTGTTGTTCTCGTCCGTCTCGATGAGCCCGTTGGAGATGCGAATCTGCAACTCGGTCTCAGGCGTTACCTGCTTGCCGCCGGTGATGATCTTCACCGGGTCGCCGGGCACGATGGCCTTCATGGCGAACAGAATCATCGTCACGCCAATGAAGACGGGGATGAACTGCAGGACGCGCTTGAGTATGTACTTTCCCATGCGTACAACTCCTGTCGTGGGTCCGGGTACGCGCCCCTTGCGCGGGGCGGACCCCCTACTGGCAACGGGGCACCTCCGAGGATGCCCCGTTGCCGTATGCGGGCGCTTGCCCGCGGGTGTCTAGCAAAATGCCAGCTCAGAGCCTATGTTTAGGCGCTCAGCTCGACCGTGCTCATGTCGCAGAGCTTCTGCGGGTCCATGTAGAGGGACTTGACGCGCTGCGAGCAGACCATCTGGTGCTTGTAGTAGAACAGCGGGATGACCGGCATGTCCTCGGCGATGAGCTTGTCGACCTCCTGGTACTTGGCGACGCGATCGTCATCGGAGGCGATGGCACGGGCGTCGAGCAGGCCCTTGTCGACGTCGGCGTTAGAGTACTGGCCGTAGTTGTTGTCGCCACCGGTCACGAACAGCGGGTACAGGAAGTTGTCCATGATCGGGTAGTCGGCGATCCAGCCCAGACGGCCGACCTGGAAGTCGGCGTTGGGGTAGGTGTTGGAGAGGATGGAGGCCCACTCGGCAGTGTTCGAGGAGGTCTCGATGCCCAGGGCGCTCCAGTCGGCCATGACCATCTCCATGACGGCCTTGTGATCACCGTCGAGGTTGTAGGTCAGGGCAATGGAGAGGTTGCGCTTGCCGTTGGCGTCGGCCGGGTACTTCTCGTCCAGGATCTTCTTGGCGGCGTCGACGTCATAGCGGGAGTCGGCCCACTCGTTCTCGACGTAGCCCTTGATGCCGGGCGGGACGATGCCGCCAGCCGGCTCGCGGGTGCCCTCGAAGACGGTGTCGCAGATGGCCTGACGGTTGATGGCCAGGGACAGGGCGTGACGCAGGTCCTTGTCCTTGAGCTGCTCGTCATTGACGTTGAGCATGAGGTAGTAGATGGAGAGCTCGTCGCCCGTCAGGACCTCCTTGCCCGTGGTGGCCGTGTAGCCGTCCTCGGACTCGCCGTACTGGGAGATGGCGTCCTTGAGCTGGGTGGTGGGCACCTGGGCGACGTCGAGGTTGCCGGCCTGGAACTCGGTGTAGGCCGTCTGGACGTCCTTCTGGATGTTGAAGTGAATGCCGTCGAGCTTGGCCTTCTCGCCGTAGGAGTAGTCGTCGAAGCGGACCAGGTTGATCTGCTGGCCGTCCTCCCACTTGCCGTCCATCTTGAACGGGCCGTTACCCACGGGGGCGAAGAAGAACGTGTCGAAGTCCTCGAGAGCGCAGTCAGGCACGGGCGAGAGCGCCGGGTGCATACAGACGTAGGGGAAGTCGGCGTAGGCCTGGGAGAGCTTCACGACGAGGGTGTCGTCGTCGGGGCAGGTGACGCCCTTGAGCTCGTCTGCCTCTCCGGCGGAGAGCTCGGAGTAGCCGTCGACCATGGCGAGGTGGTAGCCGATCGCGGAGGCGTGCTCCGTGGAGGTGTTGGGGTTCAGGATGCGCTCCCAGCCCTGCTTGAAGGACTTGGAGGTGACGGTGGTGCCGTCGTGGAACTTGGCGCCCTTCACGAGGTGGAAGGTGAACTCGTCGGCGGCGTCGTTGACGTCCCAAGACTCGGCGGCGAGGCCCACGAGCTCGCTCTTGGTGAAGTCATAGGTGGTGAGGGCGTCAAAGAGCTGGTAGCCCACCATCATGCCCTGATCCTCCTCGAGGTCATACGGGTCGATGGCGCTCGGGTTGTTGATGTAGTAGTTCAGGGTGCCACCCTCGGCGGCGGAGCCGGAAGCGGCGCTGGTGTCTCCACCCTTCTTGCCGCAGGCAGCGAGCGCGGCCATGGCGCTGGCGGCCAGGCCACCCTTCACGAACGTGCGACGGTTCATCGTAGGCTGGGTCATAATGCCTCCCTATGTTGCGATGCCCTGTCAGGCGACCCGTGCGCCTGGGCTCCAGAGCATCTCGAATGTGGGCGGGGAGATCCTGGCCTTCTCGGCGTCTATGCAGCCGTCCGGCGCGCGCGGCGCCTAACTGAGCTTGGCAAGAGTCCCCGCTTGCAAACTTGGCATGTAATTATCCGATATTGGTAGGTAAGCGGCAACCTGAACGGACGCTTTAGCGCAGTAAAGGAAGCAATTTGAAACAGACTAGAAACAAAGGGCGCGCCTCCCCCGCGGGAGACGCGCCCATGCGTTCGATATGTGCCGCGGCGACTAGCCGAGCGAGGAGACCGTGCCCAGCGGGTAGGTGAGCATGAAGATCACGATCGTGGCGATGAACACGACGGCCGCGATGACGGTGAGGCGGTCGAGGTTCTTCTCCCACACGCCGCTGCCAGCGTTGGCGTTGTACATGGACGAGGCGATCATGTCGGAGACGCCGGTGCCCTTGCCGGAGTGCATGAGCACAAGGACGATGAGGGCGACGGCGGAGATGGCCCAAGCCACCAGCAGAATCGTATTCATGGGACCCACGAGTTGACTCCTTAAGAAGATGCAAACATACAGCAGAACAGATTAGCACAAGAGAGGAACCAAAGGGGACGGGTTCGTTTGGTCCCTCGCCCGTCCTCGGACCAAAGGGGACGGGTTCGTTTGGTCCCGCGTCGCCCGTCTCGTCTACTGCCTAACGGCTCTCGTGATGGCTTTTCTGCCCACTCCCGTCGCCCGCTCGATCTGGCGAACGGACAGGCCGCATCGATGAAGTCGCCTGAAGATCTGGTCTCGCCTGTTCGGATGAAGCGCTTTTATCTCCCTGACATCTATCCCGCGGTCCTTTAACTCACGACGCAGCACCCGAGAAATCTCGGATTCAGACAACCTTCCCGACTCATAGGGAGTGTAGGAATCGTCACGGCCGGCGGCACTAAACCTGGCAAACGACTCCTTCCCGCCAATGAGCTCCAATACGGGAGCGACGTCCGTGATCATCGTATCGCCAACGTATTCCGAATAGCTGCTCCACTGGTATGAGTCTCGCGATACGCCCAGCTCACACGGATTGTCGTGGATATACCGAACGGCCTGCAAGAGGTACTCGTTCGTCTCGATGGCCTTACTCTTGAACCTGCCTTGGAAAACGGGCCCGACATGGCCCGATTTCCCGTTGAAGTACAGGGCAAATCGAGTTGAGACGGAATGCATAAGCCCAGCAAGGGAATTCTGCGGATCGCAAAGCAACAGATGGACATGGTTATCCATAAGACACCATGCGATGAGGCTTGTCTTTGTACCAGCGATTGCCTCGGTCAGGTAGCGAAGAAACGTTCGCCTGTCTAAGTCATTCTCGAACAGAAGCTGCCTGCCAGCCCCTCGAAGCATAACGTGGTAGTAGCCGCTGTTCGATATGGCCCTCGGTCCCCTTGCCATCGCCCCTCCCCAATCCCTCGCGTTTCAGGTGAGAATGCGTATACCCAGTAAGCATTTTGAAATTACAGCCGAGAAGACCAGCGGATAACAATGGGCACCGTGCGACATAGCCGCAGCTACCTTGTTAGATTTCCGTTAGGTTTGGGACCAACTGAACCCGTCCCCTTTGGTCCCTTTGGTCCAAAAAAGGGGCCGGCTCCCGGGGTGGGAGCCGGCCCTTGGCGAAGCTATGACGCGCGGGCGCGCGGGTGCTCGCTACTTGACGAGCACGCGACCCGTCATCTCGGCGGGACGATCGACGCCCATCATCGCGAGGATGGTGGGGGCGATGTCGGAGAGGCGACCGTCCTCGATGCCGGAAAGCTCGACGGGCTTGTCGTCGACGACGATGAGGGGCACGCGGTTGGTCGTGTGGGCGGTGAAGGGCTTCTCCTTGCCGTCCACGACGTCGTACATGTGGTCCGCGTTGCCGTGGTCGGCCGTGATGAGGGCAAAGCCGCCCTTGGCGAGAATGGCCGGGATGACACGGGACAGGCCATCATCGACGGCCTCGCAGGCCTTGACCGCAGCCTCGACGACGCCGGTGTGACCCACCATGTCGCAGTTGGCGTAGTTGACCACGTAGAAGTCGGCGGCATCGGAGTTGATGGCCTCGACGAGCTTCTCGGTGACCTCGGGCTCGCTCATCTCGGGCTTGAGGTCGTACGTGGCGACCTTCGGCGACGGGATGAGGACGCGGGTCTCGCCCTCCTTGGGCTCCTCGACGCCGCCGTTCAGGAAGAACGTGACGTGCGCGTACTTCTCGGTCTCGGCGGTGTGAAGCTGCTTCAGGCCGTTGCTGGCGAGGACGTCGGCGAGGACGTTGGCCGGGACGGTCTTGGGGAAGGCCACGCGCACGTCGAACGAGTCGTCGTACTCGGTCATGGTGACGAAGTCGGCCAGTGCGGGGACCTTCGAGCGCTCGAAGCCGTCGAAGTCGGCCTGCGTCATGGCGCGGGTCATCTCGCGGGCGCGGTCCGGGCGGAAGTTGAAGAAGATCACCGCGTCGCCGTCGTTGACGCCAGTGGCGTCGAGCACGAACGGCTTCACGAACTCGTCGCCGCGCGGGTCCTCGGCGTAGTAGTCCTTGAGGCCCTGCTCGGCGGACGTGGCAGCAACGCCCTTGCCGGAGACGATGGCGTCATAGGCAAGCTGCTCGCGGTCCCAACGGTTGTCGCGGTCCATGCCGTAGTAGCGGCCGGCGACCGTCGCGATGGCGGTGTCGTTGCCGTACGTCTCGGAGACCTTCTCGCAGAAGGCCTGCAGGTCGTGCATGAAGCCAGCGCCAGACTGCGTGGGGACGTCGCGACCGTCCGTGAAGGCGTCGATGCGCACGCGGGACAGGCCGCGCTCGCCGGCCATCTCGAGCAGCGCCTCGGCATGGCCCATCTCGGAGTGGACGCCGCCGTTGGAGACGAGGCCCATGACGTGCAGCGTGGAGCCGTTGGCCTTGACCTTGTCCATGGCGGCCACGATGGCGTCATTCTCCTTGAACGAGCCGTCCTTGATGGCGTTGTTCACGAGAGACAGCGACTGGAACACGATACGGCCGGCGCCGATGTTGAGGTGGCCGACCTCGGAGTTGCCCATCTGCCCGTCGGGAAGGCCCACGTCCTCGCCCGAGGCGCCGAGCGTGGTGTGCGGGTACTTCTCGTTAAGCATGTCGATGTAGGGGCGCTTGGCCAGCGAGACGGCGTTCTCGGGGCCGGCGGGAGCCAGGCCGCAGCCGTCCATGATGACCAGGAGCGCGGGGGTGCGAACTGCAGACATCGTGCGCTACTCCCCTGCCTTGACGACCATGGCGGAGAAGTCCTCGGCCTTGAGCGAGGCGCCGCCCACGAGGGCGCCGTCCACGTCGGGCTTGGCGACGAGCTCGGCGATGTTGCCGGGCTTGGCGGAGCCGCCGTACAGCACGCGGATGCCGTCGGCCAGCTCGGCGCCGAAGAGCTCCTTGAGCGTCTCGCGGATGGCGCCGCAGACCTCCTGGGCGTCGTCGGCCGTGGCGGTCTTGCCGGTGCCGATGGCCCAGATGGGCTCGTAGGCAACGACGAGCTGCTTGGCGTCGGAGATCTCGAGACCGGCGAGGCCAGCCTTGACCTGGTCGGTCACGTGCTTGACGTAGGTGCCGGCCTCGCGGACCTCCTCGGGCTCGCCGCAGCAGAACACCGGGACGATGCCGGCGGCAACGAGCGCCTTGGCCTTCTTGTTCTCGTCCTCGTCCGTCTCGTGGAAGTAGTCGCGGCGCTCGGAGTGGCCGATGATGCAGTAGGTGCAGCCGGCGCTCTTGAGCATGTCGCAGGAAGACTCGCCGGTGTAGGCGCCCTTGGCCTCCCAGTAGACGTTCTGCGCGCCCAGCGCGATGGGGGCGGCGGAGATACGGTCGTGGACCGTGGTGATGTCGATGGTGGGCGGGCAGACGAGGACCTCGACGCCAGCGGGAACCTCGGGCAGAGCCTGGGCCAGCTCGTCGGCGAGCTTGGCGGCAGCGGCAACGTCGTTATTCATCTTCCAGTTGCCGGCGATAAGGGTGGTGCGGTTACTCGGCATCGTTCAGCGCCTCCACTCCAGGAAGGGGCTTACCCTCGACGAGCTGCATGGAAGCGCCGCCGCCGGTGGAAATAAAGGTCATCTTGTCGGCCAGGCCAAACTTGTTGACAGCAGCCACGGAGTCGCCGCCACCGATAACGGAGTCGCAATCCTGGTTCGCAGCGATGGCCTCGGCAATAGCCTTGGTGCCATGGGCGAACTTGTCCATCTCGAACACGCCGCAGGGGCCGTTCCAGAAGACGGTCTTGGCCTTAGCGATGGCATTGGCGAAGAGCTTCTCGGTCTCGGGACCGATATCGAGGCCCTCCCAGCCGTCGGCAATCTCGCCGGTCTTGGCAACCTGGGTGTTGGCGTCCTCGGAGAAGGCGTCAGCGGTCACGTTGTCAACGGGAAGCAGGAACTCGACGCCGTTCTTCTTGGCCTTGTCGAGCATCTCGAGAGCGCGGTCGCACCAGTCGTCCTCGCACAGGGAGTTGCCGATGTGGCCACCCTGAGCCTTGGAGAAGGTGTAAGCCATGCCGCCGCCGACGATGACGGTGTCAGCGGAGTCGAGCAGACGATCGATCACGCCGATCTTGTCGGAAACCTTGGAGCCGCCGAGGATGGCAACGAAGGGGCGCTTGGGCTCGGAGAACAGGCCGCCCAGCGTGGAGACCTCCTTCTCCAGCAGGAAGCCAGCGACTGCCGGGATGTAGGCAGCCGGGCCCACGACGGAACCCTGGGCGCGGTGAGCAGTGCCAAAGGCGTCGAGGACAAAGATGTCGCCATAAGAAGCGAGAGTCTTGGCGATCTCGGGATCGTTCTTCTTCTCGCGCTTGTCAAAGCGAACGTTCTCGAGCACGAGGATCTTGCCCGGCTCAAGAGCGGCAACGGCGTCAGCGGCCTTCTGGCCATAGGTGTCGTCAACAAAGGCAACATCGAAGCCGGAGAGCTCGGCGAGCTTGGCGGCAACCGGAGCGAGCGAGAGCTCGGGCTGGGGGCCGTCGCCCTTAGGACGACCAAGGTGGCTCATGAGGATAACGCGGGCGTTGTGCTCAACGAGGTACTTAATGGTGGGCAGAGCAGCGACGATACGGGTGGTATCGCCAACGACGCCGTCCTTCAGAGGCACGTTGAAGTCAACGCGGCACAAAACGCGCTTGCCGTCGACCTCGACGTCGCGAACAGTCTTCTTGGTGAAAGCCATGTGCCTTCTACCTTTCTCTTAAATGCGTGCCGGTCGGCACGATGCAAAAAGGCGCGGCCTCGAGGCATGACGCCACAGGGCCGCGCCTCACCTGACGCTACTTACGCAAAGTATCAAAGCTCAACTTAAGCAACGAACTTCTCGAAGTACTTGATGGTGCGGACCATCTGGGAGGTGTAGGAGTTCT
>OLNE01000783.1_pt1 | contig 27459 bp, 26 predicted proteins | sample 1672431 | NCBI WGS metagenome assembly OLNE01 (sample SAMEA3136685, study PRJEB25190) | human gut metagenome | reverse complement strand
TTTCTTTGAAAAGAAGGCAGCGTTTTTCTCCGCTGCCTTCTTTTCAGATTTTTTTCAGAATCATTTCTTCTCCAGAAAGATTTTTCTGGTAATAAAGTTGTACACCATGACAACCGCAGTTGCAAAGACTTTTGCAATGGTGTAAATCAGGTTGTAGCCGATGTGCTGCTGCAGTGCAGTGCTCCCCCGGTAGATGGGTCCTACTACAATCCAGATCAGGAAGCTGTTCAGCAGCATTCCGATCAGGGAAAGGACGACGAAGGTAATGAATTCGACTTTTTTGTTCAGGTCTTCTTTTCGCTCAAAGACAAATTTGAAACTTAAAATGTAATTAGCGATGACGGACACAGTAAATCCGGCAACAGAACCGACAAGCGATGCCATTTCAAAATATGAACTGGAGGTCAGCGCCATAACAAGGTTCAGAACGATCAGTCCGGTCACGTAATCAATACCAAAGCTGATGAAGCCGACGATACCGAATTTCACAATCTGTGCAAATAATTTTTTCATTTTTTCCTCTGTTTCTTCTTATATAATTTTTAAGCAACATCCTGTAAAGAATACCATACAATGCCATTTTTTTCAAGTTTCTGCAAATTTTATCACAGCAAAAACGCCAGATTTCACGTTTTAAAATGAAATCTGACGTCTTTCGTTTTTTCTAAAATTCCTGTTTCTCCATAAATCCTACACTGATCCGGTACGAAATCAGCAAAACCACGATGCCTGCAGTAAAAATTCCTGCCTGGCCCGGAATTGTGCCCGTAATGGTGCCAATCAGCTCCGTGATTTGATCCAGTGTCGCTTCTCCTGCGACTTTCTGCACAAACAGAATCACACCGGCAAACAGAAAACAGATTCCTGCCATCATGACCCGTGCGCTTTCTGCTCCGCATTTGATCTGCACCGGAATCATGATGGAAATGGTGATGAAAAATACCGCCAGAAAGACCGGTATCATTCCCGCATTTTCCGAGAGAACACCAGATACATTCGAAACGCCGTGCACCAGCAGGGATACCAGGTATAACGCCCAGGCGAGGACAAACGATACTACGGTTCCGGCCACGCAGAACAGGTATTTTTCGCGGATATACAGTTTCCGGTCAATCGGGAGTGTGAACAGGAACGGCAGTCCGTTATCCGCTTCATCGCAGGAAAGCGTTCCGATCAGCAGAACGATCATCAGAAACGGAAAATAGCCCAGAATAAAGGTGTCCGTCTGGCTAAGTCCGAGGAATACACAGATCATAAGGAAAAGGATCATCGTGTTGCGATGGCCTTTTAACAGCAGACAGATATCTTTCTCTAATAATCCACTCATCTTTTTTCTCCTCCTGTCATCATCAAAATTACATCATCAATTCCGGCCCGCTCTACTACAAGGTCGGGAACGTTTTCTTCGTAATATTTTCTGTCGTTGGTAAGGCATGCATAGCCATACGGTTCTTTCTGGGTATCGAGCAGATATTCTTTGTCGAGCGCCGCATACTGCGCCTCGTCTGCCTTGATGAGACCGTATTGCTCGAGAATCACATCCGTCTCCTCGTGCAGGAGCTGTTTTCCCCCGTGAATCAGATAAATGTCATCGCAGAGATGCTCGAGATCGGAGGCGATGTGGGACGTAATGAGGATCGTCCGGCTCTCATCTTCGGCCGCGTATTCGCGCAGCAGGTCGAGAATCTCATTTCTCGCTTCCACATCGAGTCCTGCGGTCGGCTCGTCCATAATAAGGATCTTGACGTTCTTACTGATGGCCTTGGCAATCTCAACGATCTGCTGCATAGCCGGGGACAGGCTGCGCACCTTCTGCGACGGATCCAGCGAAACGCCCATCTGGTCAAACAGCTCCTTGGTGCGGCGCTCGCGATCCTTGATATCCACAAAGATGCCGGGGGTGGTCTTTTCGCCGAGAAAGACGTTCTCGGCGGCACTGATGCCGGGAATCAAGGTAAATTCCTGATAAATAACGCTGATGCCCTGTTCCTTGGCGGTGGCAGGTGTCAGGGACGAAAAGCTCTTACCGTCAATCGTGATGGTGCCGCTGTCCGGTGTAATGGCACCAGATAGGGTTTTTATCAACGTGGATTTTCCCGCACCGTTTTCCCCAATCAGCGCATGGACTTCCCCCTCGCGCACATCAAACGAAACATGGTCAATGGCAACCACACCGGGATAGGTTTTCACAATGTCCTTGACGCTGAGGATTGTTTTTTCAGACATGGAAATCTTTCCTTTCTAAGAACGGCATCGCTCCAAAAAGCGATGCCGTTGATTACTGTTTGCTGTTTCGTTTGCTTACTTGACGTAGTCAGCAACATTGGCTACCGTGATAGGAGTGATAGAGTAGTCAACCACAGCGCCCTTTTCCAGTTCGCCGTCCAGATACTGGTACAGCGCCGTGCGGACCATCTCTGCCATCGAGTTGAACATCAGGGTGCCGCGCATCACGTCGTTGTCGGCAATGTACTTGATGGCGCTCTCGGTGCCGTCGCAGGCAAAGATGCCGAAGTCATCGCTGTTCATACCGGCAGCCTTGACAGCTTCCACAGCTTCGGTGGCAGCAGCATCGCCGTAGGCGAGGATGCAGTTCAGTTCAGGGTATTTCTGGATCATCGTTTCGGTGTAGGTGGTACCGGCGCCCACAACGTCCTTGCCGATATCCACGACCTCAAGGATGTTGGAATCGGGGCAAAGCTCCTTGATACGATCCTGAATGCCCTGACCACGGTTCTGCATATCCTGGTTTTGGTAGGTGGTGTAAACCACGATGTTTGCCTTGCCGTCCAGTTGGGTGTTGATCCATTCGCCCGCCATATCGGAAATCATGGTACCGATATCGTACTGGCTGGAGTTGACGCTGACGTCATAGACATCAGTAACGACGCCACACTCGATAACGATGGTGCCGGCTTCCTGTGCGGCGCGCAAGGCGTCATCGCAGGAATTGTCAGAAACCATGGCCAGAATGACGTTGCAGCCGGAGGTCACCATATTCTCAATGTCGGTGACGGCGGTGCCGGAGTCGTTTTCAAAGCTGACGGAGGTGTAATCCCAGCCGTCCTCGGCGGCGACCTGCTTCAAGCCGTCATCAATGCCGATAAAAAACTCGGTCTGCAGCGTGGGCGCAAGGAAGCCGAACTTGATGTTGTCCTTGGTTACCGAAGTACCCGCTGCCGCAGCAGCAGATTCTACCACAGATTCCGCTGCAGAGGATGCGGAGCTTGCCGTAGAGGACGCTGTGGATGCAGAGCCGCCGCAGGCTGCCAAAGAAAGCGCCATAGCGGATGCAGTCATAAGTGCAAGTGCCTTTTTCATAGTGATTTCTCCTTCTTGTTTTTCAGGCCGTATCGCCTTTCGGTGTCATTATAATAGCCGAAATCAGCCCTGCCAACAAGGGGGAAATCTTCGGATTTAAGGGGAGGGTTTTCGGGTGTTTCTGCTTTTACATCAGTTCTTTCTTATCTTTGTTCAAAATTGTAAGCAAAATCACCAACCCTTCAGCGATAATCAGCCAATTGTTGATTTTCAGCGCCATAAACGCCTGACGCAGCACCACCATAGTGGCAGTGGCAACCACCAAACCGGACGCACCGTTTTTGTGCCGCCGGTACATACTCCCGGCAAGTCCGGCAGCAGCTATGCCCTGATAAAGATATTCCGCATTGCGGCTGCTGCTGCCGTATCCGGCGTTGAGCAAAAGCATATAGGTACCCACAACAAAAAACACTGCCGCCAGCCCGTAGGTGACAGCCGTCACAAGCACTACGTTGATGCCGGTCTTTTCTACATCATTACGGTTGTACCCGCGATCCTCCCCTATGGCAAGGCAGTATTTGCCCCAGTAGGTGCGTTTCCAAAAGCATTGCAGCCCGACGGCACACAGCAAAAACACGCCCACCATAACGCCCCACAATGCCAAGGTATGCGGGCGATTGCCCCAGACATCCACAAGAATCACGTCATTTGCCGGGTACAGATTGGACAGGATCACTGCCAAAATAAAGCTAAGCACTATCATAGGGATATGCAGCGCTGCTGCCAGCACGCCCCGCAGAACGCCCATAGTGATCTGCGAAAGCGCCATACACACCAGCGCCCACGGTAGCGGCATTCCGCGCTGGTACAAAAGCCCCAGCCAGATCGTGGACAGCGACGCCTGCGCCATAAAGCAAAGGTCAATGTCCCCCAAGGAGTATTCCAGCCCTGCGCCCAGTACAAAAAAACCGAAGGTCACGCATTGGCGCAGGGTATAAACAGCATTGCCCTGCAGCTTGCCGCCCAGCAGCACATACAGATACAACCCCCATGCCGCCAAGATCAGCACGCTACTCTGTTCCCTTTGCAGGGCGCACCCGATTTTACAAAGAAATTTCTGCATTTACAAAACTCCGACAAGAGTGGTCGGCGGTTTCCAGCAAAACCACCGTGGTGCCTCTGGCGCACAGGTCCTGCACAAACTGCTGCAGAATCCGGCGCACCGTATAGTCCGATGAGGAAAACACATTGTAAACAAAAAGCACCCGTGGGTGAAAGAACAGCCACCGATCCGCCAATACCCGCGCCGTTTTTACCGAATCCGGCTCCGTTTTGATGGGCAGTCGGTCTTGCCAAAACTCCCTGTCCGAAAAAACCTTTTTGGCAGCCATCTCAAAAAAGCCGCATTGGCTGATGCGCTGCATACTCGGCAACAGGATATTTTCCTGCAGAGTGAGTTGTTCCTGCAAGGCTGGCGGCTCTGCCGTGCCATCCCAAACGGCGATGCGGTGCTTACGCAAATCTGCCAGTCCGCGAAGCGGCAGCGTTTTTCCTCCGATTTGCAGTGTACAGCGGCTTTTTTCTTGTGTCAGCGATTGCCAGCACCCGTGCAGCACCTGCTCGTCGTAGCTGCTCAAAAGCACGGCGCTGCCCGCCTCAAAGTGCAGCGGCAGTGAAACGCCCGCATATTCCAGTGTCAGGGTAATGGTTTCCGCCTTTGGCTTTGCGGTGTCGGTTTTCGCCTCCGGTTTTGTGTCCTGCATCCATTCCTGCAAAAGCGCCCGGCTGCGCGGCGAGGTCTGGTCATAGATTTTGCGCTCAATGCGCCCGTCTTGGCACAAAAGGATACAATCCGACAGCGGCTCGAACCAATTGAACCAGTTGTCCGCAATCATAAGCGCGATGCCGCGCTCCTTTACCAGACCCAGCAATTCCAGCAAACGGTGAATTTGCGGCACGTTCAACCCCTTAGTCATATCGTCCAGTACAATCAGCTGCGCACCCTGATCCACCGCTCGCACAATACTCAGCAGCAGTCTGTCCAGATGATGCAACTTGCTTGTCTGGCTTGTGACCTCATAGCGCATGGCAAAGTCCTGCAGCACCTGCGCGGTGCGCAGATGCACGGCACGATTGTTGAGCAAAAGCTTGTTGTGGCTGCTGCGCCGCATCAGAAAAAAGTTTTCTGCTAAATCCATGCAGTCCATAAAGGCGGGGTCGTTTCCCAGATAAAATACGCCGCTGCGCTCCAGTTTTTGCGGATGAAAATCCGTGATTCTCTGCCCGCAGACCCACGCCTCGCCGGATACAAACACACCTTTGCCGTCAAACATTTCTGCCAGCAGCTTGCGTCCGCTGTTTTCACTGCCCGATACACTGACGCACTCCCCTGCCCGCAGCAAAAGATTGATGTCCGTCAGGGTGCCGTGTCCCGCGCTTTTCATATGCCAATGACTTAATTTCAGCAATTCTTCTTTCATACCGTTGTATCACTGCATCAGCAGCTCTTCCTTTGTATAGACCTTGGGCATCCAGATTTCCACGTCGGTGCCAAGGTTTTCCGTGCTGTACACAAACAGCCCGTAGTCGCGCCCAAACGCCAGCTTGATGCGCTGGTTGACGTTGTACATGGCAATGCCGTTGCCGTGCGTATCCGGCTGGTTGGTCGGCTGCCGTTCCTCCTCTAGGGCGGCGCGCATCTTGTCCAGCACGTCGGGGGACATTCCCACACCGTCATCCTCGACAATGATTTTCATCATATCCTTTGTGCCGCTGATGCGAATCGTGACGTGTCCCTGCTCGGCTTTGGGTTCCAACCCGTGAAAAACGCAGTTTTCCACGATGGGCTGCAACGTCATCTTGGGCAAAAGGCAGTCCAGCAACTCGTCGTCGCCGTCCTCGACCTGAATATTCAAAAAGAAACGATTCTCAAATCGGAATTGCTGGATAAAAAAGTAATTCTTGATATTGGACAGCTCGTCCCGCAGGGTAACAATATTTTCCTTGCGGCTGATGCTGTAGCGAAAAAACGACGCCAACGCGTGAGACATCCGTGCAATGCTCTCGCAGTCCTGCAAGATTGCCTCGCTGCGGATACATTCCAATGTGTTGTACAAAAAATGTGGATTGATTTGGTTTTGCAGTGCATTTATTTTCGATTGGCTGCTGGATACCGCCGCCGTGTATGCTTCCCGCTGGGAAATCTCCCGTTTTTCCAGGGTGTCTGCCAATTTCCTGCCCAAGGGGTGCAGCATTTTTTCGCCGCTTTGTCTGCGCAGGGCGTCCATATCCGCCGCACAGTGTGCATACTGCACTGCCAAATACCCAAGGCACGCCCAAGCCGCCGCCATGGCGCACCACCTGACAGCCCCGCCGCACACCACGGCAAGCAGAATAAACAGGCAGCCTGCAGCAGCACAAACGATGGCCGCATTCTTGTATTTCATAACCGAATCCCCGCCTTTAATAATAAAGCTTTCGATATTCGGTGGGCTTCATCCCCACGCACTTGGTAAACTGCTGGCTGAAATATTTAGCATCCTTATAGCCCACAGCATCGCTGATTTGCCCGATCGTCTTGCGGCTGTCCCTCAGCAACTCCTTGGCAGCTTCCATACGAATCTCGGTCAGGAAATCGGTAAAGTTCTTGCCGGTTTTCTCCTTGAACTTTTCCGAGAAATAGGTCGGGTTAAACCCGCTGTGTGAGGCGACCTCGTCCAGCGTAATTTTGTCCGTGTAATGTTTTTTCATATACTCTATCGCAAGGCGGATGGGATATTCCTCGGCGTGGACGCGCTGAGCGTACAGTTCTTCCTGCTTGTCGCAAAGCGTAGCTGCCAGCCACTGCGCCAGCTGATGCACCGAGGCAGCGCTGCGCACTTCCTCCCTTTTGCTGTCCGCCCAGTCCTGGCGCATCTCCATGCCATGCCCTAAACTCCACGCACAGAAATCCCGCAGGCATTGGTCGGCGGTGTCAAAGTATTCCCACGCTGCCAGCCCCGCCGCACCGGCACTGTCAAAAATCGCATCCACTGCCTCCTGCAGCGCCGTTTTTTGCATCGGCTCCATGCTGTTTTCCAGCAGTATGCGTACCTTATTCTGCCACGCCTTGCGTGCGGCGTCCGTCCGTTCCTCCGCCTGGTATTTCAGGCACATACCGCTGCCCTCAAACAGCTTACGGCATTCTGCTCGCTCCGCCTGCTGCAGCAGCGCCCCGATTTGCGCCACCTCGGTGCAGCGCTCGCTCTGCCCCATGGATACTGTGTAATTGGCGTAGTTGTTCATGTAGCTGCGGCAGCTTTCCCGGCAGGTGTGCAGCGCCTCGCCTGTTTTTGCGTATGCCTCGCTGTCAAAATTCAACAGCAACGTTGTGGTGTGTCCGTCTGTGCAGCTGATATACATCTGCCTACCAAGATTTTTTTGATGTTCGCATGTACTTTTTCAGTGACCAATCGTTCTTCCTCTGCCGATGCCTGCTGCAAAAGACTGGAGTTTACACGCAAGACCACCGCCATAAAGCAGTCCCCAGTAAACTCCACCCCGGCAGCCGCATTGAATTCCGGCAGTCCGGCAAAGCTGTACCCCTCCTTTAGGCGCGCCATAACATCCCGCGAAAGCAGCTTTTGGCTGTTCTCGTAGTTCTTTTCGTATTTTTCCATCTGTGCGCGGTGTACTGCGGTGGTTTGCAGCGCATCACAGATTTTTTTCAGCGTTCGGTTCAGCTCCTCCTCGTCAATGGGTTTGAGCAGGTAATCCTCCACGCCGTATTTCAGAGCCTTTTGCGCATACTCAAAATAGCGGTAACCGCTAATCACCACAAACCGCGTCTGCGGGAACCGCTCCGACACCTGCTGCACAAGCTCCAGCCCGGTCAGAACCGGCATACGGATGTCGGTAATAACGACTTCCGGCTGTTCCTGCTCAATGCGTTCTAATGCGGTACGCCCGTCCCGGCAGATATCCACAAAGCTAAGCCCCAGTTCTTCCCAATGGATCAGATGCTTGACCAACTGCCCGACGCGCGGCTCGTCATCCGCAATCAAAACCTTCAGCATACATACACTTCCTTGCCGTTTTTGCTTTCATCATACATCAAGTTTGTAAAAATTTCCACCCTTTTCTTTGGGGCGTTCTCTTTGTAAAAAGTTGTACTCTTATGTCACCAACAAAAACCGAGTTGGTTCACAAAACAGGGGCAGTAAAAACGCCCCGGAAAAAGAAAGTAAGGGTACAAAAATGAAGTACGAAATCGTAGGTATCGAACATGCAGTTGGTGATTTCACTCCGACCTCTGGCCGGAATGCAAACACCGTCCAGCACTATGATGTTTACCGTCTGCATACGCTGAAAAACAGCAAGGACGCTTACGGTCAGATTACCGCAGTAGTCCGTGCCACTCCTGACCAGATGGGCCAGATTATCGCTGACCTCGGCGGCAATATCGCAGACGTTCCCGGTCACATCCTCGACATGGAAGTCCACAACAGCTTCGGCAAAATCAACCTCACCGATTACGAGGTTGTAGAGTAATGAAGCCTGCCCCACCACCAGTTGTTCGACCACCACCAGAAGCAGCAGAGGTGGTTACAGTGCCAGAGCCAAGCAGCAAAAGCCCAAAAGCATATCAATTCATGTTCGTTCTTTCCCCGGATTCCCAACAGGAAGTTATAGACTTCGTAAAAGCGAACTGGCCTTGTGCATAGGCTTTGCATGACAAAGATACCCACACCGAAGCAGAGTATTTAGAGTACGCTAAAGAGCATGAGGGCAACTACCCGGAGTGGCAAGTCGGCGATTTGAAACCGCCACACTACCACTTCTTGGTAAGCAAGGTCTTTTCCCCGGAATAGAGCACAGGTCCGGCATACGAAAATTCGGCGAGAACGAGCTTGAAGCCCTGCGGATGATCGAATGTCTCAAAATGTCGGGGCTTGAGATCAAGGACATCAAGCAGTTTATGGACTGGTGCGTGGAGGGTGCGTCTACATACCCTTTGCGTCGGGAATTGCTGGAAAAGCAGAAGGAGACCGTCGAGGCGGAAATTGCACACATGAATAAATTTCTGGATATGCTCCGATTCAAATGCTGGTATTATGATCAGGCGATTCAGAACGGCAGCGAGGATCGGATCAAGAGCCTGCTTCCAGACCATCTGCCGGATGATATTCAGCCCCTCTATGACCATGCACATCAATAAAAAGAACGTCTCAGCCAATGTTCAGACAGACATCGGCTGAGACGCTTGTTATAAAAGATTACTCAAATTTTCGATCATGCAGCAGTGCTGCAATCAGCATGGTGGTCGTCTGCCACATACAGGCTGGAGTGCCGGTCATTGTGAAATGGGAAGAGGCCCATGCCGTAATGGTTGACCTCCATACCGTACGGGCAATATCATAGGGGCCTTTGCCCTCAATGGTCAGTTGGAAGATGCGTCGCACCACGGCAGCCGCTTCCTCGTCAATCAGCCAGTGGTATTTGTTCTCCGGGTCTTTCTTATAGCCATAGATGGCACAGTTGGTGGTAAACTGTTCCTGTTTCGTTTGCTTCATAGGCTTCCTCCTTGCGTGATTGGTTGGTTTTTGATATAATGTGTTTGGTTTCGTTAGCTGTAAGCCAACCGTGTCTTTCTGTTTGTTTTCCATGTTCTTTTTCTCCTTTCTGTCCTTTGTGTTTTATGACAGTAACCTTAGTAACTTGCGTTTAGATTACCCTTTCACTAATAGGAGAAAAACGGGGTGTAAATCGGAACTGTTTTTTAAAAAAAGAAAAACATTTTTTCGGGAGATGAAGCTATCGTGGAACCATGGGAGCATAATCTAAACAAAGTGAGGTGCACAAACCTATGAAACGTGTTGCCGCTGCCCTTACCGCTGCTGCGGCGGCAGGCCTGGGCGCTGCCTATGGCATCTACCACCTGGCTTTTTTCCAGCGGCCGAAGCTGGATATTCCCACGGCAGAGGAGTGGGCGCAGGGTTCTCGCTTTTTGCCGCAGATCCGCGAAAACGTGGAGTTTGTGGACAGCCTGCCCTGCGACTATGTACATATCACCGCCGATGACGGTACTTCGCTGTCGGCTCGGTACTGCCACGAGGCCGACGACGCGCCGATTGCCATCATCATGCACGGCTACCGCGCCACTGCGATGCGCGACACGATGGGGCTGATCGTGCTATGCAAAAAGCTGGGCTACAACCTGCTGATGCCGGACCAGCGTGCCCACGGGCGCAGTGACAGCTACACCATCACCATGGGCGCGCAGGAGCGCTACGATGCCCGCGCCTGGGCGTACTGGGCTTCAGTGCGGTCCAGCGGCAAGGTGCCCATCTTTTTAATGGGCGTCTCGATGGGCGCAGCCACCGTTCTGCTGGCCAGCGGGCTGGACCTTCCGGACAGCGTTCACGGCATCATCGCGGATTGCGGCTACTCCAGCATCCGGGACATCTGCCGCACCTGTCTGCCCAAGTACCTGCCGCATGTGCCGGTGGGGCCGGGCTATGCCGTCGGCAAAGCTGGTGCCAAGATCTTCGGCCGCTTTGACCCCGATACCGTGGATTGCCGCAAGGCCGTGGCGCAAAGCAAGGTTCCGATTCTCTTCATCCACGGCAGCGCGGACGACTTTGTGCCCTGCAGCATGAGCCGCGAAAACTACGACGCTTGCGCCAGCGAGAAAGCGCTTCTCGTCATTCCCGGTGCCACCCACGCCATGTCCTACTACTACGACACACCCGCCTACACCAAGGCCGTGACAGACTTTTTGAAAAAGCACATCTAAAACCAAAATTCAAAACGCTCCCTGCAGGCAGGACCGCATCGCATGCACAGGTCCGCCGCCGGGAGCGTTTTTATTTCAATCGCTCAAGCTGCAAAAGGGGAGTGGTCACTATTTTTCCAAATACTCCATCATACCGTCCAATTTTTGCTGCATTTCCTTGTAACCGCGGATGTAGAGTTCCGTCAGCTTCTCGGTGCTGCCCTCGAAGCGGCCGATGCCTACCGGCTCGTCGGGGCGGATAACGCAGATACGTCCCTCGTCTTCCAGCGCATCGATCTGGTCCAACAAAGCGTTGTAGCGCATCTCCTGGGTCAGCAGCGTGGCCAGGAACAACGGTTTATCGCCATAAAAGTCATCATACAGGTCCACCATGCGCTGGCTGGGCTGCTTTTTTCGGAAACCTTTCTCCCGCGTGGCCACAATCACAATCTTGTCAAAGCCCTGGCGCAGCGCCCAGTTGAGGGGGATGGGGCAGGCGCAGCCGCCGTCCAGGTAGCTGTGGCCGCCGATTTTGACCGGCACCGATGCCAGCGGCAAACTGGCCGAAGCCTTGACCGCCTGCTTAAAGTCCAAACCTGGCTGGTCTTTTTCAAAGTAGACTGCCTTGCCGGTCTCCACGCAAGTGGCCACGGCAAACATTCGCTGGCCGCCGTTTTTAAACATATCCTCGTCAAAGGGGACTTCCTTTTCAATGTCATTCAGCAAAAAGTTCAAGCCGAACAAGCTACCGCCTTTCACTGCCGCCAGCGGGCCAAAGTACCGCCGGTCGTGGCGGTAGCGCAGGTTGATGCTGGCCGCGCGGCCAGGCTGGTGGGCCACATAGTTATAGGCGTTCAGTGCCCCGGCCGACACCCCCGCCACGGCGGGGAAGTACAGGTCATGCTCCATCAAAATATCCAGCGCACCGGCGGTATACAGCCCGCGCAGCGAGCCACCCTCCAGCAAAATTAACGAATTTTCCGGCAGTTTTGTGTTCATAAGCGCACCCTCCATTTATACAAATTATTGTAGCGCGGGGCGGCGGGTATCGCAAGCGAAAGCTGTTGTACAAAACCCAAAAAATGTGGTAAAATGCAGGCAAAGTATTGTTGCCAACAAAAGGAGTCCCTTATGATCGAACTGCACGCCGAAGCTCCCAAAATTATCGTCCCGCTGTTTGCCCGCACTCTGCCGGAGCTGACCGCCCAGGCCGCCGCTGTGCAGCGTGCCGACGCCGCTGACCTGGTGGAGCTGCGCCTGGACCCGCTGCCCCGGCAGGATTGGCCGACAGCTTTGGCCCAGGTGCGCGTCGCCATAACGAAACCTCTCATCGTGACCATCCGCACAGCGCGGGAGGGCGGTGAAGTCGACCTGACCCCCACCGAGTACGGCGAAGCCTGCCAGGCACTTTTGGCGCAGGGCAGTGCAGACGCACTGGACATTGAATGGCTGGCGGACAAGACCCTGACCGAGGAGCTGCGGGACGCCGCCCACCGGGCGGGTGTTTCGGCACTGTTCAGCGAGCACCACTTTGGTTCCACGCCCGACACAGGCGTCATGACTGACACACTGGTGGGCATGCTGGATCTGGGCGCAGACATCGCCAAGCTGGCCGTCATGCCCCGCAACCGCGCCGACGCCGCCCGCCTGCTGTTGGCTACGGCTCAGGCGGCCGCCCAGCGCCCGGGCAAAGCCCTTATTACTATGAGTATGGGCCGCGACGGCGCCGTGACCCGCTACTGCGGCGGCGCGTTTGGCAGCGCGGCCACTTTTGGCACGCTGTCCGCCGCCAGCGCCCCCGGCCAGCCGCCGGTGAACCTGCTGAAAGAAAAGCTGATTTTAGGCGAAGATTTATGAAATGCCGTGCATTTTTACCGGCTCTGGCCCTGCTTTTGCTGACGGCCTGCGGCAAAGCGGAGCTGACCGGCATTAGCCTACAGCCGGTCACCGTACAGGCCGGGGAAACCGCCGAAGCCGCCGTGCAGTACGAGACCGCGGGCAAAGCCTCAGACACCGCGATCCAAACTGCGGTGGATGCCAACCACTGGACCTGGCAGACCGGGGATGAGAACATTGCCACCGTGAACAGCCAGGGCGTCGTCACTGGGCTGCACGGCGGTGAGACCACCCTGACCCTGACGGACGCCAGCGGCGACCTGACCGCCAGCTGCACCGTGCAGGTGACCAACCCGCTGCGGGAGCTTATTCTAAACGACATTGTGCTGTACCTTGACGAGCGCACCGAGATCGTTTTGGATTATGACGGCACCGAGCGAATCTCCCATTATCCGTCCAGCCACGTCAGCATCCTCTGCCGCTTCGTGCCGGAGGATGCCACCGACCGCGGGCCGGTGACCTACCAAATCGCGGATGAAAGCATCGCCAGGCTGTACGGGCAGTGGCTAGTGCCGGTGGCCTACGGGACCACGACCCTGACCGCCACATGCAGTGGCAAGACGGCCACCGCCACGGTCACTGTGGTGCGCATCCCGGAGGAGATTCATCTAAACATTAAGGAGATTCGGCTGAAGCCGGGGGAGACCGTCCAGCTTTCGGCGGAGTTTGAACCGGCCGACGCAGACCTGTACACGGCTCTGCGCTGGACCACCGACACCCGGAGTGTTGCCACCGTAGACGAAAACGGCCTGGTAACCGCGGTCGGCCCCGGATACACCTACATCCGGGCGACCTCCACCCTGAGCGACTACCCGGAAGGGTATTGCGACGTCACGGTGGAGAACGGGGAATAATATTGATAAAAAGGGGGCTGCACCACACCCGGTGCATCTCCCTTTTTATGTATGAGTATTTACCAAAAAAGCACACGCTAAAATGTTCCATGTGGAACATTTTGCAGCCCACTTTTCTATTAAACATAATTGCCGTAAGCTAGGCTTTATGTTATGATAAAGATAACTTTCATGTTATGAGGTGACCGCTATGACCGCTGCGCAGCAACAACAAGCCGCAAAGAATTTTGCCGCCTACTGGAAAGGCAAAGGCTACGAAAAAGGCGAGAGCCAACCTTTTTGGCTGTCGCTTCTTCGGGATGTGTACGGGGTCGAACATCCTGAGCAGTTTATCCAGTTTGAGGAGCAGGTCCACCTCGATCACACCAGCTTTATTGATGGCACCATTCCCACCACCCATGTTCTGATCGAACAAAAAGGCCTGGGCAAGGATTTGAACAAGCCCATCAAACAATCCGATGGGGCACTGCTGACACCTTTCGAGCAGGCAAAGCGGTATATTCTGGAACTGCCTGTATCGCAGCATCCGCGCTGGGTGGTAACGTGCAATTTCAGTACCTTCTATGTGTACGATATGGAGCGCCCCCACGGCGAGCCGGAAATCATTCAGCTGGAAAACCTAGAGCGGGAATACTATCGGCTTCAGTTTCTTGTTGACGCCGGAAACGAACATCTCAAGCGCGAGATGGAAGTCTCTATTGCTGCTGGCGAGATCGTCGGCTTACTGTACGACGCTTTCTATAATCAATTCACCCCCCGAAGAAATAATGTTGATACGCTAAAAAGTCTCAACAAACTTTGTGTCCGGCTTGTTTTTTGCCTGTATGCAGAGGATGCAGGTATCTTTGGCCAACGCGGAATGTTCCATGATTATCTCTCTGCTTTTGATACGCGCGGTATGCGCAAGGCACTTGTGGAACTGTTTAAAGTTCTGGACACCCGCCCGCAGGACCGCGACCCGTACTTACAGGATGACAACCCGGATCTGGCTGCATTCCCGTATGTTAACGGCGGGTTGTTCTCTGACGAAGATATTGAGATACCACCTTTTACCGACGAGATCCGGGAGCTGCTGCTTGTAAAAGCAAGCGAAAATTTCAATTGGGCAGAGATAAGCCCCACAATTTTCGGTGCCGTCTTTGAAAGCACCCTGAACCCCGAAACCCGCCGCAGCGGCGGTATGCACTATACCAGCATTGAGAATATCCACAAGGTCATCGACCCGCTGTTCTTGGACGAACTGAAGAACGAGCTTGACGAAATCAGCACCATCCCGGTAGAACGCACAAAGAAAGCGAAACTGCGGGCCTTTCAGCACAAGCTGGCGTCACTGACGTTCTTAGACCCGGCATGCGGCAGCGGCAACTTTTTAACAGAAACGTATTTGAGCCTGCGCCGCCTGGAAAACAAGATTTTGCTGGAACTCTCCCACGGGCAGGTTACGATGTACTCCGCCAGCGAAAGCCCGATACAGGTTTCCATCAGCCAGTTTTACGGCATCGAAATCAATGACTTTGCTGTGACAGTTGCAAAAACCGCGCTCTGGATTGCGGAAAGCCAGATGATGAAAGAAACGGAGAAAATCCTGCTCGTCCCGCTGGAATTTCTGCCGCTGAAAACGAACGCATTCATTGTAGAGGGAAACGCCTTGCGGGTGGATTGGGAGAGCGTGGTGCCCAAGGGTAAGCTGAATTATATTATGGGGAATCCGCCGTTCCACGGCTTTACATTTATGACGGCAGAGCAAAAAGCTGATATGCAGCTGCTTTTTCCTGGCGTTAAAAACCTTGATTTTGTGTGTGGATGGTACAAAAAAGCTTCGGACTATATTACAGGAACAAAGATTGAAGTATCCTTTGTATCTACAAACTCCATTGTGCAGGGTGAAACCGTCTCAAGATTTTGGGATTTCTTACCAGAAGATATTATCAATTTTGCCTATAGAACTTTTGTTTGGGACAGTGAAGCTACTGCAAAAGCGCATGTTCACTGTGTAATCATAGGTTTTGCTAAATTTCCCCGTGCAAAAAAATATTTGTACGATAATAAAAAAATCATCGTGGCTAAAAATATCAACTCTTATCTTTTTGATGGTGAGAACATCCTTGTACGAAGTAGAAACACTCCAATCTGCAATGTCCCCAAAATGATATATGGCAACAAGCCAGCAGATGGCGGTAATTTAATCATCGAAGACGATGAACTTCAAGAGTTTATTGCGAAGGACCCAAATTCCAAAAAATATATTCATCCTCTATTGGGTGCAGCTGAGTATATTAAAGGAAACAAGCGTTGGTGTCTCTGGCTAGTTGGTGCATCCCCTGAAGAATTAAAGAAATGCCCGCAAATTTTAAACCGTATAAAGAAATGCAAAGAAGCTCGAGAAAGCAGCATTGCAGCTGGTATCAGAAAATTTGCAGAAACACCAACGCTATTTGCGCAAAGAACTCAACCAACTGACAAAGATTTTATCATTGTTCCTCGTGTATCATCGCAGACAAGGCGATATATCCCAATGGGATTTGTTAAAGCGGGAACTATTGTAACGGATAGGGTACAAATCATACCAGATGCAACCTTGTATGACTTTGGAATTATCATTTCAAATGTTCATATGGCATGGATGCGCACAACCTGTATGCGCTTAAAGAGTGACTACAGTTATTCAAAAGATATCGTCTACAACAACTTTCCATGGCCTACACCAACCGAACAGCAAAAGGCCAAAATCAAGCAGTCTGCACAAGCCATTCTGGACGCACGCGCCCTTTACCCGGATTGCAGTTTGGCTGACCTGTACGATGAACTGACCATGCCGCCGGAACTGCGCAAAGCCCACCAGGACAACGACCGCGCTGTGATGGACGCTTACGGCTTTACCAAGGGTACTGCCGCCCGCACCAGCGAGAGCGCCTGTGTGGCCGAACTTATGAAACTGTATCAGAAGATGGTTTCCAACCAACAATAAAATTGACCAGTTACCATCAAAAAACTCCGGGGGCGTTTGCTCCCGGAGTTTGCTTTTATTGGGGCTGCATCGGCTTGCTGCAATCCATACACAGGATAAAGGCTTTCACGCAGCACTTTTTTTCTGCAAAGCGTGGTACGATTGCGGTACACAGCAAGGGGTAAAAGAAAAAGTCCTTAATTTCTAACGTTTTTTCGTTAAAAACTAAGGACTACATTTGGTGACCCTCCCGTCCATCTCCCGGGTGCTTTACTTTTTACGCACCTCACGATGCAAAGGCAGCGATTAAGATGTTTGCGCAAAAAGGGAATTCATCCATCGATGAATTCCCTTTTTGCTCTTAGTATTTTATGGAACATTTAGTCACGAATTCCAGCCATGACAGATTATAGCATATGTACCTTCTGAAGTGTAGGCCCCTTCTGTGTATCCACAAGAAGGACATTTCCACTCATAAGAAAGAAGAAAATTGTATACACCATCAGTTCCTTGAGCCATGCTGAGACAGCTTTGTTCTTGAACAGGGAGCTTTTCGCTGTTAGTTAGAGTTGCACGCATTTCGGCTTTACAAGTTGGGCATACCGGGACTTTTTCAGAGGTTTCGATTAAAACTTTGGATAAAGTATCCTCAGGAGTCAGAGGGTTACCACCATGATATAAAACTTCCAAGGGCTTTTCTTCTAGGTCTTCGTTAAGGCCTGAGAAGATTTCTGATGTCTCAGATGGATTCTCTGGTGTCATCGAGCAAGCCGAAAGCGCAACACATACACTTAACAAAAAAAGGCTCCATCTCATATACATAGCCATGGCTCACCCATTCCAGCCGTGACAAATTCTAAGAGAACTAATGATTTTTTTCATGATAAACTCCTTGTAATTATATGTTAATGATATTGCGGCGATATTTTCATCTTTATGGGCATTTCTCTCTGCATTGGAATCACCAAGGCCTTTCATAATAGTGAAGATTTTTCTAATAAGAGAATACCAGAATTATATATATTTGTCAATGAAAAGTGTTGACAAATATATATAATCTGTTATAGTGATATTGAACAAAAGACAAGGTGGTTTCGCTCATGGAACAGGAAAAAAGATCAAAGGTGAACCCCACTCAGAGTATGCGGGATGCCATGAAGAAAGCCACTACTGAAATGTTGGTTTTATTTATGCTACGTCAAAAGCCTATGTATACTTACCAGATGGCTCAAGAAGTAAGCCGCCTAACACAAGGGGTTCTCACCTACAATACAATGTATCTTGCTGTATATCGACTTCAGGAAAATGGATTTATTGAAGAAGCCGAAAAACGAATTGAAGATGGGAGAGCACGCATTTACTTAGGTATCACATCTTCAGGACAATGCTATTACGATCAGCTTCGAACAGAGTACAAGCTATTTACAGCGACATTAGAAACCTTAATGAATATGGATGGACATTTATACGCGGAGGGCAAGAATGGTTAGTGAAAAGGATTTGCAATCCTATTTGAAGGTTGCGGCATCAGCACTGCCCTGTCGTGAAGCCCGCAAAGAGTTTTCTTCTTATGTACATAACGTGGCGCACGATATAAGCATTGAAAATCCAGATGCCGACTTTGCTACTGTTGCAAGCTTGTTGGGAACCACGCCTAAACAAGTCGCTGCAGATTTCGTGGAAAGTCAATCGCCGCAAACAATATCACGGTGGAATCGCTCTGCACATCGTTACAAATATGGCTTGCAATTATTAGTCGGAATAATTGTAGTGGTTCTTTTTTCTGTAGTAATCTTTTTCACGACAACGAAAGGAGTGATGATCGTCAACACCGAGACTACCTATACAGATTTAGGTGGAGAAGATTACTCACAGAACGAACTCGATAAAATGGCAAAACAAAAACTTGAACAAATTGCAAAGGAGTGTCAATATGACAAAAACACTTAAACGGGTTATCGCACTGCTGTCTGTTTCTATGTTCATGGCTCTTTTTTCACTTTCTTGCTTTGCACAGGAAAACAGTTCTGCCAAAAAGATTTATACTGAAGATTTAGGGGATGGCATTACTGCGGTTGTCACATTATCAGAAACAAACGGCATGGCCCGGAGTTCAAAAACCTATAACGTTACAAAAGAATATTATAAAGATGGAACTTACATAGGTGTAGCTACTTTATACGCATCCTTCTATTACGATGGTTCTTCTGCCAGTGCTACTGCAGCAAGCGGAGCGGGAGCAGGTTCTAACGGGTGGAGCTATGGAGATCAAAAGACATGGACTAGCGGAAACGGTGCCTATTTAAATGCAACGCTGTCCAAAAACGGAACGTTTATCCCCGTAAGCCTCGCACTGCGCTGTGATGCTCGCGGCAATGTCTCTTGAAAAACCATTCGATGTCTTTTGGTCATTCAAACAAAAATAATCCGTAAAATGACCAGTACGATTTGAGTGATATACTCACAATAAGGTCTATTTCTCCCATTAACTTTCTTCCTATTTACGAGTTGATGATTTCGCGTGTTTTTCCTACTTATTTTATTTATAAGCTACAATTGAGTCATTTCCCATGTACTCTAATTCTACGCAATTTCAAAGGAGAAATTTTATAAAAAAGTTACTGCTTCGCGATTCATTGATAAAAAGTAACACCGCCTCAGTTTGAGGCGGTGTTACTTTTTATCACCTTTTTTCTCTTTATGTGAATCACTGTATCTTCTCATACAGCGTATAAATAACCAACCAATGTACACCGAAATAAGAATCATAAGTACTTGCCAAATCATCTGTACTAATCTCATCATCGTATTCCTCATGTGACAGGGTTTAATATCTAATGCTATCATTGTATCGCTTTTTTTAATTTGTCAATATCTATATCAGAATTGCATTCTTATCCGGCCTTAATAATCAAATCAGTGGCCTCTATATCTCCTGTGATGGTCACATATTGTTGCAAATATTATTATTCGATTTATACTTATCGATCTGGCACCTCTTTATGTTGGGCCATAGACGTTTGAACTTTTTCAGATATTTTGTCTCCAACGATTTGAACATCAACTATTTGCTGTGCAATTTGAATAGATATGTTGTCGATATATCCATTATGGGATAGCTGCTGCTCTCGTTCAAAGGCTACATCTGGCCGCAGAGCAGTACGGCGCTGTCGAACGCTGTCCTCGTCTTCCGGCTGAATCATATTCTCAATTTCAAGGTACTGTTTTATGGTGGCGGAAAGCTGCTGTGTAAGGCTTTCTCTCTGCGCTGCCAGCTTCTCCTGCATTTCTTCCAGCTTGTCCAAGTAACTGCCGAAGCGCTGGGCTTCACCATTATTTTTGCAATCGAGGTTGTGCAGAATCATTGCTTGACGGCTGCGGAGTTCTTCGATTTTCTCGGTCAGCGCGGCAATTTGCTCGGCAAGCTGACGGCGCTGGGCAATTTGCAACAGGGATGCGGTGTTGCGAGTGGTTTGCAGTTGCTCTTGCTCGGATTTCTTGTCAGCAAGCTGTTGTGTTACCGCATGATAATCTTGCAGAATGGGGCGGTAATAGTTGACCTGACGTTTCCATGTATCGACCTGTTTGTTGTTCACCAACAGGCGGTATTGCAGCATTATCAAACTGCTGCGCAGCCGTTCCAGCGTTTCCGCAATATGCTCTACGGTATTCTCAACGGCCTTGGACAGCTTGGCAAGCTGGGCTTTCAGTTCGCGCAGCAGCTTGTTGTCCGCGCGGATTTGGCGGTTCAGTTCACAGCGGTCTGCCTTGATGCCCTGCAATTCAAGGTTTCGGGCTTGGCTGCCCTCATGCACTGTGGGCTGCTCATCCAGCCCCAGCGCCGCATGGCTTAGATGGGTTACACGGACGGATTGCTGTTTTTCTTCCAGTGTGCGGTTCACGGCATCTGCCCACGCTTCCCGCCAGTCCAGTAATTGCTCCGGGCTGTTCCATCGCGCACACAGCGGGTTTTGTCGCCCTAATTTCACCGCTTTCGGCTGCTTCGAGCAGCGTTTCCACCCCGGTTCGCGGGCGGCCTGTGTGGGCGTCAGCCACGCCGATACGCCCGCTGTGTTCTTGTACTTATATTGCTTTTCCCAGCCGTTCTCTTTTGCCTGCAAAAACTCCTGTGCTGTAAAGCCACGTTCCTCATCGGCTTTGCGGCACAGGTATTCTTTTTGCGTTTTGCCTTGCCATTTTCCGTGGACATCCAACGGGCGCATCGTCAGCATAATGTGTGCATGGGGGTTATGCCCATCCGGGTCGTGGATGGCGAAGTCGGCGCACATACCCTTGTCTACACATTCCGTTTGGATGAAGCCGCGCAGAAGCAGCAGCCAATCATCCCGCCCAAGTTCAACGGGCAGGGCAACGATCAACTGGCGAGCAAGGCGGCTGTCCTTGGTTTTCTCGGCAGACTCCACCGCTGCCCACAGGGTCTGTCGGTCTTTCCACGCTGCCGGGGCTTGGGGCGGCAGTAAGATTTCTGTATAGAGGACACCGCCTTTCTTGGTGTAGTCATGGGTAAGGCCGTCATAATCGTTGTACAGCCGTTCTCCACTCTGATAGGCAGCGGCGGCGATAGCAGAACGGCCTGCTCCACGGCTGATGATTTTTGACTCGAAATGATAGATAGCTACAGCATATCACCTCCGCGATAAAAAGTCCTCCCGCCTCAGCGGGCGCACATACCACCGCCGGCTTGCCGGTGGTGAGTAAGTGCGCACTTCGGTGAGGGAGAGCTGCCCCTCACGGGGCATTGCTCAGTTTATCGTGCAGCTTGCGTGGCAAGTCAGCCATCGGAATGTCGCGTATCTCCGGCCATACACTTTCCAGTATCGCGCCCTCTTGGATAAGTCGGCGGGTTCGCGCCTTGCGCTCTTTCTGGCGGTTGCGTGCCTGCACAGCTTCCAGCCTGTGCCGTGCCTGTATCAACTTTTTCTCATCTTCGGTCATGCTTTCTCCTTTTTGGTGTGAAAATCAGCCTTGTTTGGGTGTCTGCGTTTTGGGGCTGAAATTCTGCCGCTGCTTATCGCCATTTGTACTGCTGCTCTGAACAAAAGCAGCATCTTCCATCTGGCATCTGCACCCTATCGGGAGGATTCTCTCTTTTCCGAACAACATCTGCCGCGTCCTGCGCGGGGAACGGCAGCGTTTGCAGTAAGCCAGCCCACTGACAGCATCGGGATATTCATCCGGCTGGAGCGGGCGTTCTGCCACAAACTCGTCCAGACATTCCTGTAAAGTCCGCACAGGCATATCAGCCACCCACAAAATCCCAGTTGATGCTGTCTTTCACAGGTTCTTTTACAGGCTGGGGAGAAACAGCGGCAGGGTTCTGCGCCATCCCGGTTATGCACCCTGCCAGAAAGACCGGCATCGTCTCCCGCAAAGTATCCCGCACTGCATCCACGATTTGCTGCACAAACTGTTCCTCGCGCGCTCGCGTCTCCAGATAAGGGTCATCCTGCGTCTGGTAGTAGCGGTCAAAGTAGTCCACCACCGCTGTGGCGACCGCTTGGTTGTACGACTTGAACACCGATTTATCCATCGTCTGCAAATACTGCCATGCTTTCCGCTGCGGCTCTTTGCCAAGGTTGAACCGCAGGTTGGTCGTCCGTATCTCCGACACGGTTTCACCCTCGGAGCATCTGGCGGTAGGCCATGTACTCGTACCCCTTGGCAGCGGCGCAGATGTCATCCACAATGGTGACTTGCTCCGGGTCATAGCTGCCGAAGTGCTTGACCAACTGCCCACCGCCGCCCACGATGGTCAAGTGCGTGGTGGCAGGGTCGTACTCGTAACTGCGCAAGGCTGCAAACAGTTCGGCTACATAGCCGGATGCAACTTCTCGAATACAGGCGAGATAGTCGGCATCGATTTTTGCCGTGCCTGTCCGCAAAATCTGCTCCACCGTGCTGTCGCTGATTTTGCTGCCAAAACGCCGAAGCACCGCTTCTTTAGCGCGGATCATGCACTGGTTCACACCGATTTTCTCCGTCCAACAGCGGCTTTCCTGCGGCTGAGAATCCGTCAAGTAGAGCAGATTCATTGTGCCGTTGCCGATGTCAGCCAACAGATGCTCTCCCTCGAAGTCTGCCAGCTGCTGAACAATGGCCGCATAGCCCTGCGGATACACCTTGCAGCCCACGATGCGAAGCTGAAACAGATTCCCATTGAAGCGGAAACGTATCGTTTCGTTCTGCATCAGATACTGCCGGAAGCTCTCACGCTGGCTGCCGACCCAGCTCAGCGGCAGCCCCACCGACAGACACAGGCTGGCGGTGAACAGCCGGTATTGCTCCAACTCTTTGGCGATGGCCGCCAGCGTCAGCAGATAGAAATCGCCGTCCGTTGACTTGTCTGCCACAAAGCCCTTGTGACCTTCTCCCACGCGGTAGAATTTACCGCCGTATTCCAGCACATCACCCTTGAACATGGGCGCGGTGTCGTAAGCGGTAATAGCCGTAGGGAAAATGGTATTGGCGGTTTTCATATTGCCATACCCTTGGTCGATGCCGATAATTGTAATGTCATTGAATTGCTTCATCGGGGAATCATCTCCTCTCTCCGTGTATCTTCTGCTCCATCATCTGCAAAAGCATTTCCTGCGATGTTTGCATGCCTGCCGGGTTGTCGTAGGATGTGACCTCAAACGTCACCCTGCCGATTTTGTGCCGATAGGCTTTTGATAAAATTTTCTTCTCTTGCCTTATAAAAAAGCCCCCTTTCGGAATGTTGCTGCCGACACCGATTTTGGTATCGGGTTACAGATTCATTTTATCGAAAGCGGGCTGCTTTAGCATTGATGGGAAATTGTGCGGAAATTGAGCGCAGGAAAATGAACATAGAAAAAGCGGCCCTCTCACTTTCGTGAGAGAACCGCTGTGCCGTCAGCCTGTTAGTTTATGGGGTTCTTGGAAAAATCGGATTCCGTTGCTTTCCAGATACTCCCGATACATCTGACGTTGTTCTTCCATAAGGGCAGGCATTTCACCATACAGTTGTCGGTAAATATTCTGAACTTCCCGCACAAGAGCATGACCTTTTTCTTCGTTGCCGGTTTCGATTTCCATAATGCCAAGCTGATAAGTTTCTTTTAGATATTGCACCAAAGCCAAAAGCATTTTCCGGCGTTTTTTCATCTGCTCGGCATGTTCCACAGCATCTTCGGAATCCTCACTTACAGGTGGGAATATTTTTTCGAGTGCAAATGGGATTTCTTTAAAAATATTCTCCGCCTTTACAATTTTGTAAGGCCCGGTCATTGGCTGGATCACGATACATTTGGACATCCGGGCCTCGGTAAAAACTACCGGGTCATAGTCCGGCGGCAAGATGATCTGTTCGCAGACCTTTGCCCGTGCTTCGCGTTTTACAAACTCACGCTGCATTGCGAAGCACAGCAGTAAGGACAAAAACTCTGCGACCTGCGCGGAAACGGAGAAATCCCGTTCCGCGTATAATGACTTTTTCTTGCTGGTGGAAATGGAAACATCCTGCATCAACAAGTCACACTCGCTCTGCGCTGCCATTGCGGGGTCCGACATAATGGTAAGTATTTTTGTTTCCATGTCCTGCGTCAGCTTTTCTTGGTTCTCACCGACAAGGTAAAAGGATGTGATCTTCGGGCTGACCCGCGCTGTGCCGTTGAGCCAGCGGCAGACCTGTCCGTTGTCGAAGGTGAAATCTTCGGCATCTGTACTTTGCAGAAAGCTGCCGAACAGCAAACAAAGTAAGTCTAATTGGTTTCCCAGCGCATCCGCATAAATGTATCTGCGCAGGGTCACCACAAACGAGCAGAAGTCTAAACGCTCCATTCGCGTACCCCCTAACTGTAATTCGGTTTTCAAGGTTCTTTCAAATTCAAATAAGCGTCATTCTTTCTGCAAGCAGGCGGAAATCTTTCGTTACCCAATCATCTGATTACGGAACTCTCCGTATTTTGAGGCGTTTCCTGCATGGATGCCGATAGAGATGAACAATACATAGTATAGCAAGTTCTCCGCCATATTGCGAGAGATGACGATGATTATTCACAAAAGTTTCAAATATTAGCATTTGCGCGATGTGCAATTTGCACACAATTCCCGCTCAATGACTTTTGCGGCGGCAGTCCGTATACTTGAAAAAATCAAGCAAAAAAGAACCGCCATTCAGCAAAAAATGTGTCGAAAGCCCCTACACAAATCGTGCAAAGAGAGTTATACTACAGCTGGCAGACATCCTGAATCGCTGTTCGGAAAGGATGGAAAATGAAAGAGAAACAGCTACAGGATATTACCGCTTTATATGGCAGATTGAGCCGCGATGATGAAGTCGGCGGCGAAAGCATGAGCATCCAATCCCAGCGCGCCATTCTGGGGCAGTATGCCAAGGAACACGGTTTTACGAATTGCCAGTTCTTTATGGATGATGGCTACTCCGGCACAAACTTTGACCGCCCTGCATTTACTGAAATGATGGAACTGGTCGAGCAGCGGCGGGTGCGAACGATTATTGTAAAAGACCTGTCGCGCCTTGGCCGCAACTATCTGGAAGTCGGGCGCTACACGGAAGTAATCTTCCCGGAGAATAAGGTGCGGTTCATTGCCATCACGGATGGCGTGGATTCCGCTGCCGGAGATAACGAATTTGCACCGTTCAAAAATATCATCAATGAATGGTATGCCAAGGACATCAGCCGCAAGGTCAAGTCGGCGTTCAAGGCAAAGGCACTGCGTGGGGAATACACGGGCGCGTACCCGCCGTATGGTTATGACCGTGACCCCAATGACCGCCACAAGCTCGTTCCGAATCAGTACGCATGGGTCATCAAGGAAATTTTTCAAATGGCGCTTGCGGGTAAAAGTTGCAGCATCATTGCAAAGGAACTGGGCGAAAAGCAAGTTCTCCGCCCACAGGCGTACCTGCACGAAAAGTTTGGAACTTTTGCGTCAGATATTGTTCTGACCTATCCGTATGCGTGGGATCACAGCACGGTTCGTGCCATTCTGATGAATCAAGTCTACATCGGGAATATGGTGCATTTCCGCACCGGCACACAAAATTTTAAATCTAAAAAGATGATTTGGAAGCCCGAAACGGATTGGGTCGTTGTGGAGGGAACGCACGAAGCGCTGGTGGATGCCGAGACTTTCTGGACGGTGCAGGAACGCATCAAGGTCAAGCAGCCGGGCAAAAAGCGCAGCGAGAATAACATCTTTCGCGGCATCATGTTCTGCGGGGAGTGCGGCAAGCGCATGGCATTTTGTAGCCGCAAAAAAGATGAACGCCGTAAGTCGCTGGGTACATTCAGCTGCAACGCCAATCGGCGCTACGGCGGCAAGGTGTGTACCACGCATTATATCTCGCTGGAACAGGTCAAGGCTATCGTTCTGGCGGACATCCGCCGCCACGCTATGCTGGCTGCCGAGGATACTGATGCGTATGCGGACTATCTGATGGGGTTGTCACAGGCCGGGCAGCTGAACGAGCAGAAAGCCATGAAAAAAGAGTTGGACGCAGCCCAGCGCCGCCTGTCCGAACTGACCACGCTGGTGCAGCGCATCTACGAGGATAACGTGTTCGGACGGCTCTCGGATGACCTCTATCAGACCCTATCTGCCAAGTATGAAGCGGAAACAAAAGAATTGAAAACCCGCGCCGCAGAAATTCAAGCGTTGCTTACAGAAGCAACCACCAAAACGCAGGGCATACAGGATTTCGCCGATTTGGTCGCCCCGTATGCCGATATTACGGAGTTGGACGAGGAACTGGTTCACACGCTGATTGAGAAAATCATCGTCCACGAGAAAGAGATAATTGACGGTGAAACGGTTATGCGCATCGAAATCTACTACCGCTTCATCGGCAAAACCAGCGATTGTCTCAATCGCTCCGTAGCCCCCATAAAAACAAAAACAGAATCCGTCGTTGCAACGGATTCTATTGCTTGACGAATGTGGTGCGTAAAAAGTAAAGCGCCCGCGCCCTAAAAACAGCCCGCGGGGCTGTTTTTGCCCCGCGGTACGCTGGACGCGGGGCCCGGGCTTTTCGATTCCCGCACGGGTCACCTTTTACGCCCGACACCTATTAAAAAGCGGATACAAAGAAAAAAGCACTACCTCAAATGAAGTAGTGCTTTTTGGTGACCCGTGCGGGAATCGAACCCACGTTAACGGCGTGAGAGGCCGCTGTCTTAACCGCTTGACCAACGGGCCATAAAAAAGAGAAGCCGGCATCTACCTATTTTCACAGGCCGTTTCCAGCCAACTATCTTCGGCACAAGTGAGCTTAACTTCTGTGTTCGGAATGGGAACAGGTGGAACCTCACCGTCATCGACACCGGCCATTCACATGGCGCTTGTCATGCTTCTCTTTTCTTGAGGATGTACCCTCAAAACTGAATATCGAACCGCTTTCTTAGCAAACAGAGTATCTGATCAAGATGGGGTCAAGCCCTCGACCTATTAGTACACGCTAGCTGAACGGATCACTCCGCTTACACTGTGTGCCTATCAACCTTGTAGTCTTCAAGGGGTCTTACCTGATTGACTCAGTGGGATATCTTATCTTAAGGCCGGCTTCACGCTTAGATGCTTTCAGCGTTTATCCGATCCGAACATAGCTGCCCAGCTGTGCCACTGGCGTGACAACTGGTGCACCAGAGGTTCGTCCATCCCGGTCCTCTCGTACTAGGGACAGCGCCTTTCAAATATCCTGCGCCCACGACAGATAGGGACCGAACTGTCTCACGACGTTCTGA
>OLNE01000782.1_pt1 | contig 27473 bp, 26 predicted proteins | sample 1672431 | NCBI WGS metagenome assembly OLNE01 (sample SAMEA3136685, study PRJEB25190) | human gut metagenome | reverse complement strand
CTGCTTCAAGATCGTCGTCATCTTCTCTACCAGGAGTTTTCAGATCGAATTTCTTAATTGCAAAAAGGAATACAAAGTAAAATACGAGGAATGCTGCGATTCCAAGAGGAATGATGAGCCATGTTTTCTGAGCTGCCGGAAGGGAAGCTGAGAAAAATAAGTCCATAGCACCAGCTGAGAAACTGAATCCAGCACGGAATCCAAGAGCAACTGTGATTACTGTGAAGATACCATACAGTAATGCATAGATTAAATAAAGGGCAGGTGCAAGGAACATGAAACCGAATTCGAATGGTTCAGTAACACCGCAGATGAATGCACAGATAGCTGCGGAAGCTACAAGACCGATTGCGATTTTTTTCTTTGCAGGTTTTGCACATTTAACCATTGCAAGAGCTGCACCAGGGATACCGAACATCATACATGGGAAGAATCCGGACATGTACATTCCAAGGCTCCAGGATACGTCGGCAGATGTCTGTCCAGCCCAGAAGTGCTGTAAGTCACCAAGACCAATTGTATCAAACCAGAATACGTTGTTCAGTGCGTGATGTAAACCAGTTGGGATTAACAGACGGTTCAGGAATGCATAGATACCTGCACCAACTACGTCCATACCAACGATTGCTTTTCCGAGTGCAACAAGTGCGCTGAAGAGTAATGGCCATACGAAAAGTAATACAGCAGATACGATGATGGAAACAGCACCGGCGATAATTGCTACACAACGCTTGCCGCTGAAGAATGATAACCAGTCCGGAAGCTTTGTGCCTTTGAATTTGTTGTAGCATGTTGATCCGATGATACCTGCCAGGATACCGATGAATGGGTTTGCAATCTTATCGAATGCAAGAGTTTTTGTCGCACTGTCAGCGATAGATGGCATGATTGTTGTAACAAATCCTGTTGAAAGGAGTGTTGTGAGCATCAACCAGGAAGCCAGAGCAGCGATTCCGCCTGTTCCGTCGTTCTTTTCCGACATACCGACACCAACGCCGATTGCGAAAAGAATAGCCATGTTATCGATAAGTGCACTGCCTGCTTTTACTAAAAACAGACCGATGAGGTTAGCTGCTCCCTGGATGTCTCCACCCTGCATGGTTGCCGGACATAACCGGTAACCAATACCCATGAGGATACCACAGATAGGTAATAATGCGACTGGAAGCATTAAAGCTTTACCGAGTTTCTGAAGAAATTTCATATATTTCCCCCTCCTTTTGTTTATACTAAACTGGACTGCTCCAGCTAGTTACGTTTAGTGCACAGAGATTATTTTGAGAGTTTGAGAACGGCTTCATCTAACTCAACGTTTCCTTCTTTCTGAAGAGTAATTTTAGAATAATCATCTGTGTTGCAGATCAGAACCGGAGTGATCGTATTTAAACCGGCCTCTTTTATTTTGGTGAAATCTACTTCCATCAGCAGATCTCCTTTTTTGACCTGATCTCCGGCTGCAACATGTGCTGTAAATGGTTCACCTTTAAGAGTAACGGTATCCAGTCCGATGTGAATCAGAAGTTCAGCACCCTGGCTGCTTGTCAGCGTCACTGCATGAAGTGTGTCAAATACCATAGTCACTTCACCGTCAGCAGGTGCATATACTTTTCCTTCAGAAGGAATCACTGCAAATCCGTCACCAAGAATCTTTTCAGAAAAAGTCGGATCCGGAACTTCTGTAAGCGGAACTACTTTTCCTTTACAAGGTGGATAAATTACAATTCCTTTTTCTTTTCCTTTGAAAAATCCTAACATGTTATTCTCTCCTTTGTCAGAAAAATTGCTTAAAAAAAGAACATTGTTAAAATCATTAACAGAAAATCTGCACAATTTTTAAGCGAATTTATCTTGATGCTCTATTTATATTAACTAATACACTACGTTTTGTCCAGAACTTTTTATTGATTTTTTTTAGTGGATGTAAAACAGAACGATTTTTATGCCGGATCCTTCATCCTTTTTCTTTACCTTTTTTCTTAAGTTTACGATAAGTTCCGGGAGTCATGCCACAGGATTTACGGAAACTCTGGGACAAATAACTCTGAGAGGAAAACCCTACCAGATGAGCAATATCTGAAATTCTGTAATCTGAATTTTCAAGGAGTTCTTTACATACATCGATGCGTTTCTGTGTCAGATAATTTATCGGAGAAATCCCATAATACTTTGTGAATCTGTGACTCAGATAATACTTGTTCAGGTGACTGAGAGCAGCCAGATGATCCAGTGTGATATTTTCTCCGTAATTGGAGTCAAGATAACGCTTGATGTATGCGCATTCTCTGCTGGGAGTCTGTGATGTGATCAGTTCAAAAGGAGAGTCAGTAATGCGCTGAAGCTGGAGAAGCAAAACGTCCAGCATGTGTTTACAGATGATCTCATATCCTTTGGACTGTTCATCCAGCTCCTGAAACAGAGAGTTAAAGTAGAATAACAGATCCTTCTTTTTTTGTTTGCAGTTGAAAATGCGATATTCTTTTTGGGTATTAAAAGAAAAAGACAATCCGTCTACTCCGACAGTGAAATAACTGAGAGGAGGGGTTCCCTTTGAAATCTCTGTGTGTCTGATATGAGGATTGACGATGATCAGATCATCCTTGGAAATTGGATATATTTCATCCTCAAGGAGAAATTCGCCATGTCCATCCCGTACATAAAATAATTCAGTAAAAGAATGCGAGTGGGGAATGCTTGGCCAGTCACCTTCATAGCGGGAAGAGGATGCATTCAAAAGTCTGACATTCTGTGAAGTAGATTCTTCAGGAGTGAAACGAAGAGACTGTGTGCTCATAGAAAGTGTCTCCTTTCATATTGCTGTAGATTACATTTGAAAATTTAGTAATATTGTCCAATTCGAATGATAGTGTTTACAACAGTTTTTCAAGCCATTGGGTTTGAATTTTGGCATAAATGCACAAAAAAACAGAAAAATAAAAACCATATGAGATATTATGACAAAAGAAAACAAATATTGTAAAACTATGCATAACATTTTTATATAATATCATAAATAACTTTAAAGAGCAAGATATCTAAAAAACAAAGCAATAAGCGAATTGAAAAAGCTTTGAAAAGGACGTATCATATAAGTACTTTAAAGGAGAGAGATTTAATATTTATTAAAAGTTTCAAGGGAGGAAAATTTAAGTCCAGCCGGAGACCCGGATGCATATGTAGCAGAAAATCAGTTTTATATACGAAAAGGTGTCCCGCTGCTGCGCAAAAACATGAGCGATGGTGAAGTGACACTGAAGAATAATACGATCGCAGAAATTAATAATTAACCTGAAATCCCCCTTCTTTTGGGCACATTACAAGCTTGAAAGAAGGGGAGGTTTGTATTATTCTGGTAGTCAGGAGGTGCTTTTTATGAGTGATTATATCAGAACATTTACAGGGAAAAAATTCTATCCAATGGAACCGGATCCGGCTGCGATCTGCATAGAAGATATCGCTCATGCGTTACCTATGATATGCCGTGGAAACGGGCATGTACACAGCTTCTGGTCAGTGGGAGAACACTGTATCTGCTGTGCAAAGGAAGCAGAAGCCCGTGGATTTTCAAACCGGGTCATACTGGCATGTCTGCTGCATGATGCAAGTGAGTGTTATATGTCAGATGTACCGCGGCCGTTTAAGAAAGAACTGGGATTTTACCAGGAACAGGAAGAAAAGCTTCTGCGTATTATATATAGGAAATTTCTTGGTTCTGATCTGACAGAAGCAGAGCAGGCGCAGCTTCGCGAAATAGACAATGATCTGCTCTGGTATGATCTGGAAGTGCTGTTGAAAGAAAAACAGTCCGGTACTGCACCGAAGATCCACATAAAACTGGATTATCAGGTGCGGCCATTTGAAACTGTTGAACAGGAATATCATCAGCTGTTCCTGAGATATTCATCAAAATAGTTTACAGTGAGTCCTGCCTGTTTGCGGAGTTCATTTACCTTATTGCCTACATATTGTATGTCTTTCATAGTAACCTCATTCTTTCTGAAATTGTGAAAAAATAATCCTGATAGGAAAGTTAACACGGGAAATTTAGATGCCAAATACTCCAACTTATAAGATATTAAATAAAACTTAAAGGTTGAAAAATTTAAACGAGGCGTTCTCCGCAGGGGGAACGCCTCAATTTGTTAACTTTCTTTACTGGATTGGTTCAAAATCTACAGCACCATGTTTACACAGTGGGCAGATGAAGTCTTCCGGAAGCTCATCGCCTTCGTAGACATATCCGCAGACCTTGCAGACAAATCCTTTTTTTCCTTCTGTCTGCGGTTTTGGTTTTACATTGTTCTGATAGTAGGTGTAGGTCATGGTTTCCTGATCACTCATGACACGAGCCTCTGTAACGCTGCAGATGAACATTCCATGAGTTCCGAGATCTACATACTGTTCAACCTTGAGTGACATGAAAGCATTGATATACTTATCCAGGAATACGAGTCCATTGCCAGAACGGTTGACCTTCTGTCCGGCAAATTTATCTGCGGTTCTGCCGGACTGGAAACCAAACTGCTGGAATACTGAGAATGGTGCGTCGACGGACAGGCAGTTTACATTCAGCACTCCGGTCTGTTGGATGATATGGTGTGAATAATTGGCTTTATTGATATTTACAGCTACTCTGTACGGATTATCGGTCAGCTGTGTGACTGTATTTACAATCAGGCCATTGTCACGTTTTCCATCATTGGATGTCACAACATAGAGACCATAGCCGATGCGGAAAAGAGCAGACATGTCATTTTTATTGGCAAGATTATCACTCTTGGCAATATATTCTTTGCAAAGTTCATCGGACATTGTTTCAATCTGTTTTCTGTTATCTTCTTTAACAGCTGACCAGATATGAACATTGTTTTTTGTCCAGTTGATCTTTGGGCATGGTGCCATCATTTCTTTCATGATCTTTGCTGCGAGAGGAGCCCAGGAGCCGTTCTCAATAAGGGCCACGGTACGGTTCTGGAAATTGTGTTCCACCAGTCTTGTGATAAAGTCATTCATGAAAGGATAGATGCTTGCATTGTAAGTGGTTGTTGCAAGGACAAGTTTTGAGTAGCGGAAAGCATCACTGATCGCCTGTGACATATCGTCTCTGGCAAGGTCATAAACAAGGACTCTTGGACATCCTTTTGATCTGAGCTTTTCAGCAAGGAGATAGACAGCATCTCTGGTATGACCGTAAACAGAAGTGTAGGCGATTACGATTCCATCAGCTTCTGGTGTATAAGAAGACCAGGTATCATAGAGTTCGATATAATGTCCAAGATCTTCAGTGAGGACAGGACCGTGGAGCGGACAGATCTTCTGGATATCAAGGGTGGCGGCAACTTTAAGAAGATCCTGCACCTGCTTGCCGTATTTTCCTACGATTCCGATGAAGTAGCGTCTTGCTTCGTTATCCCATGGTTCCTCGGCATCGAGGGCACCGAATTTGCCAAATCCGTCAGCAGAGAAGAGAACTTTTTCTGCGCTGTCATAGGTGACCATAACTTCCGGCCAGTGGACCATTGGCGCAAAAACAAAGGTCAGCTGATGATAGCCAAGAGAAAGTGTTCCACCGTTTTCTACTTCAATCTTGCGGCCGGTGAGGTCAAGATTAAAGAAGTTCTGGATCATATTAAAAGCTTTCGCATTGGAAACGACAGTTGTGTCAGGATATACTTTGAGGAAGTTTGCAACATTTGCAGCGTGGTCCGGTTCCATATGCTGAACGATGAGATAATCTGGTCTGCGGTCGGCCAGAACCTGCTGAATGTTATCCAGCCATTCATGCGTAAAGTTGGCATCTACCGTATCCATAACAGCAATTTTTTTATCAAGGATTACATAAGAGTTATAGGACATGCCGTTAGGAACCTTGTACTGACCTTCGAAAAGATCAATCTGGTGATCATTAACACCGACATATTTGATGGTATCTGTAATCTTCATAGTGTGTGTCCTCCAATTCATAATAGTGTTTATTTGAAAAGTTCTTATCTGTAATTTTGTTAAAAGTATAACAGAATAAATGGAAAAAATCTGTTGCAAAAGTCACAAAAACAGATCTTCCTGCAAAAATATATGCTATAATCAGGAAAAGCGGGGTGAAAACGATGGAACATATTACACTTTTTACAGATATTCTGCCCGAAGAACAGGAAAGAATGCGCATCTGTTTTCATGCAAAAGAAGCAACGTTCAAAAATGGGGAGACAATTATGGAATATTCCAGTTCCATGAAAAAAATCGGAGTGATCCTTTATGGAAGAGCGGTGCTCTACTGTTGTGATGCTGAAGGGAATCAGGATATGATCGATGAACTGAACAAAGATGCTGTTTTTGGTGAACCGTTTCTTCTTCCTACAGATGCACAGCATTATTATGTCTGTGCTGCAGAAGAGACAAGGGTGATGTTTATAGATTATGAACATGTGATAAAGCGTTGTGAACAGGCATGCCATCATCACAGTCAGATGGTCAGTAATCTGTTTCAGCTCATTGCTGTTCAGTCAGGACAGCAGACGGAACGCATCTATATGCTCTCAAGATCAAGTACACGTAAGAAACTTTTGTCTTATCTGAATGCACTTTCAGCAGAAAAACAAAGCAGAGATCTTACACTTCCAATGTCCTATACAGCATTGGCACAGTATCTGAGTGTAGACAGAAGTGCCATGACAAGAGAACTGAAAAGTCTTGAACAAAAGGGGATTCTGGAGAAAAAGGGAAAGCAGATCCATATAAACAAAAGTATATAAACAGAAGTAAAAAACAGGAATGACAGAATTTTCCAGATATTTTACATAAGTATGCTCTGAATTTGATTTTCTTATTTTATAGTAGGCTGGATAATGAAAAAAGACAAATCTGTGGAGGATACAAAATAATGAAACAGGAAGTTTATATGAATCGGGAATTATCCTGGCTGAAATTCAATGAAAGAGTACTGGAAGAGGCAGAAAATGAACATGTTCCGTTTGCTGAGCGTCTGTCCTTTGTAGCAATTTATCAGAGTAATCTTGATGAGTTCTTTATGGTAAGAGTTGGGTCTCTGCTGGATCAGATGCTGTTGTCCGGAGATGTAAGAGAAAATAAAACCAATATGACTCCAAAGGAACAGATCCATCAGATTCTGAAAGTGGTTCGTAAATTAAACCAGCGTAAAGATGCGGTATATGAGACACTGATGGATAAACTGGAAGAAACAGGTGTCAGTATGGTTGACTTTCAACGTCTCAGTATAGAAGAAAGTGCATATCTGGAGGTGTTTTTTGACTCAGAGATACTTCCGCTTCTTTCCCCTACAATCGTGGGAAAACGCCAGCCTTTCCCATTCCTCAAAAATCGTGATATATATGCAGTATGTGTTCTGCAGACAAAGAGCGGAAAAGAAAAACTCGGAATTGTACCATGCAGTAAAGAGGTGTTTCCTGAATTGATAGAACTTCCGACAAAAAGACGTTTTATGCTTGTGGAAGAACTGATTCTTCATTTTCTTCCAAAAGTTTTTGCAGGGTATAAAATCCTGTCAAAATCACTGATGCGTATTACAAGAAATGCAGACATTGATGCAGATGCACTTTATGATGAGGATCTGGATTACAGGGAATTTATGGTGGAACTGATCAAGAAAAGAAGGAAACTCGCACCGCTTCGTCTGGAACTGTCAAGAGATATGGATGATACAATCGTAAGGACACTCTGTAATTATCTGGATCTCGACACCAGACAGGTGTTCAGAAGCTTTGCACCACTTGATCTTTCTTTTGTATATCAGCTGCAGGATCATCTGCGTACCAGACCAGAGTTGTTTTTTGAAAAAAGAGTTCCACAGCCATCATCGGAATTCGATCTTGAAAAACCAATTCTTCCACAGATAAGAGAAAAGGACAAGCTGCTGTCTTATCCGTTCGAAAGCATGAGACCGTTTCTTCGTATGCTGCATGAGGCGGCAAATGACAAATCTGTAATAGCGATCAAGATGACTTTATATCGTCTGTCGCGACAGAGTAAAGTAGTGGAAGCACTGATCGAAGCCGCTGAGAATGGCAAAGAGGTTTTTGTCATGATCGAACTGAAGGCACGTTTTGATGAGGAAAATAATATTGAATGGTCCAGAAGACTGGAAGAGGCAGGATGTCGTGTCGTTTATGGACTGGACGGTTACAAGGTACACTCAAAACTGTGTCTGATCACACGTAAGACTGATGAGGGAATCGAATATTATACCCAGATTGGAACAGGTAATTATAATGAAAAAACAAGCCGACTTTATACAGATCTTTCTTATATGACTGCCAGAGTGGAAATCGGACTTGAAGCAGCTGATGTTTTTCAGGCACTGGATAAAGGTGAAACAGTAAAAGAAACACAGCATCTTCTTGTAGCACCGAACTGTCTGCAGAATAAAATTCTTGCAATGATCGATGAAGAAATTCATCATGCAAAAGCAGGAGAAGAGTCATATATTGGACTGAAAATGAATTCTCTTACAGACAAAAAAATAATTGATAAACTGATCATGGCATCAGAAGCCGGAGTGAAAATTGACATGGTGATCCGTGGAATTAACTGTCTTATTCCACAGGTTAAAGGAAAAACAGATAATATCCGTGTGATCAGCATTGTCGGACGTTTTCTGGAACATTCCAGAATCTATATTTTCGGCTGTGGAGAACGTAAGAAAATATACATCGCATCTGCTGACTTTATGACCAGAAATACGGTACGTCGTGTGGAGGTTGCAACACCGATCTGTGATTCCGAAATCGCACAGCGTTTGGAAGAAATGTTTATTACAATGCTGAGTGATAATCAGAAAGCAAGAGAGGAAGATGGAGAGGGTAATTACAGTCTTGTAAATATGCGGGAGGATACCCCATTGAACTCGCAGGAGTTCTTTTATAAGGCAGCATACAGAGAAGTGTAAATTTAGAGAAAATCATTAGAAAATCATTAGAAAATCCCCCTGATCATCAGTGATATATGGTATACTTTTATGGAACTGCCTGTACAGATTTATGTCAGGAGTAAGTAAAAGTATTGTATATCAGTGAGATTAGAGGGATTTTAAAATGAAAAAATATACTCTGGAAGTATGTGTGGATTCTGTAGAATCTGCAATGGCAGCAGTCGAGGGAGGCGCAGGCAGACTGGAACTTTGCGGAGATCTGATCATTGGCGGAACGACTCCGGGACCATGGCTGTTTGATGAAATAAGAAAGCGCTCAGATATCAGACTTCATGTGATGATCCGCCCGCGTTTTGGGGATTTTTGTTATACAGAGGCAGAGTTTGCCATTATGAAAAACGCGGTGACAGATTTCAGAAAAATGGGAGCAGAAGGGGTGGTATTTGGGATACTGAAACCGGATGGTACCTTAAATATGGAACAGATGAAGGAATTGGTGGATGCAGCAGGAGACATGTCCGTAACTCTTCACAGAGCGTTTGATATGTGTGTGAATCCAATTGCAGCTATGGAGCAGGCAATTTCATTGGGAATTGATACAGTCCTTACTTCGGGACAGCAAAATGAATGCCTGCAGGGGGCAAAGCTTTTAAAAGAGCTTGAAGAAAAGAGCAAAGGACGTATCGAGATACTGGCAGGAAGCGGCGTCAATGCAGAAACCATCCGTCACTTATATCCGCTTACCGGAATAAAGGCCTATCATATGAGCGGCAAAAAAGTGGCTGACAGTGAGATGCAATTCAGAAATGATGGTGTAAATATGGGACTTCCAATGTTCTCAGAATATGGAATATGGCGGACGGATGCAGAGAATGTCCGTGAAGCCCGAAAAGCTCTGGAAGAGTTGTGAATTGGAGGTCAGACAGGTGATAAAAGATACAGATAATAATAAATTTTCAGTTTGTATTGAGAAAGGTGGTCAGAGAGATCAGGCGGAATCTTTTGCAAGAAAAACAGGATGCCAGATCATTGATAAACCAGGAAAACAACTGACGGTTTTATTTAATGCAAAAGGAGTTTCACTGACTGGATATGGACTGACATACCAGGGAGATTTCGAAAATATGCTTCATCGAGTAACGAATGGCCGCCTGCAGCATGAAATGCTGGTGCGTGCTGCAAAGTCTGAAAAAGAAGGACGTAAGGCAATTGATGCTACTGCCGGAATGGGTGAGGATGCGTTTTTGCTGGCAGCACAGGGGTATGAAGTAACTCTGTATGAGCAGAATCCGGTGATCGCTGTACTGCTGAAGGATGCCTTGCGCCGTGCAAAGAAGCACCCGATACTGAAAGATATTGCAGGCAGAATGAAGCTGGTCGAAGGCAACAGTGTGGAATGTATGTCGAAGCTTCTGGATCCTGTGGATGTGATCTATCTGGATCCAATGTTTCCGGCGAGGCAGAAATCCAGTCTGATCAACAAAAAACTGCAGCTGATTCAGAAACTGGAACCGCCCTGCTCAGAAGAAACAGATCTTTTTGATGCGGCGATCAAAGCCAGCCCAGATAAGATCATTGTGAAACGTCCGCTGAAAAGTGAGTTCCTCGATGGAAGAAAACCTTCCTATACTTTGAATGGCAAAGCAATCCGGTATGACTGTTACACGTTATAAGGATTATCTGTAGCTATTCGGACTGTTGCGATTATCTCAGGAAAAAGCGGAGCAGTTTATTATTAAATTTACTGTATGGCTGGTATCTCATTGGCAGATCCAGCCATGTTTTTTTGTCTACGATACTCTTGCTGTGTGAGAAGGTGTAAAAGCCTTCTTTGCCATGATAACCGCCCATGCCGCTTTCACCCAAGCCGCCAAAAGGCATTTCGCTGGTGGCAAGATGAATGATCGTGTCATTAATACATCCTCCGCCAAACTGACACTGTGAGGTGACTTTACGGGCAGCTGCCTTGCTTCGTGTAAAGAAATACAGTGCAAGAGGATGTGGCATGGAGTTGATCTTATGGATCAGTTTGTCAAGTGAATCGTAGGTGAGTATCGGCATGACTGGTCCGAAGATTTCTTCCAGCATAACAGGGTCATTGTAAGTTACATGCACCATGACAGTTGGTTCAATACGAAGCAGTTCGGTATCAGTATGACCGCCATGAACAACTTTTTGCTCGTCGATCAGAGCACAGATTCTGTCGAAATGTTTTTTATTAATGATCTTTCCGTAATTCGGATTCTCAAGAGGACGGGCACCAAACTGAAGAAAAATCTGTTTCTTGACTTCTCTTATAAAATCATCTTTGACAGAAGCGTGACAGCAGATATAATCCGGTGCAACGCATGTCTGTCCACAGTTCAGATATTTGCCGAAAACAACCCTTCTGGCTGCAAGCTTCAGGTCTGCAGATTCATCAATGATACAGGGGCTTTTGCCGCCGAGTTCAAGTGTTACCGGAGTAAGGTGTGCAGAAGCTTTTTTCATGACTTCTTTGCCGACATTCTGACTTCCGGTGAAGAAGATATAGTCAAAATGTTCTTCCAGCAGACTGGTGTTTTCGGCGCGTCCGCCGGTAACAACAGTTGCCAGTTCAGGCGGGAAGCATTCGCTTATCATATCTGCGATCAATTTACTGGTAGCCGGAGAATACGCACTTGGTTTCAGGACAACTGTATTTCCGGCTGCGATCGCATCAATGAGCGGGTCGAGAGAGAGCAGAAAGGGATAGTTCCATGGACTCATGACCAGAACGACTCCGTAGGGTCCCGGTTTGGTAAAACTGCGGGAGTGGAACTGAGCGAGCGGTGTATGGACACGTTTTTCTTTTGCAAATCTGCGGATATGTTTCAGCATGTAGGAAAGCTCACTTAAGACCAGACCGGTTTCACACATATAGCCCTCGAAATCGCTTTTTCCAAGATCAGCAGACAGAGCAGCCGCAATTGCTTTTTCGTGATTCTGGATACATTTCCGGAGCCTTTTCAGGGCATCGATCCTTGCATCAATATTTAAGGTTGCATTGCTGTAAAAATATTCCCGCTGTCTTTCTATGAGGGTATGAATTTCATTCTGATTCATGAGAGAATTCCTCCTGTTTGCCGGTGATGATAATATCATACCATGAATTGATTTTATGTAAAGATTTCAAACAAAATATTGACTTGAACCATACTTCAGGTAGTATACTTATCAAGATAATACGTAACTGTGAGAGTACTGAACAGTTACGACAATACCTGAAGTATTTTTGTTACATAAGGAGGTCATTTAATATGGGAAAATCAACAGTATATTTTACTGATTTTCGTTGTCCTGTAGGAACAAGTCAACTGGACAAGCTGAGAAAGCTGTGTATTGCAGCCGGGATCAAAGACATTGACATGGATGGGAAATTTGTGGCGATCAAAATGCATTTTGGTGAGCTTGGAAATCTGGCATTTCTTCGTCCAAATTATGCAAAAGCTGTTGCGGATCTTTGCAAGGAACAGGGCGGTATGCCGTTTTTAACGGACTGCAATACGCTGTATCCGGGAAGCAGAAAGAATGCACTGGAGCATCTGAACTGTGCAAACTTAAATGGGTTCAATAGTATCTCAACAGGATGTCAGATTATCATCGGTGATGGTCTGCGTGGAACAGACGAAGTAGAAGTGCCGGTGGTAAACGGTGAGTACTGCAAGACTGCATATATCGGTCATGCGATCATGGATGCGGATATTTTTATCAGTCTGAGTCATTTTAAAGGCCATGAAGCAACCGGATTTGGCGGAGCACTTAAAAATATCGGTATGGGATGCGGAAGCCGTGCCGGCAAGATGCAGCAGCATGCAAGCGGCAAACCGGCGATCAATGAAGAACTCTGCCGTGGCTGCCGTCGCTGTGCAAAAGAATGCGGAAGTGATGCAATCACTTATGTAAACAAAAAAGCAGTGATTGATTATGATAAATGTAAAGGATGCGGCCGCTGTATCGGAGCCTGCAGTTATGATGCTGTATATAATCCGAACAGCAGTGCCAATGAACTTCTTGACCGCAAAATGGCAGAGTATGCACAGGCAGTCTGTCATGGACGCCCACATTTCCATGTGGCTCTTGTTCAGGATATCAGTCCGAACTGCGACTGCCATGGTGAGAACGATGCACCGATCCTTCCGGATATTGGAATGTTTGCAAGCTTTGACCCGGTTGCACTGGATCAGGCATGTGCGGATGCCTGCCTGAAGGCAACACCGATCGAAAACAGTCAGCTTGGAGAGCATCTGGCAGAGCCAGGATGGCACTGCCATCATGACCATTTCAAAGATTCCAACCCGAATATTGAGTGGAAAGCAACTCTGGATCAGGCTGAGAAAATCGGACTTGGTACAAGAGAGTATGAACTGAAGAGAGTCAAATAATACTAAATGATATTTTCGGGACCGGTCATGATTTTTCGTTCAGATAATCATATGCAAACTGTGCATACATTGCAGCACCACGCTTGAGGACACTTTCGTCTATAGTGTAATGATCGTTGTGATTTTTGGCAGTAAAACCAAGCGTCCTGTTCTGGCTTCCGATGAGACCAAAAACTCCCGGAACTTTTTCCATGAAGTAGGCGAAGTCTTCGCTGATCATCATTTTGGGGAATGGCTTCAGAACATCGGAACCGTACATCCTGGAAGCAGCATTTCTTGCGATCTGTACAAGTTCTTGCTGATCATTGATGATTGGAGCCGGATAATATTCGAAAGTAACTGTAGCCTTTGCTCCCATAGAATCCGCTGTATTTTCAGCGATTCTACGGAGCAGGGGCTCTGTTTTTTTACGCATTTCGGGAGAATGGGTACGGGTGGTTCCCTCCATTACGACCTTATCAGCAAGAATGTTAAAGCGCTGGCCACCGGTAATCTTACCTACGGTGACAACAAGAGGATTGAGCGGATCGTTCATGCGTGAGACAATTGCCTGAATTTCAGTGATGATATGTGCGGCAGTGAGAATTGCATCTACACCCTGATGAGGAGTAGAACCATGCGCGGCTACACCCTCGATTTCAATACGGAAATTATCACAGCTTGCCATACGAGGGCCAGATTCAAAATTCATATACGGAGCATCCAGATCACCCCAGATATGTGTTCCGTAAATAGCATCCACATCGTCCAGGAAACCGTGTTCTACATAATATTGAGCGCCATGACAGGATTCCTCCGCAGCCTGAAAAAGAATTTTGACATTTCCTTTCAGGTGTTCTTTCTGTGCCATCAGCATGCGAATACCACCAAGCAGCATGGCAATATGACAGTCATGTCCGCATGCATGCATAACACCGGGATTCTGACTGCAGAAGGCAAGCCCTGTATGTTCATCAACGGGGAGTGCATCAATGTCTGCACGGAGTGCAACGGTTTTGCTGTCCGATGTGGCCAGACCACCTTCGATCATTGCCCACAGACCGTTATAATCCGGATAATAGTGTGGAGTAAGGCCCATTTTACTGAGTTGTTTACCAATTTCTGCAGTTGTATTTTTTTCTTCAAAAGAGAGCTCGGGGTGTGCATGGAAATAACGTCGCTGTTCAATGATCCAGGCTTCATTCTGTTCTGCCATAGATTTAAAGTTCATCTAGATAACCTCCTGCAAATGTAATCTGATATCTTATCTGGTATTGAGTGTAAAGGAAAAAACTCCTGTTTGCAATAACTTCTTTGTGATGCTATGATAAAGCTATAAATCATGGCTGTTTGTTCCTCAGTGGAAAAAATATTAACGACAAGGAGAAAGATAAAATGGAATTCTGGGATATTTATGATAAAGACAAGAAACCGACAGGCCGTACCATGAAGCGCAATGACTGGTGCCTGAAAGAGGGAGAATTTCATCTTACAGTGCTTGGTGTTATTGCAAGACCTGACGGCACCTTTCTGATCACGAAACGTGTCATGACAAAAGCATGGGCACCGGGCTGCTGGGAGGTTTCCGGTGGAGCGGCACAGGCGGGAGAAGAATCGTGTGAGGCAGTTTTTCGTGAAGTACAGGAAGAGACCGGACTGGATGTGCGTGGAGCAGAAGGCGGATATATATTTACCTATAAACGCGAAAATCCAGGAGAAGGAGATAATTATTTTGTAGACGTATATCGTTTCGTTATGGATGTGGATGAAAAAGATCTGAAGCTTCAGAAAGAGGAAACTGATGGCTATATGTTTGCAACTGCGGAACAGATCAAAGCCTTTGCAGAAGAGGATAAATTTCTCCATTATGAGAGTATCAAAAGAGTGTTTGAAATCTGAAAATTTTATGGTTCGTTATTTTGTTTACACACAAATAGGCATTGCCATTTTCGACTGAATCTCGTATAATGTGACATAGATAAGGACATATTATGGAGGCGTTTCAATGGGAAAAACTGTAACGATCTGTTTTACCAATAATAAAGGAGGTAGTGGGAAATCCACTACCTGTTCAAACCTGGGTGCGGCGATGGCGCGCGCCGGCAAAAAGGTACTTCTTGTAGACGGAGATATGCAGCTGAATTTGTCTCTGGCATTCTTCCCGGAAGACTGGGTGCTGGAGCATGCAGCAGGCGAGAAGAATCTTTATCATGCGATTGGAAAACAGGAAGATCTGACAGATTATATCGTACACACACCATATGAAAATCTGGATCTGATTCCGTCTTCTACACTGATGAGTTCAATCGAATATGAACTTTTTACGAAGTGGCAGAGAGAGTTTATTCTACGGAAATGTCTTCAGAAAATCAAGGATTCAGAAGTATATGACTATATTCTGATCGATGCACCGCCGACGCTTGGCGGATGGGTGATGAATATACTTTGTGCTTCAGACAAAGTGATCATTCCTGTAGAAGCGAGTCCATGGGGAATGTTTGGTCTTGCAAATATGTTTGAATTTCTGAATGAAGTGAAGCAGATTTCACCGGAACTTGAGGTTTCAGGTATTGCTGTGACGAAAGTTGATACCCGTAAGAATTACTTCAAACAGACGATGGAAACACTGCATCAGCTGGAGAGTATTTATGTGTTTGAACATGTGATACGTGTGGACAGTTCAGTAGAATGGTCACAGGACAACAGTATTCCGGTGGTCGAATATAAGAAATCCAGCAGAAGTGCAAAAGAATATACAGAATTGGCAGAGGAGGTAATGAATCGTGTCAGTAGGTAAGGACAGCATCTTACGTGCAGCGAATGCAGATGCTAAAAAAACAGAGGTAAAGGCAGAGGCAAAACCAGCAGAGGAAGTAAAAGAACCGGTAAAAGCAGAGGAAGCTCCGGCAGCAAAGAAGGCTCCTGCAAAGAGAGCAGCAAAGAAGACAACAACTGTAAAGAAAACAACAGCAGCAAAGAAACCGGCAGCAAAGAAAGCTCCTGCAAAGAAAGAAGTGAAAACTTCTGTTCTCACACCGCAGAATACAGAAGAACTTGAGGCTGCATTTGTAAAGGGAACCCAGCCGGAAAAGGTCGATGGTCCGGTTCATATTAAGGATGAGCTCCCGGTTTATCTTCTTTAAAACTTAATAACAATAATAATAAAAACTGGTCATACAGTTGAGCATTGAACTCACTGCGGACCAGTTTTTTTTACAAAAATCAGTTATATTTATTCTGCGGAAACTGCGGCATCCTGAAGTGTTTCGTTTTCTTTGAAGATGTGTCTGAAGATGAAACGAACGATCGGGCCGGCATAGATCAGCTGCCAGAAGAATGCCATTGGAAAGTTCATAGCTGTTGTCTGAAGCCATACAGAAATAAACTGGTTTCCGGCATTTTTGAACAGGATGGTTGCGGCCAGACTCATCAGTGGACACATAAATGCGACTGATGGTACAGAAATCGCGAGAATCTTGCTGAATGGATGACTGTTTCTGAAATCTATCATACGTGCAGCGCACATGAAGGCAAGTTTGGACACAATAAAGAAATCAAGAATAAAAGCAATTGGTCCCATGATCACAAGTTCATGAAATGCTGCGAGAAAGACTTCGTTAGACATCCCACCGATGTTAAGTGCGATGTTGTAACAGATCATGGCATAAACCATAAAAAATACCATGATGATTGTGAAAATTACTTCCTGAAATTTGTTTTTGGGCATAAAAAAATCCTCCTTGTTCTGATTAAAGATATAATACTGTTCACAGTTAATCTCATGAGCATGTGTTGTTCGTTAATCATTCCGGAGGAATGTGCGTTTCCAATTAGACCATATTCAATTTTGGGCGAGGATTATAATAACACAGGAAAAAAAGAATGTCAATTGTAAAAAAAACTGCCCACAAATCGTGCCACATCTTGTCCCGGACAGAAGAGAAATTGTATAATATATCCAGCAAAATGATTTGGCGTGTATGAAAAAGAAAAAGTCCCCATATGTCTGTTGTTTCAGGACGATAGACATATGGGTATTTTTGTTTAAAGATCACTGCGAAGCTCTTCGATTATCTGATCAATCATTGCAACAGATTTTTCAGAAGAATAATAGCAGGAAGAATTCATGTTCTCCAGATAATCACGAAAAATATTGATGAGACGAGGTTCTTCAATATTCAGGACAAAGATCTGTCTGCTGTTGTTTCGGAAAATCATACTGCCCATGGTTCCGCGGATACAAAAATGCAGATTTTGAGGCAGGTGGTTGAATGGTGGTTGAAGCATGCGATAATCACCGGAAGCACAACAGTCCCGGACTCCGTTAAGAACTTCAATGCGCTGTATAGGGGTCAGTGGATGATAGAATATTTCAGGAATCTCAGCAGTGATCCCTGTCTGGGCAAACTGCATCAGTCCTTCCATTGTAAAATAGATACAGAACTGATGATTCTGAATTTTATTCATATTCATCTGAAAAGCATGTTCAGATAGATGAAGAGTTTTTTCTGCCTGAGGAAGCTCGTGATTAAATATGTCGTGAAGAAGCCTGCCGGTAAAAAATGGTGTCAGACATGGTTCCGGCTGAATTCCAATCAGATTATTCTGGTCATAGGATGAATCGTATAGGGTATTAATAACGTCCGAATGATTTTCAGGCGTGATGGGAGCCGGTCTGAAAAATATACGGCATTGTTCCTGATAGGAACGAAATTGATTCCAGAGCATCTGAATGACGTCAGGTGATCTGAAAAAGATCCCGTTCTGATAATCAGAATTGCAGAGAAGTGCTGCATCTGAGGTCAGAATCATGCACGGGAAAAGGTTAAAATTATAATAATGTGACTGGATTTTATCATAATAATACCACAGAGAATAATCCAGACTGGCCATATAAAGGGGAAAAACTTCTCGCAGATATTTCAGATTGATAAGCTGATGATCTCTGGTAAAGGCCGGCTCGGTTCCAACACATAGAATGTGATTGATTTTCAGTGTTCCAGATACTTTCAGACTTGCAAGAAGACTGAACAGAAATTTATAATCCGGTTGAATGAATAAAGCAATCTCACCGCAATCTTTGCCTGACTCGGCAAGTATCATCTGATGAACATAATGATTGATATGCTGTGGTGAGGTTAAGGAAATACAATCGGCCTGCTCTGACGCAGAAAGAGAATCCGAAGAAAAACAGGTTGGAGTAAATTCAGCAGTCGGCTGTTCGGGAAACTGGCGTATGAAGTTTTCGACACTTTTGCGCGTATAATAAGTTTCTTCTCCGACCTGAGAGATAGACCATCCTTCATGGAGGTATTGATATTCTGTCGGAGTCAGATTCATAAACTGAGACATTTTATTAAGAACTTCAAGGGAGGGTGGATTTCGTTTTCCGCTGATGATCTTATACATAGTAGAACGGTCCAGGCAGCAGTACTTTGCCAGCGAGAAAATCTTGATATTTTTTTGGTCAATATAAAGACTGAGTCTATCAGAAAAAACGGACATATAAAAACTCCTTGGAATTATTTTGTATCTGCGGTCATATTTGAAATAAGATCATTCATCCCAGCCTTCGTAAAATCTGATATTTACGGAAATATTTCGAACGATATCGCCATCTTCAAGTTCCAGATCATCTTCATCAGAAACAGGCGGCAGCTGACAGTCATCTTCATCAAGTTCCAGTGAAATCCAGTTGTAAGCGGCTTCGTTGGCCTCTTCGATGGCTTCATCAAGAGTATCACCTTCTCCGTAGCATTCTGCCAGATCCGGGAAATATCCTTTGTATGTGCCTTTTTCAGTTTTGCGGAAAACCGCAGGATAAATAAATTTCATAATCTATATACTCCTTTTAGAAATTGTTTAAAAACAGTTGTAGTCTTTCTGGTACATCGAAAACTAAGTTCCTGCTATATTCGATATACTAGTTTCTTAGTATACCATATTATTTATAATTGTTAAAAGAAAAAAAGAAAACTCTTTACAACTGTTTACAGGAAAAGCTGTATTTTGAGTGGAAAAAGAAAAATGAATTTTATATAATAGTGAATAGAAGAAAAGACAGAACAGTTTTTGATGTGGCTGTAATTGTGAGTACGAAGGAGAAATGATGTGAGTATAAGACTGATTGCAAGCGATCTTGACGGAACGCTTCTGACAGATCGAAAAGAGTTATCGATAAAAACAAGAATGGTACTGGATCAGGCAGTGCAACAGGGAATATATATTGTGCCGGCAACAGGAAGATCTTTTTATTCAGTTCCGGAGATGATCAGAAATTATCCAGGTATTGAATACGTGATCACAGCCAATGGCGGTGCAGTTTATTCCGTGAGCCAGAACAAAAGAATCTATCAGTGTCTGCTGCAAAAGGAAGCGGTAGAGGCTGCTGTAGCGGTTCGAAAAAGGGAAAATATGATTCTGGAAGTGGTGATTGACGGGATACCGTATGCAGAAGAAAAATATGTGGAGGATCCGATTCGCTATCTTGCCACAGAGTATGGTGCAAAATATGTGAAGGCAACAAGAAAACCTGTGAAAGACATCTGCGGATTCGCCATGGAACATAGAGGAGAACTGGACAGTATTTCTTTTGTGTGTCGTCATGAAGATAAGAAAAGACTTTATGCATCACTGGATAAAGTGCTCCCCAATGTCTATGTGACTTCGTCTGTGCCGAATCTGATAGAAATCGGGCATAAGGATGCAGGAAAAGGAAAAACACTCAGATGGCTCCTGGACAGGCTGGGAATCTCACCGGATGAAGCGATGGCATTTGGAGATGCGGACAATGATATCAGTATGCTGGATGTGGTAAAATATGGCATTGCGATGGGAAACGGTACTGAAAATTGCAGAAAAGCGGCAGGTTATGTAACAGATACAAATGAAAAAGATGGAGTGGCAAAGGCCATTCGGCATTTTGTAATTAATGACAAAAATGTAAAATGTTTTTAATCCTATTGACAATAGAAAAAAAACGTGGTATTTTATAGAAAATTCAATTTAACCAGTTAAACCGTTGAAGCAGAGATAAAAACAGTTATGCGCGCACAGAGAGTCCGGGAAGGTGAGAGCCGGGTGGAAATGCAGATTGTTAAATGGACCGCTGAGGGCACAGGGAAAAGCAGCAGCTAAGTATTCTGTGACGTGAGACATACGTCAGTTGTCGGGAATATGAAGGTATTCCGCAAAGTGCACGGGTCGTTCCGTGAATCAGGGTGGCACCGCGGGTGAAGTTTAACGCTCGTCCTTGACAGAAATAAGATTCTGTCATGGGCGAGCTTTTTATGTAATAGGAAATTACTTCGTAATGTTCCTATTACATAAAAACGCTCCGCGAGGATGCGACCAGATGCACGAGGAATATGTCTGCTGAAGCAGACTGCATCTGGCGCGCAAAGCGTAACAAGTCCCTCAAAGATTGAGGGATTCAGGGAGTTTGAAGCAGACTTGTCCGCTTTGTTCTTTTGAGATGAAAAGTGTTCGAATCACATCATGGCGGAACTGAAATCGACAGTCATAAGGAGGTAAGATCCATGTATCCTACGCTGGAAAACATCAGAGAAATTGCAATAAAAGGACAGTTTAAAAGGGTTCCTGTCTGCAGAGAAGTATATGCTGACAGATATACTCCGGTGGAAGTGATGAGAACTCTGAGAAAAGCGAGCAGACATTGTTATTTGCTTGAAAGTGCCAGTCAGACAGAGGTCTGGGGGCGTTATTCTTTTCTTGGATATGAGCCGACCATGGAAATTACCTGTACGGACGGACTTATGAAAATCCGTCGCACAGAAGGCAATGATCAGGGTGAGATCACAAAAAAGGTTGCACATCCGGGAGATGCTTTAAGAGAAATCCTAAAAGAATATAAGAGTCCTGTGATGGAAGATATGCCCCCCTTTACTGGCGGACTGGTTGGATATTTTTCTTACGATTATATTAAATACAGTGAGCCAAAACTGAAACTCGGAGAGCATGAAGATCCTGATTTCAGAGATATGGATCTGATGCTTTTTGATCAGGTAATTGCGTTTGATCATTACAGACAGAAAGTCCTCCTGATCACAGGTGTAATGTTGGATGATCTGGAAAATTCTTATCAGAAAGCAGAGATAAAACTGCAGAAGATGGCAGAACTGCTCCGCAATGGAGAGAAAGAAGAATTCCAGCCCCTGAAGCTTGAGTCAGAGATCATGCCACAGTTTCCAAAAGCAAAATACTGTAAGATGGTGGAAAAGGCCAGACATTATATTCATGAAGGAGATATTTTTCAGGTAGTGCTTTCCAACCCGATGAGAGCAAAAGCAGAGGGCAGTCTGTTTGATACCTACAGAGTGCTGAGAGCAACAAATCCATCACCGTACATGTTTTATTTTTCCAGTGATGATATTGAACTTGCCGGAGCTTCGCCGGAGACGCTAGTGAAGCTGGAGAATCAAAAACTTACCACTTTTCCTCTGGCAGGAACCAGACCAAGAGGAAAAACCAAACAGGAAGACAGGGAATTGGAAGCCGGACTTCTGAAAGATGAAAAAGAGCTTGCAGAGCATAATATGCTGGTGGATCTTGGACGAAATGATATCGGAAGGATCAGTAAAATCGGCACAGTAGAAGTTGAAAAGTACATGAGTGTAGAACATTTTTCACAGGTTATGCATATTGGCTCTACTGTCGCCGGAGAGATCAGAGAAGACAAGGATGCAATAGATGCAGTGGATTCTATTCTTCCTGCAGGAACACTTTCCGGAGCACCAAAGTTCCGTGCATGTCAGATCATTGAAGAACTGGAGCAGAGCAAACGAGGTATCTATGGAGGAGCTGTCGGTTATCTTGATTTTGCAGGAAATCTGGATACCTGCATTGCAATCCGACTGGTATATAAGAAAAAAGGTGAAATCTGTATTCGTTCCGGAGCAGGTATCGTAGCGGACAGTGTTCCGGAAAAAGAATTCGAGGAGTGCTGCAACAAGGCAAAAGCAGTTGTTCTGGCAATCCAAAAAGCACAGGAGGGATTGGAATGATCGTACTGATTGATAACTATGACAGCTTTTCTTACAATGTTTATCAGTTGATCGGATCTGTGGAACCAGATATCAAAGTGGTGAGAAATGATGAATATAGAGTTGAAGAAATAGCAGAAATGACACCGGAAGCACTGATACTTTCTCCGGGACCGGGTAAACCGTCAGATGCAGGAATCTGTATTGATGCAATTAAATATTTTACCGAAAAAATTCCAATTCTTGGTATTTGTCTTGGACATCAGGCAATCTGTGAGGCTTTTGGCGGCAGAGTTTCTTATGCAAAAGAATTGATGCATGGAAAGAAAAAAACAATTTACACTGTTGGAAAAAGTAAGCTGTTTGATGGGTTGGGAGACAGCTTTCAGGCAGCCAGATATCATTCTCTGGCCGCAGTAAGAGAGGAACTCCCGGATATTCTGAGGATTACGGCAGAGTCAGATGACGGTGAGATCATGGCAGTAGAACACAGGAAATATCCGATTTTCGGAGTTCAGTTTCATCCGGAATCCGTAATGACACCAGATGGAAAAGTAATGATTCAGAATTTTATAAATGTTGTAAGAGCATAGTCAGGGAGGTAATAAAATGATCAAAGAGGCAATCATTAAACTTTCAAAAAAAGAAGATTTATCATATCAGGAAGCAGAGACCGTTATGGATGAAATTATGAGCGGACAGGCAACACCGGTTCAGATGTCATCTTATCTGACTGCACTTTCAATGAAGGGTGAGACCATTGATGAGATCACTGCATCAGCAGCCGGAATGCGTGCTCACTGTATTAAATTACTACATGATCTGGACGTTCTGGAAATCGTCGGAACTGGTGGCGACGGGGCAAATTCTTTTAACATTTCAACCACTTCATCACTTGTTATTGCAGCAGGTGGAGTACCTGTGGCAAAGCATGGAAACCGTGCCGCATCATCCAAGAGTGGTGCCGCAGATGTACTTGAAGCACTTGGTGTAAATATCACAATTCCGTCGGAAAAGAGTGCAGAGCTGCTCAAAAAAATAAATATCTGTTTCCTGTTTGCACAGAATTATCATATCGCAATGAAGTATGTAGCTCCGATCCGTAAGGAACTCGGAATTCGCACAGTGTTTAATATCCTGGGGCCTTTAAGTAACCCGGCAGGAGCGAATATGGAGCTTATGGGTGTGTTTGATCAGTCACTTGTTGAACCACTTGCACAGGTTATGGCAAAGCTTGGTGTGAACAGAGGAATGGTCGTTTTCGGGCAGGATAAGCTGGATGAGATTTCAATGAGTGCGCCGACTTCAGTCTGCGAGATCAAGGACGGATGGTTCCAGTCTTATGAGATCACTCCTGAGCAGTTTGGATATACCAGATGCTCAAAAGAGGATCTTGTTGGTGGTACTCCTCAGGAAAATGCGGAAATTACACGGGCAATCCTTAAAGGAGAAGAGACAGGACCGAAGAGACAGGCTGTCTGCCTTAATGCAGGTGCAGCGCTTTATATTGCAGGAAAGGCAGAAACGATGGAAGCTGGAGTTCGGATGGCAGAAGAACTGATCGACAGCGGTGCGGCTCTGAGCAAGCTGAATGAATTTATTAAGATTTCCAATGAATAAGTGTTATAATGTGATGATAAGGGCTCAAGCTCAAATATCATATTATTGAAAAGGAAAATTAACATGAATATTTTAAATGAGATTGCTGAAAAAACAAGAGAACGAATTGAAAAAGAGAAAAATGAGGTTCCCAGAGGTGATCTGATTCGAGAAATACAGCAGAAAAAGGTACAAATGATCCTGAATCCACTGATTCAGTCTGAGACAGCAAAAACGCCGCACAGTTTTTATCAGGCACTGAAAAAGCCGGGAATGTCTTATATCTGTGAAGTAAAAAAGGCATCTCCATCCAAAGGCGTGATCGCAGAGGAGTTTCCGTATCTTGAGATCGCAAAAGAATACAAAGAAGCCGGAGCATCTGCAATTTCCTGTCTGACAGAACCTTTTTATTTCCAGGGATCTGATCAGTATCTGTGGGAAATTGCATCAGAAGTAGACATTCCGGTACTTCGAAAGGATTTTGTGATCGATGATTATATGATCCTGCAGGCAGCAGCATATGGAGCAGCCGCAGTCCTTTTGATCTGTGCATTGCTGGATGACACGCAGCTTCGTGAATACCGGGAAATGGCAGAAGATCTTGGAATGGATGCGTTAGTAGAAGCCCATGATGCTGAAGAAGTGGAAAGAGCATTAAAGAGCGGTGCAAGGATCATCGGAGTCAACAACCGTGATCTGAAAACATTTGAAGTGGATATGGCAAACAGTATCAATCTTCGTAAGCTTGCTCCGGACAATGTGATCTTTGTATCCGAAAGTGGAATCCGTACAGCGGAGGACATCAAAAAACTTCATGACAATCATATCGAAGCAGTGCTGATCGGAGAGACGCTGATGCGAAGCCCGGACAAAAAAGCAGCACTTGAAGAACTAAATGGAGCACCGTTAAGTGAAAACTAAAATTAAAATATGTGGTCTCAGACGAAGAGAAGATATTCTCACAGTCAATGAAGCCAAGCCAGATTACTGTGGATTTATCATAGAATTTCCCAAAAGTTTCAGGAGTATAACGGCAGATAAGGTGAGAGAACTGGTAAAGGATCTTGCTCCTGAAATCCAGGCAGTCGGGGTATTTGTAAACGCACCTGTGGAGCTTGTTTCAGGTTTGCTGAATGAGGGGACACTTGCTTTGGCACAGCTTCATGGACAGGAAAATGAGGTATACATCAGAGAATTAAAAAAGCTTACAGATAAGCCGCTCATAAAGGCTTTTTCTGTAAAAACCAGGGAAGATATAGAGAAAGCACTGCAGAGTCCGGCAGATTATATCCTTTTGGATCAGGGCAGTGGGGGAACAGGAACGACATTTGACTGGTCGTTGATTCCAAAGATTAAGAGGTCATTTTTCCTTGCGGGAGGGATTGGAGCAGAGAATCTTGAACAGGCAATCCGGGAGATAAGACCATATGCTGTGGATTTAAGCAGCAGTGTGGAGACAGATAAGTGGAAAGATCCAGAGAAAATCCGGAATGTTGTGGATATTGTGAGAAAATATATGTAAATATAAACAGGATTGCAAGAAAACAGGGCAGTCTGAAGAAGAACGTAGAGGAGGATACCAATGTCGAAGGGAAGATTTGGAATACATGGAGGACAGTATATTCCGGAGACACTGATGAATGCAGTGCTGGAACTGGAAAAGGCTTATAATCATTATAAAGATGATCCGGAATTTAACAGAGAATTGACAGATCTGCTGAACAATTATGCAGGTCGCCCATCATTTTTGTACTATGCAGAACATATGACAAAGGATCTTGGGGGAGCCAAAGTTTACTTGAAACGTGAGGATCTGAATCATACAGGAGCGCATAAGATCAATAATGTTTTGGGTCAGGTTTTGCTTGCCAAAAAGATGGGCAAGACTCGTGTTATCGCAGAGACAGGAGCCGGACAGCACGGTGTTGCAACAGCAACTGCAGCGGCACTTATGGGCATGGAATGCGAAATCTTTATGGGAAAAGAAGACACGGAACGTCAGGCATTAAACGTATATAAAATGCGTCTTCTTGGAGCAAAAGTACATGCAGTTACATCCGGTACTGCAACGCTTAAGGATGCAGTTTCTGAGACAATGAGAGAGTGGACAAATCGTATTGCGGACACACATTATGTGCTGGGATCAGTTATGGGACCTCATCCATTTCCAACAATTGTCCGTGATTTTCAGGCGGTTATCTCTAAAGAAATCAAAGAACAGATGCTGGAAAAAGAGGGAAAACTTCCGGATGCTGTACTTGCCTGTGTCGGTGGCGGATCCAATGCAATCGGAACTTTCTATAATTTCATCGAGGATGAAGGCGTTCGTCTGATTGGCTGTGAGGCAGCAGGACGAGGTGTTAACACTGCAGAGACAGCAGCAACAATTGCAACTGGAAAACTTGGAATTTTCCATGGAATGAAATCCTATTTCTGCCAGGATGAATATGGCCAGATCGCTCCGGTTTATTCTATTTCTGCCGGCCTTGATTACCCGGGCGTCGGACCGGAACATGCACATTTGTACGATATCGGACGTGCAGAATATGTGCCAGTAACAGATGATGAAGCTGTAGATGCATTTGAATATCTGTCTAAAATTGAAGGTATTATTCCTGCAATCGAGAGCGCACATGCAGTAGCATATGCAAGAAAAATCGTACCGCAGATGAGCAAAGACCAGATTGTAGTTATTACTATTTCAGGACGTGGAGATAAGGACTGTGCAGCAATTGCACGTTACAGAGGGGAGGATATCCATGAATAAGAGAATCACAGAAGCGTTTGCAAAGGGAAAGGCATTTATTCCTTTTATTACATGTGGAGATCCATCCCTGGATGTTACTGAAAAAATTGTATATGCAATGGAAGAAGCAGGTGCTGATCTGATCGAACTGGGGATTCCTTTTTCTGATCCGACGGCAGAAGGTCCGGTTATTCAGGCGGCAAATCTTCGTGCTTTATCCGGTGGAGTTACTACAGATAAAGTTTTTGATATGGTGGAAAAAATTCGTAAAAACACATCGATTCCGATGGTGTTTATGACTTATGCAAATGTTGTTTTTTCTTATGGAATTGAACGTTTTTGTAAAAAAGCGGCAGAGGTTGGAATGGATGGAATGATTCTTCCGGATGTTCCGTTTGAAGAAAAAGAAGAGTTTGCATCTGTTGCAGAAAAATATGGTCTGGATTTAATCTCCCTGATTGCACCGACTTCTCACGAGCGAATTTCCATGATCGCAAAAGAGGCGGAAGGATTTGTCTATTGTGTATCTTCGCTTGGTGTTACAGGTATGAGAAGCCAGATTACCACGGATATTGGAGCTATGGTGGAACTGGTTAAGGCACAGAAAGAGATTCCGTGTGCGGTAGGATTTGGTATCTCTAATCCGGAGCAGGCGAAGAAGATGGCGGAGCAGGCTGACGGAGTTATTGTAGGGTCTGCGATCGTGAAACTGTGTGAGGCGTATGGGGCAGAGTGCGTGCCGCATGTTGCCGAGTATGTGAAATCTATGAAGGATGCAATTAGATAGGATAAAGGATTCCCGGTGGCGAGGAAATTAAATGGAACTTCAGTGTGATGTGAGC
>OLNE01000781.1_pt1 | contig 27490 bp, 20 predicted proteins | sample 1672431 | NCBI WGS metagenome assembly OLNE01 (sample SAMEA3136685, study PRJEB25190) | human gut metagenome | reverse complement strand
GATGGAACATTCACTTACAAGCGCAATGTCGTGAATCGTGGTTGGGACGACAAGATGTATTTCTTCCCAATCTCCAAGAGTGAACTCCTGAAGCATACCAACCCAGACTTCAAGCAGAATCCTGGCTGGTAATTAATCAAAGTCAATACATGGATTGCTCTTCACCTTATTATATATATGTCACCTTTTATATATATGTCACCTTGATTATATATATAGCGACATTTAAGTATAAGGAGCAGGGCAATCCCAAGTAGAACAAACAAATAGACAAAACAATGAAAGCAATTAAATATATATTTAGTGCATTAGTTGGAATGGTAGCCTTGGCTTCCTGTGATAGCAATATCACCGATTTCGAATATCAGGGTTATACAGGAGCTCCAAAGACTATTGATGCTTCTGCTGTTACATCCGAGGCTCTTCCTGGTGCCATCCGTCTGAACTGGACAGTTCCTGCCGATTCCACTTTCTCATATATGAAGATTTCGTATGTAAATCCAGCTAATCAGGAGACGGTAACCAATGTGGTTTCTATCCATACCCGTACGCTCCTCATCGAGAATACTTTGAAGAAGTATGGTGACTATACCTTCACCTTCCAGGCATTCAACGACAAGAACGAGGCGGGTGCTCCTATGCAGGTAAAGGCTCAGTCGGGTTTGCTTCCTGCTACCGTTACCTATTCCAAAGGTGATAAGATAAATGTCACAGCAGACATGTTGAGTACCGATGATCAGGAACCTTCTGAGGGCCCTATCAAGAACCTGGTGGATGGCAACTATAACAGTTTCTTCCATACTCGCTGGTCATCTCCTCAGAAGCCTCTTCCTCAATATATCCAGGTAGACTTCAAGGAGGCTCATCAGGTATTCATGTTCTGGTATCGCAACCGTAACGGTTCTCAGGTAGGTCCTGAAAATCTCGATATCCAAATCTGCAATGATGGAGAGAACTGGGAGAGTATCAAGGAAATCCTCTCTGGTCTTCCTTCTGCCAGCCAGGCAGAATATACCTCTGAGGGTATCGATGCCGGCAAACCATTCACTCATCTCCGTCTGGTTGTTACCAAGACCTTCGGCGACAAGAACTACTTCAACCTTGCAGAGCTTGCAGTATTCGATGCCCACAAGGTGGTATATGATCCGGAGAATGAATAAGAATGAGAATAAGGATTAAGATTGATATTTAGTTACAAGAGGGCTATAATAGTCATTTTTTGACTGTTTTCAGCCCTTTTATCTCAATTTGCGTCCTTATTTTACCGATTATAGAACTATGAAGTTGATGATATTCTTTAATTTTGCACCCGACAAACGACAGCAACAATTAGCGTATTCACTAACTTATTAATAACATCAGCAAAATGAATAAACTATTCACATTTATCATGTTGTGGATGATGTCTTGCCTTCCAACCCTGGCACAGGCTCCGATGGACGGAGGCGTGTGGAAGGACAATACCGGCAAGCATATCAATGCGCACGGTGGCAACATCTTCAACTACAAGGGTATCTATTACTGGTATGGCGAAAGCCGCTCTGAGGATGGCAAGCCTTACAGCTCTCTCGGCGTAAGCTGCTTCACTTCCAAGGATCTCAAGAGTTGGAAGAACCATGGATTGGTGCTCCCTGTATCTAATGAAGCAGGTAGCGACATCGAGGGTGGTTGCATCATCGAGCGTCCTAAGGTTCTCTACAACAAGAAGACCAGGAAGTTCGTGATGTGGTTCCATCTTGAACTGAAGGGTAGGGGCTATGGTGCTGCCCGCTATGGATTGGCAACCAGCGATACTCCTTTCGGACCTTTCAGGTTCATCCGTTCTGGAAGAGTGAATCCGGTCATCTATCCTGTAGGATTCGCCAAACCAGATACCACCGACCTCAAGCATCAGCTTCTCTTCCCTGAACTGAAAGAGTGGTGGACTCCAGCTTGGCGCAAGCAGATAGAACGGGGTATGTTCTGGATGAGAGACTTCCAGGGTGGACAGATGTCGAGAGATATGACCATCTTCATCGACGATGATGGCAAGGCTTACCACATCTATTCTTCAGAGGAAAACCTGACACTCCAAATCGCACAGTTGACAGATGACTACATGCAGCACAACGGTTGCTACGTAAGAGTTGCTGCCGGCGGACAGAACGAAGCTCCAACCATCTTCAAGCAGGATGGCATCTACTGGATGATTACCAGCGGATGTACCGGATGGGCGCCTAATGCAGCCCGCATGTTCAAGGCAAAGAATATCTACGGTCCTTGGGAGCAGTTGCCTAATCCTTGCCGTGGCGAGGGTGCTGACAAGACCTTCGGTGCACAGGGTACCTATATATATAAGGTGGAAACTGCAGCACAGAAGAAAATGTTCCATGGTGCCGACTATGTGTTCATGGCAGACATGTGGAATCCTAAACACTTGAGTGACAGTAGACACTTGTGGGTACCTATTTCCTGGGAAAATGGTGCACCAGTGTTGAAAAAACACTAAAATATACGGTCGCTCTGCTTGTTTCTAACTAATTTTATATATATTTGCAGTTGCTCAGCTAAGGCTACAGGCAACTTGCCTCTTACAATTATCAATAACAACAAACAATATACAACTATCTATGAATTATATATTTAAAAGTATCATGATGACCCTAGTCTTGGCGCTGGTTCCTTTCATGGGAATTTCTGCCAAGAAGAAGACTGTTCAGCAGAGCGACCGCCAATATTGGTGCTCGCTAGCCTATAAGATGGCACAGCCTGTTTTGGAAAATATGGCTAAAGGCGAGTTACAGAAGAATATGCAGACTGAGTTCAGTCCCAGCTTCGACAACCGCAACAGAAAGGTGCTCTATATGGAGTGCTTCGGCAGACTGATGGCTGGTGTGGCTCCATGGCTCACCCTTCCGGATGATGCTACTGCCGAAGGTAAGCAGCGCAAGCAGTTGCGTGAATGGGCTTTGGCTTCCTATAAGAATGCTGTAGACCCTCAGAATCCAGACTATCTCTGCTGGGGCATCGGTGGTCAGAATCTGGTAGATGCAGCCTATATTGCAGAGAGTTTTCTCCGTGCTTACGATACACTCTGGAAGCCTCTCGACGAGGTGACCAAGAAGCGTTATCTCACAGAGTTTGCCAAGCTCCGCCACATCGACCCTCCTTATACCAACTGGTTGCTCTTCTCTTCAACCATCGAGAGTTTCATGGCAAAGGCGGGTGGCGATTTCGATGAATTTCGCATCAATTCAGCCTGCCGCAAGGTAGAGGAGTGGTATGTGGGTGATGGCTGGTATGCTGACGGTCCTTCGTTCGCTTTCGATTACTACAGCAGCTACGTGTTCCATCCGATGTATCTGGAGACGCTCCAGGCGATGGTAGATGCCAAGGTCAATTCCCGTCTCGACTATCAGAAATACTATAACAGAGAGTTGAAACGCTGCCAGAAGTACAGCATCATTCTCGAGAGATTCATCTCTCCTGAGGGTACCTTCCCAGCATTCGGAAGAAGTATTCCTTACCGTATGGCTACCATGCAGCCGCTGGCTCTGATGGCATGGTACCAGAAGTTGCCTAAGGATTTGAGCAACGGTCAGGTTCGTGCAGCACTTACCAAGGTGCTCCATCGCATGTTCGACCAGCAGAACAACTTCAACGAGAAGGGCTATCTCTCTATCGGTTTCTGTGGAAACAGCCAGAAGAACGTTGCCGACTGGTATACCAACAACGGTTCGCTCTATATGACAACCCTCGCCTTCATGCCTCTCGGCTTGCCTGCCGACCATCCTTTCTGGACCGACGCAGCACAGCCTTGGACCCAGGTGAAGGCATGGAACAACCAGCAGTTCCCTAAGGATCACCAGTGGAAGGACGATATCGTGACCAAGGACAAGTGGTAATTTTTTTAGTTAAGAGTTTTTAGTTAAGAGTTTATAGATTATCATGCATAAGATATTGATGATGCTGGCGGCTGCAGCCTTGGCTTTGCCTTTGAATGCAGCACAGCCAGCCAAGAAGACCGCTAAGGTCAAGAAACAGAATAAGAAGGAAGTGAAGGCTTCCAAGAAATGGGACCATGAGCAGGTGGTGGAACTCATCACCAAGGTGAATAACTACTGGCAGGCTAACAACAAGCCTGAGGTTCGTGCCTCCTGGGATAATGCCGCTTATCATACCGGCAACATGGAGGTATATAAGATGCTCAAGGACCAGAAGATGCTCGACTATTCCATCCGTTGGGCAGAACATAACGACTGGACCGGTGCTACAGAGGCTAACCCAGCCAAGTGGAAGTACAAACCATACGGCGAGGGAAAGCAGCACGTGCTCTTCGGTGACTGGCAGATCTGCTTCCAGACTTACATCGACCTCTACAACATCGAGGCAGCCAAGGGAAATGCCGCTGCATCAGAATACATGGTGAAGCGTGCCAAGGAAGTGATGCACTACGAGGCCTACTCTCAGCCAACAGACTACTGGTGGTGGAGCGATGCCCTCTACATGGTGATGCCAGTGATGACCAAGATGTATAAGTTGACCGGCGATACCAAGTATCTCGACAAGCTCTACGACAATCTCCTCACTACCGATGAGATTATGCTCGACAAGGAGACCAATCTCTACTTCCGTGATGGCAAGTACGTTTATCCAAAGCACAAGAGTGCCAATGGAAAGAAAGACTTCTGGGCACGTGGTGATGGCTGGGTTCTCGCAGGCTTGGCAAAGGTGCTGCAGGATATGCCGAAAGACTACAAGCACTATCAGTTCTTTGTAGATAAGTTCCAGAAGTTGGCTAAGGCTGTGGCAGAAATCCAGCAGCCGGAAGGTTACTGGACCCGTTCGATGATGGACCCAGAGCATGCTCCAGGTCCTGAGACCAGCGGTACTGCCTTCTTCACCTACGGTATGCTTTGGGGGGTCAACAATGGTTACCTCAACAAGAAGGAGTACAAGAAGGTCATCGACCGTGCCTGGACTTATCTTACAGAGACTGCCGTTCAGGCAGATGGCAAGGTGGGTTATGTTCAACCTATCGGCGAGAGAGCCATCCCTGGTCAGACCGTAGATGCCAACTCTCAGGCTAACTTCGGTGTAGGCGCTGTGCTTCTTACAGCCTGCGAATATGATAAGTATCTCGCAAACAAGTAAGATGCCTATATATAATAAGGTATAAATTCAATCTGATATATTAATAACTGATAAACATGAAACAGAGACTGTTCGCTACATTAAGTTTGGCAGGATTTGCAATGGCAACCTTTGGTGCAACCAAACCGAAGACTGCCATTAAGTCGTTGAATAAGACGACCATCCAACAGCCAACTTACACAGAATGGCACGACCTTCAGGTGAATGCCATCAATCGTTTTCCGTTGCACACCAATTTCTTCACCTATCCGGCAGATGACTGGGTTTCTGAGAAAGACGGTAAGATCGTGAGCAAGGATATCCTGCACATGAACAAGGCGGAGAGCAAGTATTTCCTTTCGCTTGACGGAACCTGGAAGTTCAACTGGGTGGCTAATGCCGACCAGCGTCCTACCGACTTCTACAAGGAAGATCTTGATGATTCCAAATGGAAGACCATGAATCTGCCAGGTATCTGGGAGATGAACGGATTCGGTGATCCGGAATATGTGAACGTAGGCTTCGGCTGGCGTGGACATTTTGACCAGCAGCCACCAGCAGTTCCTACTAAGGACAACCATGTAGGTTCTTACCGCCGTATCATCGACATCCCTGCCAACTGGGATGGCAAGCAGGTTGTCGCTCATTTCGGTAGCGTTACTTCCAACATCTATCTCTATGTAAACGGTAAGTTTGCCGGTTATGCAGAGGATAGCAAGGTAGCTGCCGAGTTTGACATCACTCCTTATCTGAAGAAGGGTAAGAATCTGATTGCCTTCCAGACCTTCCGCTGGTGCGATGGCTCCTGGGATGAGGATCAGGACTTCTGGCGCTTGAGTGGTGTGGCTCGTGAAAGCTATCTCTTTGCCCGCGATGCCCAGTTGCATTTGGAGGATATCCGTGTTACTCCTGACCTTGTAAACAACTACAAGGATGGTGTGCTCAATATCTCTGCCAAGGTAAAGGGAACAGGCAAGCTGAACTTCATCCTCTTCGACAAAGAGGGCAAGCAGGTGACTACAGCTACAGGATTGGCAAAGAATGGAACAGCCAACATTACGATGAACGTAGAGAATCCACACAAGTGGAATGCAGAGACACCTTATTTATATACCCTTCAGGTTTCCCTCTCAAGTGCGCTGAAGAATGGCAACATGAAATCAGCAAGCATGACTCCTGTCAAGGTAGGTTTCCGCAAGGTGGAAATCAAGAACAAGCAGTTCCTTGTCAACGGTCAGCCTGTGCTCATCAAGGGTGCCAACCGTCATGAGATTGACCCTGATGGAGGTTATGTATTGAGCATGGAGCGCATGATTCAGGACATCAAGATTATGAAGCGCCTGAATATCAACGCTGTCCGTACCTGCCACTATCCTGATGATCCACGCTGGTACGAGCTCTGCGATGAGTATGGTATCTATGTGGTAGCTGAGGCTAACCAGGAGAGTCACGGTTTCCAGTATGGCGATGATGCAGCTGCCAAGAAGCCGATGTTTGCCAAGCAGATTATGGAGCGCAACCAGCACAATGTTTCCATGTACTTCAATCATCCTAGTGTCGTAACCTGGAGTATGGGTAATGAGACTGTGATGGGCGATAACTTCCTGCAGGCTTACAAGTGGATCAAGAGCCAGGACCAGAGTCGTCCGGTTCAGTATGAGCAGGCTCGCAGAGGCGAGGGTACCGATATCTTCTGCCCTATGTATTATCCTGTAAGTGCTTGTGAAAAGTATGCGAAGGACCCTAACAGTCCGATGCCGCTTATCCAGTGCGAGTACAACCATACCATGGGTAACTCAGGCGGTAACTTGAAGGATTACTGGGCTCTGATTCGCAAGTATCCTATCCTCCAGGGTGGTTTCGACTGGGATTTCGTTGACCAGGGCTTGCACCGCAAGGTATTGAAGCCGATGACCATCAAGAATCCTGAGAAGATGAGCAATGAAGAGCTCCGCAAAATAGAATATTGCTACGGTGGCGATTATAACAATTACGACCCTAGCGACAATAACTTCAACTGCAATGGTATCATCGGTCCTGACCGTCAGCTCAATCCTCATGCCTACGAGGTAGCCTACCAGTATCAGAACATCTGGGCTAAGATGGTGAATGCCGAGAAGGGCGAAGTAAGTGTATACAATGAGAACTTCTTCCGCAATTTGAGCAACTATGCCTTGGCTTGGAGCCTCATTGAGGATGGCGTGGAGACTCAGAACGGTACCATCGCTGATATCGAAGTGGCTGCCCAGCAGACCAAGAACTTCACCATCCCTTACGACCTTTCTAAGGTAAAGGGCAAGGAGGTGTTCCTCAACATCGATTTCCGTCTGAAGAAGGCTGAACCTCTGATGGAGGCTGGTCAGATTGTGGCTTATGCCCAGCTGGCAGTGAAGGAGAAGAAGTGCTACGGTCATTGTGCAGAAAACATGGCTAAGGCTCAGAACGGCAAGAAGGTGAAGGCTAAGCTCATCGACAAGAAGGGCAAGCAGGATATCACCGTTACTACTCCTGATCTGACCGTGAAGGTGAACCGTACCACCGGTCTCATCTCTGAATATACCTATCGTGGCAAGTCGCTCCTCGGCGAGGGCGGTACCCTGAAGCCAAACTTCTGGCGTGCTCCTACCGATAATGATTTCGGTGCCGGCCTGCAGAAGAAGTTCCAGGTTTGGAAGAACCCTGTCATGAACCTGAAGGGTGTAGCTGTTGAAAAGGACAAGAAGGCAAACACCATCAGCATCTGTGCAACCTATGAGATGCCAGAGGTGAAGGGCGAGCTGGAAATAGAATATCTCATCATGCCTAATACCGGTGCGGTGAAGGTAAGCCAGGAGTTTGATGCTTCTGATGGTGCCAAGGTCAGCGATCTGTTCCGTTTCGGTATGCTGATGCAGTTGCCATACGATATGGACAAGAGCCAGTATTACGGCCGTGGTCCTATCGAGAACTATTCTGACCGTGAGGACTGCATGCGCATCGGAATCTACAGCGATGATGCCGACAACCAGTACTTCCCATACATCCGTCCACAGGAGAGTGGAACCAAGGGCGATATGCGCTGGTGGAATCAGACCGATGCTTCCGGTTTCGGATTCAAGGTGAAGAGCAGCAAGCCATTCTATGCTTCCGCTATCCACTTCGATACAGAAGAACTGGATGATGGTGATGACAAGGATCAGCGCCACAGTTTCAACCTGAAGAAGTCAAAATTCACCAATCTCTTCCTCGATGCAGAGCATTCAGGTGTGGCTGGTGAGAACTCTTGGGGTGCATGGCCTTTGGAGAAGTATCGCCTCCATTATGGCGATAAGAACTTCACTTTCGTGCTCATTCCATTAGATAAATAGTAGAAAAGCAGGGATTTGTACGAAAATCCAATATATTTAAACAGAAAATCCACCTCATTCGGGGTGGATTTTTTTATCTTTGCAGAAGATTTACTGCACTCGGCAATTTGAAAGCAAGCTTTCATTGCGCTCGTTTGTGTAATCTTTGCAGCAAATTACTGCACCACCTATATTTAAAAGGTGTAAGTACAGACCTAAAAAATAAAAATAACGAACAAAATGAGAAAAGCAAAATTTTTCGCAGCAGCATTGCTGGCGATGTCTTCACTCGGAGCTTTCGCACAGCATCAGTTTACTGTTCAGGCTAACAAGCCTGGAGCAGAAATCCAGCCTACCATGTATGGTATCTTCTTTGAGGATATCAACTTCGGTGCCGATGGTGGACTTTATGCAGAGATGGTAGAGAACCGTTCCTTCGAATTCCCACAGCGCCTGATGGGATGGAATACATTCGGAAATGTAACCCTCAGCGACGTAAAACCTGCCTTCGACCGCAATCCTCATTATGTAACACTTGAGAGCGCAGGCGCACGTGAGAAGCAGACTGGTCTTGAGAACCGTGGCTTCTTCGGCATGGGCTTGAAGAAGGATATGAAGTACGATTTCACCGTATATGGCCGTCTTCATCTCATCGATGGCAAGCAGGGTAAGATTCGCGTAGAACTCGTCAATTCAAAGAATGATGTGATTGCCAAGCAGGTCATCAACATCACCAATAATAAATGGCAGAAGCTTACTGCTACCCTTACTTCTCCTCAGACCGATGCTAAGGGGTTGATGCGTGTTTATCTGGAGAAGGGTTCTGAAAGCGTAGACCTCGACCATATCTCTCTCTTTCCTGAGGACAACTGGAATGGTCTCCGTGCCGACCTCGTACAGGATTTGGCTGACTTGAAGCCAGGCATCTTCCGTTTCCCTGGCGGATGTATCGTAGAGGGAACCGACCTCGATACCCGTTATGAGTGGAAGAACTCTGTGGGTGCTCCTGAGAACCGTCCTCTGAACGAGAACCGCTGGAGAGATACCTTCCCACATCGCCTTTTCCCTAACTACTATCAGTCATTGGGCTTGGGCTTCTATGAGTATTTCCTCCTTTCAGAGAAGATTGGTGCTGAGCCATTGCCTATTCTCTCTGTAGGTCTGGCTTGCCAGTATCAGAACGATGATAAGGATCCTAATGCGCATGTGGCAGTCAAGGATCTCCAGAGCTATATCGACGATGCACTCGACCTCATCGAGTTTGCCAATGGTCCTGTCACCTCTAAGTGGGGTAAGCTCCGTGCCGATATGGGTCATCCAGCACCATTCAATCTGAAGCAGATTGGTATCGGTAACGAGCAGTGGGGTCCTATGTATCCTGAGCGTCTGCAGAAGTTCATGGAGCAGATTCATGCCAAGTATCCAAAGATAAAAATCTGCGGTTCATCTGGTCCATCTGCTGATGGAAAGGATTTCGACTACGGTTGGGAGCAGATGCGCAAGTTGGGCGTAGACATGGTGGATGAGCACTACTACAAGAGTCCGGAATGGTTCCGCAGCAATGCTAACCGTTACGACAAGTACGACCGCAAGGGTCCTAAGGTCTTTGCCGGCGAGTATGCTGCTCATGCCGAGAATGATCCAAACTCTTGGGAGGCAGCTCTTTCTGAGGCAGCTTTCATGACCGGTTTGGAGCGTAATGCCGATGTGGTTTATCAGGCTACCTATGCACCTCTCTTCGCTCATGTAGAGGGATGGCAGTGGCGTCCGGACCTCATCTGGTTCGATAACCTCAGCTCTGTCCGTTCTGCCAACTACTATGTTCAGCAGCTCTACGGCGAGAATAAGGGTACCAATGTGTTGAAACTTACCGAGAACGGCAAGGCTGTAGCAGGCGAGAATGGTCTCTATGCCACCGCTTGTTTCGATAAGGCTACCAAGAGCTACATCGTGAAGATTGCCAATACCTCTAACGAGGCAAAGGAAATCAACGTCACCTTTAATGGTATCAAGAAGTTGAACCCAGGTAAGGTAACCGTTCTCCATGCCGACGATATTCAGGCAGAAAACAAGATAGACAATAAAAATGTGGTTGTTCCTGTAGTATCAGATGCACAGGTTCAGGGCAATGTATTGAACGTGAAGATGAAGCCAAACAGCTTTGTTGTATACCGTTTCTAATTGGACCTCTAATCTTCAATAAATCCTTAAGGTACAAATAGATAAGTGGATAATATGAATCCCTTGCGACTCTAGTGGTTGCAAGGGATTTTTTCTCTTCTAATGTCCTTGAAATTACATGGCGACGCAGGAGTTTCTGTGTCAGGACGTAGGAAAGATTACGTCGCCATGTAGGAAAAAGGCACTTTATGTATAAGAAAAGTTTGAATTTTGCATAAAAAATACGCTCAAACGCTAGCAATTTGCTCATTTTTTCGTAACTTTGCACCCGCAAACTTATAATTAATAATAAAAGAAAGAATGGCTAATTTGAGATTTGAGGTTGTAGCCGAGGCCTTTAAGAAAAGACCTGTAGAGGTAGAGGCTCCCAAGGTGCGCCCTTCGGAGTACTTCGCCAAGTATGTATTCAACCGCCAGAAGATGTACAAGTATCTGCCATCTGATGTGTATGAGAAACTCATCGATGTGATAGATAACGGTACTCGTCTGGACCGTTCCATCGCTGATGCCGTGGCTGCCGGCATGAAGCTCTGGGCTGAGGAAAACGGGGTAACACATTATACTCACTGGTTCCAGCCATTGACAGAAGGTACTGCCGAGAAGCATGATGCCTTCGTGGAGCATGACGGAAAGGGTGGTATGATTGAGGAATTCTCTGGCAAATTGCTTGTCCAGCAGGAACCTGATGCCAGCTCATTCCCTAACGGCGGTATCCGCAACACCTTCGAGGCTCGTGGCTATTCTGCATGGGATCCTACATCGCCTGTGTTTATCATTGACGATACCCTCTGTATCCCTACCATCTTTATATCTTATACCGGTGAGGCGCTGGACTACAAGGCTCCATTGCTCCGCTCGCTCCATACCCTGAGCGAGGCGGCTACCGAGGTGTGCCACTACTTCTACCCACAGGTAAAGAAGGTGCAGACCAATCTCGGATGGGAGCAGGAGTACTTCCTGGTAGATGAGAGTCTCTATTCGGCTCGCCCTGACCTGATGCTCACAGGCCGTACCCTGATGGGACACGACTCTGCGAAGAACCAGCAGATGGACGACCATTATTTCGGAACAATCCCTGAGCGTGTGCAGGCTTTCATGAAGGATCTAGAAGTACAGGCGCTCGAACTCGGCATCCCTTGCAAGACCCGTCATAACGAGGTGGCACCAAACCAGTTTGAGCTAGCACCTATCTATGAGGAGTGCAATCTTGCTGTAGACCATAATATGCTCCTGATGAGTTTGATGAAGCGTGTGGCTCATAAGCACAGTTTCCGTGTACTCCTTCACGAGAAGCCATTCGCCGGCGTCAACGGTTCGGGCAAGCACAACAACTGGAGTCTCTGCACCGATACAGGCGTACTGCTCCATGCAGCAGGCAAGACACCGGAGGATAACCTTCGCTTCGTAGTTTTCATCGTAGAGACCTTGATGGGTGTCTACAAGCACAACGGACTGCTGAAGGCATCTATCATGAGTGCTACCAATGCGCACCGTTTGGGAGCCAACGAGGCACCACCAGCCATCATCTCTTCATTCCTCGGAAAGCAGCTCACCGACCTGCTCGACCATATCGAGAAGGCAGACAAGGAAGAACTCTTCGCCCTGGCTGGCAAGAAGGGTATGGAGTTGGATATCCCTGAGATTCCGGAGCTGATGATCGATAACACCGACCGCAACCGTACCTCTCCATTCGCCTTCACCGGAAACCGTTTCGAGTTCCGTGCCGTAGGTTCAGAGGCTAACTGTGCGTCATCTCTCATCGTTCTGAATGCTGCCGTGGCTGAGGCTCTCGAAAATTTCAAGACTCGTGTAGATGCCTTGATAGCAAAGGGCGAGGACCAGACATCGGCTATTATAGATGTTGTACGCGAGGATATCAAGACCTGCAAGCCTATCCGCTTCGACGGCAACGGCTATTCTGATGAGTGGAAGGAAGAGGCTCAGAAGCGAGGTCTGGACTGCGAGGCATCCTGCCCGGTAGTCTTCGACCGTTATCTGGACAAGGAAAGCATCGAGATGTTTGCCAAGACCAACGTGATGAGCGAGAGCGAGTTGAAGGCGCGCAACGAGGTGAAGTGGGAGACCTATACCAAGAAGATTCAGATTGAGGCTCGTGTGATGGGCGACCTGAGCATGAACCATATCATCCCTGTGGCTACCCACTATCAGAGCCGTCTGGCAAAGAACGTAGAGGGTATGATTCACATCTTCGGTGGCGAGGAAGGTAAGAAGCTGACTGCCCGCAACGTGAAGATTATCCGTGAGATAGCCGAGCGTACCGAGGCAATTGAGCGTGGTGTAGAGGCATTGGTAGATGCCCGCAAGGTAGCCAACAAGATAGAGAGTGAGCGCGAGAAGGCAGTAGCATATCACGACACGGTAGCTCCAAAGATGGAGGAAATCCGTTATCAGATAGACAAGCTCGAACTTCTCGTAGCCGATGAACTTTGGACCTTGCCAAAGTATCGTGAGCTGCTGTTCATCAGATAATATTTCCTGGATAAGGAATTGATATAATAAAAAAGAGTGCATTGCCGTTAACAATGCACTCTTTTTTTGCTTATTCTAAGCAGAAAAGCGCAAACTAAGTTAAATATTTATAAAAGTTTAGGGTTAAAACTCGTAACCTACACATAATCAAATAAAAATGTGTAATTTTGCAGTCCGATTATTTCGGGGATACGCTTAGAGTCCCCAAGATATGGTGTGTTAATAGCATGCCCTGTGGCCGGGGTATGTGGTTAGTGAATCACCTGTCTGAATAGTGAGTAAAAAAGATTAAAAACGTTTTTTAGTAGTAAATTTAAATTTTAAAATGGACACATTAAGTTACAAGACTATTTCCGTAAACAAGGAAACAGCTAAGAAAGAGTGGGTCGTAATCGACGCTACCGACCAGGTTGTAGGTCGCCTCTGCTCTAAGGTTGCTAAATTGCTCCGCGGAAAGTACAAGCCAACTTTCACTCCACACGTAGATTGTGGTGACAACGTAATCATTATCAATGCCGCTAAGGTAGTTTTCACAGGTAAGAAGGAAACAGATAAGGTTTACACTCGTTACACTGGTTATCCAGGTGGTCAGCGCTTCAACACTCCAGCAGAGTTGCGCAAGCGTCCTGATGGAATGGACAAAATCCTCCGTCACGCTATCAAGGGTATGTTGCCAAAGGGCCCTCTCGGTCGTTCTTTGATGGACAACCTCTTCATTTACGATGGCACAGAGCACAAGCACGAGGCACAGCAGCCAAAGGCTATTGATATTAACCAGTATAAATAATTAAGGTAGAATGGAAGTAATTAATGCAATTGGTCGCCGTAAGAGCGCTGTAGCTCGTGTATACCTCACAGAGGGTACCGGTAAGATCACAATCAACAAGAAAGATATTGAGACATATTTCCCATCAGCAATCCTTCGCTATGTAGTAAAGCAGCCATTGCAGTTGCTCGAAGCTGAGGGTAAGTATGATATAAAGGCAAACCTCGACGGTGGTGGTTTCACCGGTCAGAGCCAGGCTCTCCGCCTCGCTATCGCTCGCGCGCTCGTTAAGATCGACGCTAACGATAAGAAGGCTTTGAAGGATGCAGGCTTCATGACACGTGACTCACGTGCTGTAGAGCGTAAGAAGCCAGGTCAGCCAAAGGCTCGTCGTCGCTTCCAGTTCAGCAAGCGTTAATCTTATACATATTTTATTATATATATACAGATTATATATAGCTGAGCTAAAAAGTTTAGTATCTAAATCGGTGAGATTCCATTAATCGGGGACTACTCATCGACTGATCTAACATTAGATTCAAAAAGAAAGTAAACACAATTAAAAAAGAAAAAACAATGTCAAGAACAAATTTTGACCAGTTACTTCAGGCAGGTTGCCACTTCGGACACCTCCGTCGCAAGTGGAATCCAGCAATGGCTCCTTACATCTTCATGGAGCGTAACGGTATTCATATTATCGACCTCAACAAGACTGTCGCTAAGATCGACGAGGCTGCTGAGGCTCTCAAGACAATTGCCAAGACAGGTAGAAAGATCCTGTTTGTCGCTACTAAAAAACAAGTTAAGGACGTAGTTGCTGAGAAGGCAGCTTCTATCAATATGCCATACGTAAACGAGCGTTGGGCTGGTGGTATGCTCACCAACTTCCCTACAATCCGTAAGGCAGTTAAGAAAATGACAAACATCGATCGTCTGTTGAACGATGGTACATTCTCTAACCTCTCTAAGCGCGAGTTGCTTCAGGTAAGCCGCCAGCGTGCTAAGTTGGAGAAGAACCTCGGTTCTATCGCAGATATGGCCCGTCTCCCAGTAGCCCTCTTCGTTGTTGACGTAATGAAGGAGCACATCGCTGTTAAGGAGGCTAACCGTCTTGGTATTCCAGTGTTCGGTATCGTAGATACCAACTCTGATCCTAAGAATGTTGATTACGTTATCCCAGCTAACGACGATGCTAAGGATTCTGTAGATGCTATCCTTACTGCAGTTTGCGGTGCTATCGCTGAGGCTCTCGAGGAGCGCAAGGCTGAGAAGGCTGACGACAAGGCTGCTGCTGAGCAGAAGGACCAGCCTAAGAAGAAGGCTGCCCGCAAGGACGAGGCTGAGTAATTAGGCAAAGAAATATATACTGAAGCCATTGATTCTGTTTATGATTCGATGGCTTTAGTAGCTTTTAAGCAAAGATTATTATTAACTTTTTAATATAAAAATATTATTATGGCTGTTTCAATTGAAGATATCAAGAAACTTCGCGCTATGACTGGTGCTGGTCTTGCTGACGTTAAGAAGGCACTCACAGAGGCTGAAGGTGATTTCGATAAGGCAAAGGAGTTGCTCCGTGAGCGTGGTCTCGCTATCGCTGCTAAGCGTTCTGACCGTGAGACTTCTAACGGTTGCGTTCTCGTTAAGAAGGTTAACGATTTCGCTGCTATCATCGCTCTCAAGTGCGAGACTGACTTCGTAGCTAACGGTGCTGACTTCATCAAGTTGACATCTGACATCCTCGACGCTGCTATCGCTGCCAAGGCTCACACTCTCGACGAGGTGAAGACTTTGAAGGTTGGCGATGCTGATGCTCAGGCTGCTGTTACACAGCGCTCTGGTATCACTGGCGAGAAGATGGAGCTCGACGGCTACTATGTTCTCGAGGGTGACAACATCGAGGTTTACGACCACATGAACAAGCACACTTTGTGTACTATGGTTCAGCTCAACGAGAACAACGAGGAGGCTGGTCACAAGGTAGCTATGCAGGTTGCTGCTATGCGCCCTGTAGCTCTCGACGAGTCTTCTGTTTCTGAGGAGACTAAGAAGAGTGAGCTCGAGGTTGCTGTTGCCAAGACTAAGGAAGAACTCGTAGAGAAGGCCGTTAACGCTGCTTTGAAGAAGGCTGGCATCAACCCAGCTCACGTTGACTCTGAGGAGCACATCGAGAGCAACACCAAGAAGGGTTGGTTGACACCTGAGCAGGCTGAAGAGGCTCGCAACATCAAGAAGACTGTTGGTGAGGAGAAGGCTGCTACTTTGAACCCTACTATGATTCAGAACATTGCTAATGGTCGTCTGGCTAAGTTCTTCAAGGAGAACTGCCTCGTTGACCAGGAGTTCCAGTTCGGTGACGGTGACAAGCAGACTGTTGCTCAGTACCTCGCTTCTCAGAGCAAGGATCTCAAGATCGTTGCTTACCAGCGCTTTACTCTTGCTGCTGAGTAATCATTACTCAAAAGCAAGCGTTAATTTGACTTATAGTTAAATTAGAATACCGGGAGTTATGAAGTTAAGCCTCGCTTTGCTTCTAACTCCCATTTCTTTTTTATATAAAAATTTGATGTTATGAAGATATTTGCCATCGGTATGAACTATACCGAACACAATAAATCGCTGCATGGTACGTTATCTAAACCAGAGCGTCCTGTCATTTTTACCAAGGCAGATTCTGCTTTGCTCAATAACGGCAAGCCTTTCTTCATCCCTGATCATCTGGGAAGAATAGAGTATGAAACCGAAGTAGTGGTCAGAATATCCAAGTTGGGAAAGACCATTCCGCAGCGTTTCGCCCACCGCTATTACGATGCAGTAACCGTAGGTATCGATTTTACGGCACGCGAGATGCAGAAGAAACTGCGCGAGGCTGGCCAACCTTGGGAACTCGCCAAGGGATTCGACGGTTCTGCCGTTATCGGCGAATGGGTCGACATCCAGAAGTTCCGTGATATCCAGGCACTGCACTTCCGCCTCGATCTCAATGACAAGACCGTACAGGAAGGCTGCACGAGCGATATGCTCTATAAGGTAGATGAAATCATCTCCTACATCAGCCAGTACTTCACGCTCAAGACGGGCGACCTGCTCTATACCGGATGTCCTACAGGCTGCGGTCCTGTCAACATCGACGACCATCTCGTAGGCTATCTCGAAGACAGGAAGGTGCTCGATTTTCACTGTAAATAAACAATATTGCAAGTAATATATCGATATGAACACAACAAAGGTTTGGAAATACATGCTGTTGGCATGCCTGCTCATGTTGGTGGCTCCTGCTCAGGCACAGCGATTCTTCAATCTGACCTCTTCAGAAGTCAGAGTAGATTCCGTGTTGCCCCGTTTCGTGTATTCCATTCCTTTGACCGGTGCATATCGTGACTCCGTATATACCGTCAGCCTGAAATATGGCGAGTATATCGATATGACTGCCTCCGACATCGCCAATTACAACCGCCTGTCGGGTGCAGTCCCTCCTGAGCAGGTATTACCCCAGCAGCGGGTTACCGAATGTCGTAAGCAGGGCGTACTCCAGATAGATTTCAGTCCTGTCGTATTCCGCAATAACCGCCATCAGCTGCTGGTCAGCTTCATGCTCCAGGTAGATGCCCGTCCTCTGAAGCGCTCCGAGCGTTCCAGTCGAGGTTCTCTGTTGGCTAAGGGCAAAGTATCAGCCTTCACTTCTTCTGATGCTTTGCGCTCAGCTACCTCCCTTTATGCCTCCCATTCCGTCCTAGCCTCAGGCAGATGGGCGAAGATCAGAGTCAGTGAAACCGGTTTCCATCAGCTTACCGAACAGGTAGTGCGCCAGGCAGGCTTCTCCGATATCAGCAAGGTGAAGATTTACGGCTATGGCGGCAATCTGCAGAACGAAGCCCTTCTGGCGAGCGAACTGCAGGCTACCGACGATTTGCAGGAAGTTCCCCAGTGCATCGTTGGCGGCAAGCATTATTTCTATGCCGAGGGACCGGTATCCTGGAAGTCAGAAACCGCCCTCCAGCGCATCCGTAATCCTTATTCCGATTACGGCTACTATTTTATTACCCAGATCGATGGAGAGCCACTGGTGCAGGATTCAGCCACCTTTGTCTCTTCCCATTATCCGCAGCCATACGATTATCATTCCCTCTACGAGTCAGATGGTTTCAGCTATTATCATGGCGGCAGAAACCTCTTCGATGCAGAAGAACTGAAGGTGGGCGATGAAAAGAAAGTGGTAATCACGAATACCACCGGTTCTGCGGCAGGTAAACTCTCCGTAGCCCTGACTACCACCACAAACAGCGTGGCTCAGATACTGAAGAATGGCAAGGCTTTGGGCAAAATCACCCTTTCTCTCAAGAATGACAATCCTACGGAGGATATATCTTACCTCAAGGCTACAGAGAAGGTTGCCACTTATCCCATTTCCGATTTCCAGGATAAGGATACCATCTCTATCAAGGTCTTGTCAGGTGCTTCCATCCGCCTCGATTATATCTCCGTAACATGGGCAGAGCCTAGAAGCTGTGCCTTTACCGCTGCGAACCTGACCGCCGGTGGAAAGATTCCGGCTGCCCAGTATGTCTACGGCATCACCAACCAGAATCATCATGCCGATGGAGCAGCCGATATGGTCATCATCATCCCGACCTCACAGAAACTGCTGAAACAGGCACAGCGGCTGAAAGAATTTCATGAACAGCACGACGGACTGCGCGTTACCATCGTGCCTGCCGATGAACTCTATAACGAATTTTCTTGCGGTACCCCCGATGCCAACGCCTACCGCCGCTACCTGCGCATGCTTTCTGATAAGGCGCAGAGCGAGGCAGATATGCCGAAATATCTCCTGCTCTTCGGCGACTGCGTATGGGATAACCGCATGCTTACCTCCGGTTGCAGAACCCTGAATCCAGACGATTATCTGCTGTGCTTTGAGAGTGAAAACTCCTTCAGTGCCGTTTCCTGCTTCGTCAGCGACAGCTGGTTCGGCATGCTCGGCGAGGGAGCCGGACTGTATCCTAACCGTGAGCTGCAGGATGTAGCCGTAGGCCGTTTCCCGGTAACTTATGCAGACGAAGCCCAGGTGCTGGTAGACAAGACCATCAGTTATGCTCAGAATGCCAATGTAGGTGCCTGGCAGAACACCCTGATGTTTATGGGCGATGACGGAAACGGAAACCTCCACATGCAGGATGCCGATGATGTGGCAAATGATGTGCTCACCACCTATCCCGCCTATCTCGTCAAGAAAGTGATGTGGGATGCCTATACCCGCGAAACCTCCTCTTCGGGCAATACCTATCCCGAAGCAACGAGAATCATCAAGCAGCAGCAGGCTGCAGGAGCCCTCATCATGGATTATGCCGGACATGGCGATCCTACACAGATGTCGCACGAATCAGTTCTGAAACTCACCGATTTTGCCGATTTCCGCAATACCAACCTGCCGCTCTGGGTAACCGCCTCCTGCGATATCATGCCGTTCGACGGGCTCGAAGCCAACATCGGCGAATATGCGCTGCTCAACGATAAAGGCGGCGCAGTAGCTTTCTATGGCACCACCCGTACCGTTTACGCCCAGTATAACAGACATATCAACCGTGCCTTCATCCACAGAGTGCTCAGTCTGGTAGACGGTAAGCCTATTACGATAGGCGAGGCGCACCGACTGGCGCAGAACGACCTGGTGAGCGGCAACGGACCAACTTCCGGCTCCGATGTCACGGTGAACCATCTCCATTATTCCCTTCTGGGCGACCCTGCTCTTGCACTCAATCTGCCTATGCATCAGATTGTGGTAGATTCCATCAATGGCATTCCTGTTGCCGGAGCCGCAACCCTGCCGATGCTGAAGGCAGGCTCTATCGCCCGCATGGCAGGTCATATCGAGGGAGCAGACGACTTCCGTGGCGTCATCACCGCTACCGTAAGAGATTCCAAGGAAACGGTTACCTGTCGCCTGAACGATACCGGCAAGGATGGCGCCGAGAAGGCTTTCGAATACAAAGACAGAACCAAGACCCTGTTTCAGGGCACCGATAGCGTAAGAGGCGGCAAGTTTGCCTTCTCCTTTGCCGTTCCGCTGGATATCAATTATTCCAACCAAAGCGGTCTGGTCAACCTCTATGCGGTGAATACCGCCAAGACCCTCTCCGCCCACGGCTCCAGCGAGCAGTTTACGGTAGGCGAGAGCGAGGAGCAGAAGAACGATTCCATCGGTCCTTCCATCTACTGCTATCTCAATTCGCCTTCCTTCGTAGATGGCGGCAATGTCAACACCACCCCGTTCTTTGTGGCAAAGATAATCGATAAGGACGGAATCAATGCTGCCGGAAGCGGTATCGGTCACGACCTGCAGTTGGTGATAGATGGCGATATGTCGAAGACCTACGTGCTGAACAGCAATTTCATCTACGATTTCGGAACCTATACCAGCGGTTCTACCTATTACAGCATACCGCAACTGGAACCGGGCAAGCACGAACTCACCTTCCGAGCCTGGGATATCCAGAACAACAGTTCTACGGTGAAGCTCCGTTTTAATGTGGTGAAGGGACTGAGTCCGGCGCTCTTAGATGTGGGCGTAACCGCCAATCCGGCTAAGACTTCCACCACCTTCATCATCAGTCACGACCGCACAGAGAGCGATATGGACGTGGTGGTAGAAGTGTTCGATTCATCGGGCAGACAGCACTGGCGCCATTCCGAAAGCGGTGTACCTACCTCGGGCAGCTATACCGTAAGCTGGGACCTCACCTCCGATAGCGGCACCCCTCTGGGCACCGGCGTATATCTCTATCGCGTCAAGGTGGCGAGCGATGGCAGCAGCTACACCTCTAAAGTCAAGAAACTCATCATTATCAAATAAAAAATATATTTACAATGGCAATGAAAAGAATCTATAAGATATTCATCTTGGGATGTCTCGCTCTGATGGCATCAGAAGTGAAGGCGCAGGATAAGAAAGATCTCTTCAATCCTGTGAACTATGCAGTCATTTCGCAAACCATAGCTCCTGATGCCCGTGGTGGCGGTTTGGGAGACATCGGTGCGGCTACCGACCCTGATGTCAACTCTCAGTACTGGAATCCGGCAAAATATCCTTTCACCATTTCGCGTGCCGGTGTGTCGCTCAGCTTCACTCCTTGGCTGCGCTCGCTGGTCAATGATATGAATCTTGCCTATCTCTCTGGCTATTACCGCATTGGTGATTACAGCGCCGTATCTGCATCGCTCCGCTATTTCAATATGGGTGAAGTGTTTACCAGCGAAGAGGGTGCCGAGAGTGGCACGGGTATGACCATCAATCCTTACGAGATGTCGGTCGATGTGGCTTATTCTCTGATGCTCAGCGAGAAGTTCTCTCTTGCTGCCGCCATCCGCTGGATCTATTCCGATATGCGCTTCGATTATACCGAAGATAATTCGCCAGCCTCCGCTTTCGCAGCCGATATCGCTGCCTATTACCAGAACTATGTGGTCATCGGCCAGCGCGAATGCCAGTTGGGTTTGGGCTTGAATATTTCTAACATCGGTAGTAAGATTACTTTCAGTGGCAAGGAGTATGGCGAGTTCCTGCCAGCCAACATGCGTCTGGGTGCTTCGATGATGATTCCTATCGACGAGTACAGCCGCATCACCCTGGCAGCCGATGCCAACAAGTATCTGGTGCCTACCGTTCCGAAGCAGGAAGAGGGTGAGGACAATTCAGAATATGAAGACCGTGTGCATCGTGAGTATGATGATATTTCGGGCATCAGCGGTATCTTCAAGAGTTTCAGCGATGCCCCTGGCGGTTTCAAGGAAGAGCTGGAGGAAATCAACTACGGATTGGGTGCCGAGTATGTATACAATGATAAGTTTGCGCTCCGTGCCGGTTATCATCACGAGAGTCAGAGCAAGGGTAACCGCAAGTACTTCACCGTTGGTGCCGGTTTCAAGATGAATGTCTTCTCGCTCGATGCTGCCTATGTGGTGGCTACCGCCAAGAGCAACCCGCTCGACCAGACCCTCCGCTTCACCCTGTCGTTTGATATGGATGGACTGAAGGACCTCTTTAAGAGATAGTTTTTAGCGATTATTGATTAGTTATTATATATAGATATGAATATACGTGTAGGATTTGGATATGATGTCCACAAGCTGGTGGTTGACCGCGACTTGTGGCTGGGAGGAATCAAGATAGATTATGAACTGGGATTGCTGGGCCACAGCGATGCCGATGTGCTGATACATGCCATTTGCGATGCCCTGCTGGGCGCCGCCAACATGCGTGATATCGGATATCATTTCCCGGATACGGCAGCAGAGACACTGAATGTGGATTCTAAGATACTGCTCCGCAAAACGATGGAACTGATAGCTACCAAGGGCTATACACTGGGCAATATCGATGCTACAGTCTGTGCCGAACGCCCTAAACTCAACCCGCATGTGCCAGCCATGAAAGCCTGTCTGGCAGAGGTGATGGGGGTAGACGAAGACCAGATATCCATCAAGGCAACAACCACCGAGAAACTCGGATTCACGGGCAGAATGGAGGGCATCTCCGCCTATGCCACCGTTCTTATCCAGAAAGGATAGAACGCAAGCAGCACGCCCTGAAAGGGCAGAAGCTTTATATTCAGCAAAATGTAGGAAAAGTGTCAGAAAGTTGTTAATTTCCGTTTCTTTTGTTCATTTTTGATTGATATATATCAAAAAAATGCAAAAACGTCACACTTTCTTGGCTGAATATTTGGTGAATAGCCGAAATAGTAGTAATTTTGCAGCGTCAAAAGGTTAATAGATTGTTTAGGTTAGTAGTAATAGATTTAGGTTTTTAGTTATTAGGTTTTAAGGTAGATTGTTTAACCGATAATTGAGAAAGTCGTGAGACTATTTTGATTAGATTTTTTTAAGTTAAACATATTGCATGCCACAGCTCGTTGAGAGTTGTGGTATGTTTTTTTTATGCTCCTTTCTCCCCCTTCCGTTTCCTCTTTTCCGATTTCCTCGAAAAAAACATGCCTTTTTATTTTGTTTTGTCTCCGATTTGTGCTATCTTTGCAGTATCAATCAATATACGCAGCTTTTTGCGGTATCAAAAATATACGTAGATGAGAGTACTCATAGTAAATACAAGTGAAAAGACAGGCGGAGCGGCAGTAGCAGCCAACCGCCTGATGGATGCCCTTAACAACAATGGCGTTAAGGCAAAGATGTTGGTACGCGACAAGGAGACAGAAGACATTACCGTGGTCAGTCTGCCCCGTTCGCTCAGGTTGCAGTGGAACTTCCTGTGGGAGCGCTGGTGCGTATTCTGGCATCTCCATTTCTCCCGTCAGCGCCTCTGGGAGGTAGACATGGCAACATCGGGCACCGATATCACCAGGCTCCGCGAGTTTCAGGAGGCAGATGTCATCCATCTCTCCTGGATCAACCAGGGCATGCTCTCACTCAAGAACATCCGCAAGATAATCCGCAGCGGCAAACCGGTGGTATGGACCATGCACGATCTCTGGCCAGCTACCGGCATCTGCCATTATGCCCGTGGCTGCAACCGCTATGCCTCCGCCTGCGGCAACTGTCCGCTTCTCCCCAATAAAGGCAGCAAGAACGACCTCTCAGCAAAGATATTCCGCCGCAAGAAGGAACTCTACCATCGCGGCGCCATCTCCTTCGTCACCTGTAGCCGTTGGCTCGAACGGCAGGCTAAGGGCAGCGGTCTCTTCGTAGGTCAGCGCATCACCAACATCCCGAATCCGATAGATACCCACGTGTTCTGTCCGCAGGATCAGGCAGAGGCGCGTCTGCGTGCCGGTCTGCCAGCCGACAAGCATATCATCCTCTTCGTATCCCAGCGCGTAACCGACGGGCGCAAGGGCATGCGTTATTTCATCGAAGCCATCGACCGGCTGGTAGCGCGCTATCCCGAGATGAAGGAGAATACCGCCATCGCCATCCTGGGCGGCCATTCCGAGGAAGTAAACCTCACCCTGCCGTCCTATTCGCTCGGCTATGTCAGCGATGAGAAGCAGATAGTGGCAATCTACAATTCGGCAGATGCCTTCGTGCTGCCATCGCTCGAAGATAACCTCCCTAACACCATCATGGAGTCGATGGCGTGCGGCGTGCCGAGCATCGGTTTCAGGGTAGGAGGTATACCGGAGATGATAGACCATCAGCAGAACGGCTACGTTGCCAACTACCGCGATACCGAAGACCTGGCGAGTGGCATCCACTGGGTACTCGAAGAGGCCGACAGGGCGGCGCTGAAGCAGGCATGTCTGCAGAAGGTAGCACAGAACTATTCGCAGCATGCCGTAGCATTGAAATATATTGAAGTTTATAACGAGGCGATGGCCTACAAAAACTATAAGTTATGATTAAGTTCACCGTCGTAACCTGTACGTATAATGCCGAGAAGGAGTTGCAGCGTACCCTCGACAGCGTGCAGCGCCAGACCTACTGCAACATCGAGCACATCATCATGGATGGCGGTTCCCGCGACCGTACCCTCCAGCTGGTGAAGGCATATCAGCATCGCAATGCAGTAGGCGAGAGCTCGCACGAAATCGTGGTGATATCAGAACCCGACAAGGGACTTTATGATGCCATGAACAAGAGCATCGACCGTGCTACGGGCGATTACCTGGTGTTCATGAATGCCGGTGACACCTTTCCTACAGCCGATACGCTGGAATATGTAGAAGGCTGTGTAGGCGAAGGCGAATTACTGCCCGGCGTACTTTACGGGGATACCGATATCGTGGACGAGATGGGCCATTTCCTGCGTCATCGCCGCCTGGCTCCACCCAAGAAGCTCACGTGGCGTTCGTTCATCTGGGGCATGCTGGTGTGTCACCAGTCATTCTATGCCCGCACAGACATAGCCCGTGAGATTCATTACGATCTGCACTACCGTTATTCGGCAGATGTAGACTGGTGCATCCGCATCATGCGGGAGTCATCTCGCCGCAAGTTGCCGTTGCGCAACGTCCATGCCGTCCTTACCCATTTTCTGGATGGCGGCATGACCACGCAGAACCACAAAGCCTCCCTGAAGGAGCGTTTCCAGGTGATGCGCACACATTACGGCCTTCTTCCCACTCTTGCAGTTCATGCCTGGTTCGTGATAAGAGGGGCTGTAAAGAGATAGAAAATTTTAAAATTGTTTATAGTTATTTATTCACAAAGTGTTGATTATTAATTTGTTAGTATACCATATACGGCGAAACGCCGTACATGGGTAGCCGACTGGTTAAAGGGTTAAAAAAAAGCCCCCGATGCGTGATGCACCGGGGGCTTTGCTATGTCGAATCAAAATTTAAAAAACATCTTTTTTTTTACCTTTTTACCTTTTTACCTTTAAAGAGTACAGCTGGTAACTCCGAGCGTAGTAGCGATGGCTGTGAGGAAGGAGATTGCAATCTGCAAAATCGTTTTCCAGGTATTTGCTTTCATCATCTTTATTATTATTTTTAATGTTAAGTGTTAAATGTTAATGTTAACTTGGTGAGGGGATACGCTAGCTTTCTACTTGCCGCCCTCAGGCGAGGGCTTTATTCAAGCCCGTCGCCGCCGCCCTGCGTACCGCCGCCCTGTTCAGTGCCGCCACCGGTAGTACCGCCGCCTGTGGTGCCCTCCTCGTCGGTGCCGATATAGCCGCCGTACTCCTGAATCTTGCACTTCTTGCGCAGCTCAGTATTGCTCCAGCTCTTCGTGTTTCTCACAATCAGGTGTACGCCTTCTACGCTGGCAGCTGTCACCTTCTCCTTGGTATCCTCCGCCTTGGAGCTCATACCGATGGAGAACAATCCGAGGTCAGAGAGACGCACGCTCTTGCCGTCGAGAATCAGCTCCTGCAGATGGTCGAGTGCATCCATCAGCACACCGTGGATGGTACCACGAGAGTATGGCGAGCCGTGGTCGGAGATATGCGATACGAATCCCTCGAAGTCCACTTCGCGGTCGGTTACCGAAGTTGCATACCACTTCTTCTTACCTGCGTTTTCACCAGTCTGAGGTGTGCGCTGTACTTTACGATATTTCAATGTTCCTTTTACTTCCATGATCTTAAATTTTTAAAGGGTTAATAAAATATTGATTGTTAACTTTTGGGGGTGCGCTTTGCCGAGTGCAGCCTTTCTTCGAACGACAGTGCAAAGATACTGCAATTTCCCGATACCACCAAATTTCAGCGTGTGATAAGGCGCGATTTTCAGCACGCTTTCAATCCGAAACCTGTTAAACAATCTAACTCGCCGTTTTGCGCCCCGCAACTCATACTTTTTCAGAAGAGAAAACATAGAGTTAAAGAGAAGAAAACACAGCACCTTATTCAGTATTCAGTTATTCAGTTTTTTTAAAAGGGGTTACTTTTTACCCCCTTAAAAAGTAAAGTTTATATACTATCTATATATCTATATACATAATATAATATAATAATAAAAAATACATTACAAAATAACCAATCCCTTTCTTCCGGGTTTTCAAACCCTTTATCCATGTAAGGGTTTAAAAAAAAACTGAATAACTGAATACTGAATACGGATGGTGTCATTTGATACTTTCTTCATAATTCTTTTCTTTTGATTCTATTTCGCGAAGATACAAAAGAATCCGAATAATCGGATACCGTTTCATCTTTCTTATATTTTCGCGCACTTATAAACATTCTCCCTTTGCCAGTAACTTTTTCTAAACTTTTCCCCGATTTTCTTGCATGTTTCGAAATAAAAGTTTATCTTTGCGGCAGATTTACAGAATCTAAATTGATAATTTATGGGTAGATACATCAACCCCTTTACCGATTGGGGCTTCAAGCGTCTCTTCGGTCAAGAGTTCAGCAAGGACTTGCTGATTAATTTTTTGAACGACTTGTTTGAAGGTGAGTTTCAAATCAAGGACGTAACATTCAAGGATAAGGAACAGCTTGGAGATACTAATGATCTCCGTGGCTGCATCTTTGACATCTATTGTGTTACCGACGATGACAAGCATTTCATCGTTGAGATGCAGAACAGATGGGTACCTTTCTTTGTGAATCGTTCCATCTATTATGCTAGTAAGGCTTTTGTTGCCCAACGCAAGAAATTTGATGAAGCTGGTGTCCGCACAGCTATTTTATACCAGTTTGTACCGGTTTATGTGGTTTGCATCATGAATTTTATGCCAAGGGAGCATGAGGTGACAAAGTTTAGGACAGACGTTGCTTTGAGGGAGAAGTCTAGCGACTCCATATTTTCTGATAAGCTTCGTTTCATCTATCTTTCTCTTCCTTTCTTTGATAAGAGTGAGGAAGAATGCGAGACTGGTTTTGAAAAATGGATTTATGTATTGAAGTATATGGAAGTATTGGAAAGATTGCCTTTTACGGCACAGAAGAAGATATTCGATCATCTTGCTAAATTGGCGGATGTGCGTTGCTTGAGTAGTGAGGAGCAGGAAAAATACGATGAAAGTATTAAGGCTGTTGACGATTACTACTCCGGTCTTTATGGCTCGTATGTTGAAGGCGAGGAAAAGGGTAGAGCGGAAGGTGAACTGTCTAAAGGTTTGGAAGTAGCCCGCAACTTGTTGGCAATGGGTATTTCTTGGTCTCAAATCATGCAGGCAACTGGATTGACAGAAGAACAATTGAAGCAAC
>OLNE01000767.1_pt1 | contig 27751 bp, 20 predicted proteins | sample 1672431 | NCBI WGS metagenome assembly OLNE01 (sample SAMEA3136685, study PRJEB25190) | human gut metagenome | reverse complement strand
GATTTCAGTATCTTTCATAATGTCATCTCCTTGAATGTGATGACATTATAATGCTGCTTAATTGTTGTTACTGTCCATATATTCGTACAATATTAAAATATGTTCACCATTTTGCTAATATAGCCTTATCAATTGATTCGTTTGGCGATGGTTCTTGTGTATATTTTTGTAATAAATATTCAATTGTCTTGTTTTTACGTTTTCGGCTAATCTACAATCGTGTGGTTGCAGATTAGCTATTTTTGTGAATGAACAAAATAATAAGATATAATAAATGAGCCAAAGAAAGTTAATGTCTAAGCAGTTATTCAGAACTTTGTTTGGCGACAATCCTCACTGGATAACTGCTTAGACATGTTGAGGATTTTTTTATTATGTCTAAACAGATAAATCCATATCTGGATTTTGTGCTTGGTTTAGATGCAACACAGTTTGATTCACTGTGTGACGCTATAAACCAGCGAAAAGATAGAGAAAGATATGGTGCTACTTCTTTTGAAGAAGCTGCTCTTAATTATGGTCGAAAACCGATATGTCCAAAGTGTCTATCAGATAAGTATCATGAAGATGGCTACACTCCATCGCTGGCAAAGCGGTATAAGTGTGAAAACTGTGAATGCAGTTATACATTACTGTCTGATTCCATATTTAATTCTTCAAAAATATCATTCCACAAGTTGATGAGCTATATTCAGCTCATGAGTTTTAATGTACCTCTAGAATTGATATGTGAAGTATTGGATATAGCCAGCAATACTGCAGAACTATGGAGAAAAAAGATATTTTCAACTGTAAACAATTACCAGAATCATCTCAGGCTTTACAATCGTGTATGGATTGATGAAACGTACATAGAAGATTATCAAGTGCTGGAATCAGATAATTACGAAAAGCATCCAAGAGGACTGTCGAAAACTAAGATATGCATCGTAGTGGCTATTGATTCCAGTAAGAATATGCTGGCAATTATTTGTGGTCATGGAAAACCAAGTTCTAAAAGAGTATATGCAGCTTTGAAAGATCATATAAGACCAGGATCAACAATAATACATGATGGAGATAATTCGCATAAATATCTTATTGATGCACTCAGTCTGAAATCAGAAGTATATATAGCTAATACAAAAGACAGTGAATATATAAAGAATATGGCAATGATCAATAATATGTGCAGCTGGTTGAAAAGATATATCTGGAGGTTTATAGGAATGGAAGTAGAAAACTTACAATCTTATTTAAATTGGTTTATATATCTGCAGAGATGTAAAAGAGATAATGAAAAATGGCCGAAATCTAATAGAATTCTGCGCCATTTAGTTCTTGAGAGAGTTAGATTTAAGCGTAAATAAGCCATTTGTCAACCACACGATTGTAGATTAGCCGATTACGTTTTATCAACAATTATATCAATTCTTGTTCAAAAGAAATTCTCTGCAAGTGTTTCTAAAGCAAATGAAGATACAAAGCAAAAAGAAATTGCAATGAATACGATTTTGCAGAACATAGTGAAAAACAGATTGGTCATAAAGATGAATGATGCGGATGCATTTGCGAAAGAACTATATGAAGATAAAGTGAATGCATATACAGATGCATATATGAATGTTGAAAGTAAAGCATTGCCATTTCGAATGATTGGAATTTTCTTTGGATTATTTCCAATTTTGAGTTTATGTGTTGCAGGAGTATACATGGTTCCAAAAGGTCTTGTATCTTTGAGCGCTTTTTTATCGATTGAATATATTTGTAATTGTGTTGTATATGATCAGTTGCATTTCTCTGATTTCATTACAGAGAGTGCAAAAGCATTTGTCAGTGTAAAGAGAATTGCTGGTTTTGGTGACACCGTAGAGAATGATTGTGAACATACAAATCAAACAGGAGATATTACGCTGGAACATGTTTCTTACCAATATCCAAATGTCAATAAAAAGGCTTTGGATGACATATCTCTTCATGTTCCATATGGAAGTAAAGTGGCAATTGTTGGCAAAAGTGGCTCTGGAAAATCAACATTACTGAAAATAATTGCTTCATTTATTAAGCAAGATCAAGGTGTATGTGATATTCCTGAAGTGTCGTTTGTTGAACAATTTCCATATCTATTTACTGATAGTGTTAAAAATAACATCACATGCTGGAAAAACTTTAAAGAAGATGAATATCAACACGTTTTACAGATTTGCAAGATAAACGAATTTCTTAATGATGATCAAATGATTCTTGAAAAGAATGCTTCGAATTTAAGTGGCGGACAGAAGCAAAGAATTGCCATAGCTAGAGCGTTGATGAACCATAAAAATGTATCGTTGTTTGATGAGTCTTTTTCGGGAATTGATACAAAAAATGCGTTAGAAATACTGAAAAAAATAATTGAAGAATATAAGGATCAAACCATGATTTTTTCAATACATCAATTAGAACTGTTAGAAATGATGGACCGGGTTGTTGTGATGGAAAATGGATCAATTGTTTTTGATGGAACGTATAGAGAATACGAGGCAAACTATGGAAAAGAATAATTGGAAGGTGTTTGTTAGAACGCAATCATATTTAAAGCCGTATGTGGTACCTTATGTTTTCTTTGTGCTTGTATCTGGCTTGGGGCAGTTCTTAACATTTTCATCTGTTGGTGTGTTTTTGAAAGAAATAGTATTGATGGTTTCTTCAAGTACTTCAGATTTTACGATTCAAAAAGGAATTCTGTATTTATTTGCAACTTTTTGTTTTACATGTTTCATGGGATTTGGCATTTTGAATATAAAAAAGATAGAACAGAAAATTAGAGTAACTCTAAGAAAAGAAATGTTAAATGGCTATATACACAGTGATGAAAAAGAAGTGGAAAAGATTTCTGATACTGAAGTGATGAATAGAATGTCGATGGATCTGACAAAAATGGTGGATCTTGTTGGATGGATCATGGCAGGCAGCATTTATATGCCTGTAATATCAGGATTTCTTTCTGTGATTTATTTGTGTCATGTTGATTTTCGTATTGCTTTTCTTTGTGTATTTATTAGTGTGATTGAGTATTATCTGCTTAGATTGTTTTCGAAAAAAAGAATGCAGGCAATGCAAGGAATTACACTTTCTAAGAATGAAATTGTCAATTTTTTGAATGAAGAAATTGATGGTGCAAAAGAAGTGAGAACATATGGATTATTGACAAAGTTTCAAGAATTGCTTGAGAAAAAAATAGTGAGATTGAATCAATTTGTTCGTCATTATAATGCAATGAATGCTACGAGATTGTTTGTTTCAATGTTTTATATTGAATGTATTGAAGAAGTTGTGCTGTTGATGGCTGGTGCATATCTTAGTTCAATTGGAGCCATTGTTTTTGCGAATATTATGATTGCGATTCAGTTATCTGATCAAATTAATCAAATGATTGTTGCGACTTCTGTTTTGAAAATGTTTGTAGATGAATATGCGGTTTATGAAAAGAGAGTGTTTGAAATTATTGATCTAAAGCCACAAATTGAAACAAGGAAAATTGATGAAGATTCTGATCTGAGAATGGAACAAGTTTGCTTTTCTTATGATAAAAAAGAAGTTTTGCATGATATCTCTTTTGCAATTCAAAAAAATCAGAAAATTGGAATTGTTGGAGAAAGTGGCAGTGGAAAATCAACGATTATGAAATTGCTTCTTGGATTGTACAAGCCTGCTTCTGGAACAGTGAAAAAAATGCAAAATCAAAGTATTTCATATATGCCACAAGATAGTTCCATGTTCTTTACAAGCGTGAAAAATAATATTGCGCTGTCTTTTCAAGGAAGTGTGGAAAAAGTTGAAGAATCCTCTGAAGACGCAGGTGCTAATGCTTTTATCGATAAAAAAGAAGATGGATATGATCATATGATTCAATCTGGAGAAGAAGGTTTTTCTGGTGGTGAATATCAGCGAATATCTTTGGCAAGGATGTTTTATCAAGGTGCTGATGTTTTTGTCTTAGACGAACCGACATCTTCATTGGATGTTAAAACAGAAAAATCCATTCAAAATATCATTGATAAGATTTCTGATAAAACAATCATTGTAGTTACGCATAGATTATCTTTTGTGGAAAACTTTGACAGGATTTTCGTTGTGAATGATGGAAAAATTGTAGAAGAGGGTACACATCAACAACTGTTGGATCAACAAGGTGTGTATGAAAGCATGTATAGAAAACAAAATGGTTCCTGAGGAACCATTTTACTTACAGATATTCAACAATTTCATGAATGTCTTTTCTTTGTGTATGACGAATGGATGGTTCATCATCTGCATATCCAATTGGCATTAACAAGACAGGTTTCATTGTGTCTGGCAGTTGAAATGTCTGGGCTGTTTTTGCATTAGGAAAACGATTGATCCAGCATGTTTCTAACCCTAGATCTGTTGCTTCTAGCATGACATGTGCTGCGACAATGCTGCAGTCTTCTACACCTGAGTGGATACCTTCTTCATCAGGATTTGTCCATTCTAAAGTTTCATCATATGCAAACATGAGTACACATGGTGCATTGAATGTACATGGTGTGAGTGTAGAAATCTTTTCAAGGGCTTTTTTACTTTGTAGAACATAGATTTTGACTGGCTGATTATTTTTTGCGGTTGGTGCGATTCTTCCGGCTTCTAAAACCTGATCGAGTTTTTCTTTTTCAATTGGCTGATCTTTGTATTTTCTGGCGGAGTATCTTTTGTTTGCGAGTTCTAAAAATGTCATATATGTTATCTCCTTTGTTTTGTATATCATACATCTTTGTATTTAGAATCCATCTGTTTGATGAATGTGTATGATTTTCTGTTTGCATTTGCCACAATCGGAACAGCCATTGCAGATCAGTCTAGAAGCACATGTAGCGCAGTTTTCTCGAAAATGTGGCTTGTATAGATTTTTGAGAGGAATAGGATTGTTAAATGTGTCGTATAGATTCCACTGGATTGGTTTTCCCTGGAAGGATAAATGAGATAGGTAAGCCTGCTTTGCCTGGAGTGGTTTACTTGGAATATGATATGTTTTTCCATCTTTTACAAATGTATTGCCTGTTTCTATAAAATTGAATGTGATGTTGTGTCTGAAGCAGGAATCATGTAGATCTTTGACCCATTCGTAGTGAAGTGGACGTGCACCGTCATAGTTTTCTCCACCACAGATGACAAGTTCAATTTGACTGGTATTTAAATACGGTTCAATATCAATGTGACCAATGAATGGTGCACACATGATTCCTTTATGTTTTGCAGGAATAGATAAAAGAATCGGTATTCTTTCATCTGCTCTTCTTTGATTTTCACACGTGACATTAAGAATGACGTTATCATAGCCATCTTCCCAGTCTGAAGGTAAATGCTCTTTGATTCTTTCTGCGCGTTTTGTGAGAATATAGAACTTTACATCTTTTCGATACCGAATGATATCCCAGATGTTTTCTCTCCATGCATCTGCTTCTTCTAGGAAGAAATCAGATGTCATACATACGCGGATGAGTTCTCCTGCCTGTATTTTAAAAGAACCATCTCTTTTCTTCTGTAAAGGATAGTTGAAGTTATTTGTCTTGGTGATCAGTGTGCTATTAACATCTCTTAGAGAATCTAAATAGTACATATAACAATGATCACAGCCTTCACTGTATTTTCTGCATCCATGCCATGGATTCCATATATCGTGCATGAAGTAAATCTAACATGAAATAGGAAATATGAAAAATGATTTGCTTGTTGATATACTAGAAATATGTCTATGATATCGTTTTTAATTAAACCGGCATCTTCATTGTGTAATTTGAGATGCAAATATTGTTTCTATGCGGATGTGAGTCAGAATAGAGAAATGGCTTCCATGGGAATCATGCAGGAAGAAGTTATGCATGCACTGATTGATAAAGCATTACAGGTGCCTGTAGATACCATACAGTTTAGCTTTCAGGGTGGAGAACCAACGTGTGCTGGAATTGCTTTTTTTGAAGCGTTTATTGCGTATGTGAACGAAAAGAATGTGATGAAAAAGAATATTCAGTATTCGATGCAGACCAATGGAACATTGCTGGATGAAAAATGGATTCAGTTATTGAAAGAAAATGAATTCTTAGTTGGTGTATCCATTGATGGTTTTGTGAAGAATCATGACTGGTTCCGTAAAGATGCGCAGGGAAAAGGTACACATAAAAAGATCTTGTATACGTTAAGATTGTTGAAAAATGCTGGAATTGCATACAATATTCTGACAGTTTTAACAAAGCAGCTGTCGAAAAAAACAGAGGAATTATATCGTTTCTATACAGAGCTTGGATATCCATATGTTCAAATCATCCCGTGCTTGCCTTCGTTAAAAGGAAATGAACCATCGGATGCATTTGCTTTAGAACCGAAGGATTTTGCTTTGTTTTATCAAAGATTCTTTGATTTGTGGTATACAGATTTTATGCATGGAAAATATATGTCTGTTCTGTTATTTGATAACTTAATGCAGATGTATTGTGGAAAGCTTCCACAACAGTGTGGAATGATGGGAAGATGTTCTATGCAGATGGTATTGGAAGCAAATGGGGATGTATATCCTTGTGATTTCTTTGTGCTGGATGAATATCGTTGTGGAAATATTTGTACAGATGCAATTGAAGATATGATACAAGGGGAAGCGGCAAAGAAATTTCTGCATGAAGAAAAGAGAATGTGTTCTCTATGTAAAACATGCAGGTTTGTACATATGTGTCATGGTAATTGTAAGAGAATGAATGTATGCTATTTTAATGATACGTATTGTGGATACAAGGCATTCTTGGAATATATTGAAGAAAGAATGTTTGTGATTGCAAAAAGAATCAGAATAAGTGGATGAAGTTGACTAGGTTATCTGTCAGCTTCTTTTCTTTTGGATAGACAAGATAGTATGGACGAATGAGTTTATGAGAAGCAATGCTGACTTGTGTAATCGAGTGATTTTCAATTTCTTTGATACACATGTTTTTTGGGAGAATTGTAATTCCTAGACCACTTTCTACTGCGTGGATGATGGCGTGTGTACTTCTGCTTTGCCAAAGGGTATCTACGTGTATATGGTTCTTTTTGAAATATTCATCTAAGTATTGTCTGAGTGCAGAGCCTTGTTCACGATGCAGAAACGGCATGCCATTGAGAGAAGATAATGGAATCTCTTTTTGAGATGTAAATGGATGATCATTTGGTACAAGAAGGACAAGTTCATCCTGATAGAAAGGAATTGCTACAACTTCACTGGAAGAAATCATATTTTCAATAAAAGCGATATCAATTGCGTTGTGTAATAAGTCTTGATAAATGTTTTCTCCATTGCTGACACTGACTTCGATGCGAATGGATGGATATTGTTTTGAATATTGTTGAATGTATTTTGGGAGTAATGTGTTTGACATTGTGACGGTAGAACCAATACGAATCTTTTCATTATGTGTAAGCATTGCCTGTTCAAGACTGTTGTAGCTGTTTAACACTCTTAGTGCATGTGTATACAGGATATCTGCAGATGGTGTTGCCAATAGCTTGTGGTGATATCTTTCAAATAAGACTGTATGATATTCTTCCTCCAGATCTTTGATACATCTAGATACAGATGGCTGAGAACAGTAGTATTGTTTTGCGGTTTCTGTGATGTTTTTTGTGGTATATACCGATATGAATAGTTCTAGTGAATGTATTGTTGCCATATTTGCTCCATAAATAAAATGATATGAAATCATAAATATAATAGCATTTTATTTATGTGCGTGATAGGTATATACTAACGTCGATTCTATAGGGAGGGGTAAAGATGGAAAAGAAAATTTCGTATGGGAAATTGTTTATAGAAATGTTGAAGATATCCACATTCACATTTGGTGGCGGATTTGTCATTATTGGCATGATGCAGAAGAAATTCTGTGATGAATTGCATTGGGTTTCAGATGAAGAAGTATTGGATATGACAGCAATTGCACAGTCTGCACCAGGTGCTTTGGCAGTGAACAGTGCGATTATCTTTGGCTATCGTATGGGTGGCATTAAAGGTGTGCTGGTTTCTACACTTGCGACGATATTGCCTCCAATTGTGATTATTTCAATTATTTGTAATATTTATGATGCATTTTCAACAAATAAGATCATTCAGATTGCTTTACAGGTCATGAGAGCTGGCGTTGCGGCAGTCATTATGGATGTTGTGCTTGATTTAGGGGGAAAAGTATTTGAAACAAAAGACTGGATCAATATTTGTTTGATGATTGCGGCATTTGTTGCTTCCTGGATCTTTAAAGTAAGTTCAATTACGTTGATTCTATTGTTCTTGTGCTTAGGTGTTGCGAGATATTTTATTGAAAGAAAGAAGGTGCAGGCATGATTTATTTACAGTTATTTTTCGTGTATCTGCAGATTGGTGCATTTGCGTTTGGTGGTGGGTATGCAGCGATGCCTTTGATTCAGTCCCTTGTTGTTGAAGGAAAAGGATGGCTGAGTATGGCTGAATTTGCGGATCTGACAACGATTGCGGAAATGACACCAGGACCAATTGCGGTCAACTCTGCAACGTTCGTAGGACAGAAGATGGCTGGTTTGCCAGGTGCAATTGTTTGCACGCTTGGCTGTATTTTGCCGTCATTGATCATTGTTTTGATTCTAGCGTATTTATATACAAAGTTTTCTAATTTAGATATTGTGAAGAAAGTATTAGGGCAGATGCGACCTGCAGTTGTGGCAATGATTGCTTCTGCGGGTATGGGAATCTTATTGATGGGATTATTTGGAACATCTGTGCTTGCGGAAATTCAATTTAGTTCTTTACGTTTGATTGAACTTTGTGTGTTTATTGCCTGCTTTATTTTATTGAGATGTAAAAAAGCGGGACCAATTCAAATTATTTTCTTGAGTGCAGCTGCTGGTACAATTCTATATTGTGTATTATAAGAAAGCACCTCTTTTTGATAAATATATCTGAAAGAGGTGTTTTTGTTATATAAATTAATTATCGATGATTTTCTCGAGATAGCGTAGCTAAAGAACCTAATATCATTTCAATAAAAACAATAAAGATTGCCTGGTTATCTAAGAAGGAATAGTCCATTTCTTTTGAAATGGATGGCAGACAGATGTATTGATCACAATGCTTTTTGAACTTCAGGTTTGGTGTCATTGTGATGCAGATGACTGGAATGCCTGCACTATGTGCTTCTGTTACGATTGGCGCATATTGTTTGTGGTTGTCTCGAATTGTAAAAATGATAATTAAATCATTTTTGTTGAGAATTTCTGGAAAATCGACCATTAAAGCAACGTTGTTCACTGCTTCTCCATCATATCCAATCTTTGCCAAACGGAGGCGTAATTGCATGGCACTTGTATATGTTCTATCAAAACCAAAGATTTTGATTCGATTACTTTTTTCAATCTTTTGTGCCAGCTGTTCTAGTTCTTCTGGCAGAATTGCAGTTTTGAGCTGCTGGATATATTGACAGTATGCATCTGCTATTGCATGAATCTGTGGCTTGTTTTCATCTGCAGTTTCTTGTCCATTGACTGTGACTAAAGACCTAGATAAATCAAATCGGAATTCTGCAAAACCAGAATATCCAATCTTTTGAGAAAATCGAATGAGTGCACTTTTAGAGCTGTGTGCACTTTTGGCAATCGTGTTGATGTCTTTTCTAGCAGTTTCTAATGGATTGTTAATAATATAGATAGCAATCTCTTGTTCTGTTTTTGTAAAGTTTTCAAAATTTGACTGAATTCTGTCTAATGGATTCATAAAAATTTTCTCTTCTTTCAGAAATATTATACTGGGAAAAGTTTCAAAAATAAACAAGAACAAAAGTCCAAAAAAGCATTGAAACTTGATCCAAAGTAAGATAGAGTATGTGTGCAAGATACAAGGAGGACAGAAATAATGAATGGTATCTTAGATAAATTGCAAAATGTACTAATACCTTTTTCTCAGAAAGTAAATGAGAACAAAGTGTTAAAGGGAATCAGTAAAGGTTTTGCAAGCATGTTGCCAATCGTCATGGTTGGTGCTATTTTCACTTTACTTGCATCATTAAACATTAGTGTTTATCAAAACTTTATTACAAGTACAGGTTTAAAGGGAGTTCTTTCAATTCCTGCTGCCTTTACTTCAGACATGATCTCAGTATATGCAGTATTCCTCATTGCCCAGGCGGAAGCTGATGTCATTGGTTTGAAAGATGACGATGCTACTGCTTCTGGAATTATTGCATTAATGGTATTCTTGATTTTACTTCCACTCGGTGTAACTGGTGTTGATCCAGAAACAAACGTTACAGTACAGGTGACTGCCGCAATCGCTACTGGCTACTTAGGTTCTAAGGGCTTATTCACAGCTATGATCGTTGGTATTTTGATTCCTAGAATTCATAATTTATTTGTTAAATACAACATTGTTATCAAGATGCCTGAATCTGTTCCACCAATGATTGCGAAATCATTCAACGCAATGGTCCCTGCTCTAGGTATTGCTTTACTTGCCTGCTTAATTAAGGCTGGCGTAGCAACTACATCTTATGGCACAGTTACAGACTTGATCTATGGTTTGCTGAAGGCTCCATTATCCGTATTGACAGCTTCTCCAATTACTTATGCATTACTGCTTCTTGTATGTAACTTAATGTGGTTCTTCGGTATCCACGGCGGTATGGTTGCTGGCAGCTTTAGAGATGCTATGTATACAGAAGCAACACTCGAAAACCTTGCTGCGTATACAGCTGGAACACAGGCTCCAAACGTATTGACAACAGGTGCCTGGCTGACAATTGGCAACATCGGTGGTTCTGCATGTGCAATTGGCCTATGCCTATGTATTGCATTATTTGCTAAGTCTTCTAGATTCAAGGCTTTGAACAAGATTTCTTTACCTGCTGGTCTTTGTGGAATTTCTGAACCAATGGTATTCGGTTTCCCAATGGTATTAAATCCAATCTTATTGATCCCAATGTTAATTGCTCCAACAGTAACATTGTTACTTGGCTATGCAGCTATGGCTACAGGACTCGTTCCATACATGATCGGTACATCTATCCCTACTGGTACTCCAATTCTATTCTCTGGCTTTATTGCTTACGGAAGCTGGAAGGGTGTTGCTCTTCAGTTAGTATTGATTGCAGTTTCTACATTAATCTATTATCCTTTCTTTAAGATGTGTGATAATCAGGAATTAAAATTAGAAAAAGAATCTCAGAACTAATTGAAAGGAGTCTTTATGGCAAATCAACCTAATATTCTATATTTTGTAGCGGATCAGATGCGTGCGGATACGCAGCACTACCTTGGAAATCCAGCTTCTATCACGCCGAACCTGGATGCGTTAGTAGAAGAAGGGGTAGGTTTTGAAAATGCCTATTGTCAAAATCCAGTCTGTGTACCAAGTCGCTGTTCGTTCTTGTCTGGATTATATCCTCATACAACAGGACATAGAACAATGCATTTCCTTCAGGAAGAAGATGAACCAAATATCTTGCGCATTATGAAAAATGCGGGATATGAAGTGATCTGGATTGGGAGAAATGATGTTGTTCCAGGTGATAAGACAAAGACAGACTATTGTGATGAATACTACAACGGAATCAATCCTGGCAATACAAGAGATAAAACATATGATGTGATGTCTTCTCTTCAGCATACAAAACATGATGCTGCGGATGATACGCCATTTAATAAAGACGAATATTCTTTCTATATAGGGAAAGTTTCAGAAGAAAAAAGTGGTCCTGCAGATGTGGGGTGTGTCAATGCTTGTCTAGAATATCTAGATCGTAAGAAAAGGGAAGGGAATGACAAACCATTCTTTATCTACTGTACATTGATGTACCCTCATCCACCATACTGTGTGTGTGAACCTTGGTTTTCAATGATTGATAGAAATGCTTTGCCACCACGTAAAAAGTGGAATCCAGAAAAGCCTGAAATGCTTGTAGAAACAGCGAATCGCATGGATCTTCATGATTGGAGTGAAGAAAGATGGAATGAGCTGAGAGCAGTGTATCTGGGTATGACTGCGAAATGGGATGATCAGCTTGGCCAAGTGGTTAATAAGCTGAAGAAATGTGGTTTCTATGAGGATACTAACATCTTCTGTTTCTCGGATCATGGTGATTATACTGGGGATTATGACATTGTTGAAAAACTGCAGAATTGTTTTGAAGATGACTTGACGAATATTCCGTTAGTTATCAAACCATCCAGAAATATTTCATGCAAACCTAGAGTGACAAAGGCACTTGCAGAACTTGTGGATCTGAATGCTACTGTTTCTGAAATGACTGGCGTTCCATTGAATTATGTGCAGTATGGTAAATCTTTAGTACATGTTCTAGAAGGTGATGAAACACACAAGGAAGCAGTATTTGCGGAAGGTGGTCGACCAATGGGAGATCGTCCTGCAATGGAACTTGGGCATGATGATCCAGAGGATATGTACTGGCCTAGACTTTCTGTGCAGCATCAGGAAGATGGCGCACATGGTAGAGCAGTCATGTGCAGGATGGGTGATTTAAAATATACGATGAGACTCTATGAAAAGGATGAGCTGTATGATTTAAGCAAGGATCCTGATGAACAGGTAAATGTAATTGATGATCCTTCTTACTTGTCAGCAATTCTTGAGTTTCAGAAAACGATACTACACTGGTATCAGGAAACAGTAGACTGGGTACCAGATCGGAAAGATAAGAGGTGAATTAATTATGCCAATTTTTTGGACAGACTTTCACAGTAATATTCATCATGATCAGATGAAAGACTTAGATAAATGGATTGCACAGATTCGCGAGACGTTAGATTTCTGGCCAATCGCGTATTATCCATTTGGAATGAGAAAAGATAGTACTGGACTTGGAGTTGAAGATACAATTCCAATGGAAAGTATTAAAGTAGACTGGGAAGTACTGCGTGAAGCAGTAAAAAAGGTGAACGAAGAAGGTTTCCCAATGTTCATGGGGTATGAATGGCAGGGAAATGGTCTTGATGGTGACCATAACGTTTTCTTTGCGACAAATGATGAAGATCCTTGCTTTGTTTTGGATTATCATAAGTTAATTGAAAATTATGATGGTATTGAAGCAATTGGTATTCCACATCATACAGCATATCAGCTTAAGAATAGAGGAAAAGACTGGGATAGACAGAATGATACATTCTCTCCATTTGCAGAAATCTATTCTTCTCACGGTTCTAGTGAATGTGATGATAACTGGATCAACATGGATAGACATGTACACATGGGACCTAGAACAGATGCTACTAGTGTTTCTACAGGTTTGAAGAAGGGCAATCATTTTGGTTTGATTGCTTCTGGTGATAATCATAGCTGCCCTGGTGTTTATGGATTTGGATATGCTGCGGTTGTAGCAAAGGATAATTCTAAGGAAGAAATCTGGAAGGCATTGAGACAAAGACATGTCTATGGTGTATCTAAGGATAGAATTGACGTTGATTTCAAACTTGATGATGCAATGATGGGTGATGTCACAAAGGCTGGCAAGCACACAATGCATTTGCATGTTGAAGGTATGGATACAATTGACAGAATCGAAATCCTGAAGAATGAAAAGCGTATTGCATTGATTGCTGGACCAGATGAAGAAATTCCTGTAGGTAACGAAAAAGTTCGCTATAAGTTCTTTATGGAAGCTGGCTGGGGACCAGATCTTAGAGTATTCCCTGAATTTACAGAAAGAGTCTGGAAGGGAATGATCAAGACTCCTGGAAAGATTTTATCTGTGACTCCTTGCTTCAGCACGTTTGGTCAGTCTATTGATAACAAGACTGATAATGAATTGGATTTTACTTTAACAACACATTCTACTACAGCAACAGGTAAGTGGATGGGCCCTAGCAGTGTTACAACAGAAGGTTTCCAGATTGAAATTGAAGATACTTTAGATTCTTATGTTGATATTGAGATGGAAGGTAAAAAAGTTCATCTGACTGTCAATGAATTAGTGCAGGGTACACATGTTTACTCAATGGATGAAGAAGTTCAGCAATTGTTGAAGGAAAAGTATGGATTTACTGAATATTATAGAAGTGATCCTTTCTGGCATAACGCTTATAAGTTTAGAGTGCATAAAGCTTCTTTAGATAGCTGGTATACACAGGATATTCAGATGGATGTGGATCTTGTGGATGGTGATGAGATTCGTTGTAGAATCTTGGAAAAGAATGGTTCATGTGCATGGACAAGTCCAATCTTTATTGAAGAATAATTTATACAAGAGTACATCGATGTGATGTGCTCTTTTTTTTAAGTCGTTTGAAAAATATGATTTATTTTGGAAAAAGTCGTTTGAAAAAGTTGAAGTTTATATAGAAAAGTCCCTTAAAAAAGTCACGTTTTATACGAAAAAGTCCTTTGAAAAATATGAATTTCAAAGTAGAATGTAATTAGAAGCAGGTACATATATGTTGAAAAGAAAAATAGAAGAAAAATTGTTGCAATGGAAAAATACGAGCGAAAGAAAACCATTAATTATAAAAGGATGCAGACAATGTGGAAAAACATATTCTGTAATGAAATTTGCGGAAGATAATTATGAACATGTTGTGTATTTGAACTTTTTTGAAAATCCGGATTATAATTCGATTTTTTCTGGATCGTTAGATGTGGAAAATATAACGATGATGATTTCTGCGTTGCTTGGTCAAAAGGCTGTATTTGAAGCTGGGAAAACAATATTGATTTTGGATGAAATCCAAGAATGTGCACAAGCACGAACTGCATTGAAATTCTTTAGAATCGATGGACGTTATGATGTCATTGGAACAGGGTCTTTGCTTGGTGTGAGAGGCTATGGTGAACAACCTAAGTCGATTCCTGTTGGTTCAGAAACAACGTTACATATGAATCCTTTGGATTTTGAAGAGTTTCTATGGGCAAATGGAATATCTGAAGCAATCATATCAATTTTAAGGAAGTCATTGGAAGATGAAACTGTGATTCCTGAAGCGTTGCATCAAAGATTAAAGGAATTATTGTTGCAATATACAGTTGTTGGTGGAATGCCTGAAGTTGTGAGTGCGTTTGTGGCTAGGAAGCAAATGAATGAAGTACTTCAATTGCAAAGAGATATTGTTAGATCGTATGAAGATGATATGGTGAAATATGCGCAGGGAAGAGATAAATCTAAAATTCAAGAATGTTTTCAATCGATTCCTAGACAATTGGCAAAAGAAAATAAGAAATTTCAATATTCTTTGATTCAAAAAAAAGCAACCGCAAAATCATTTATTGGCAGTTTGCAATGGATTGAAGATGCTGGGATTATTACAAGATGTCATAATCTTTCTTTGACAGAACTTCCATTAGATGGAAATGCAATTGAAGAAATATTCAAAGTATATATGTGTGATACTGGTTTGTTTGTAAGTATGTTAGAAGATGGTACGCAATTTGATATCCTGCAAGGAAACCTTTATGGGTATAAAGGTGCAATTTTTGAAAATCTCGTTGCGGATATATTTTATAAAATGGATAGAAAACTATATTACTATCGTAAAGATTCCGGGCTAGAAGTTGACTTTGTAATTCGCTATAAAGGGGAATGTACACTTGTTGAAGTGAAGGCTACAACAGGAAATACAAAGAGCACAAAAACAATATTGAAACATCCTGAGAAATATCATGTGAAACAGGTGATCAAGCTAGGTGATTACAATGTTGGAAGAAGTGAGCAAATATTAACACTTCCAACATATATGGCATTTTTGCTGACGAGTGTGTAAATTTCATCTTTGACAGTTCAAAAAGGGAAAACAGTCCGAAAATGGCTTATTTATGCCAAATTCTGACTGCTTTTGTTTTGCACCGATATTACGTAATTTATTGTCTCTGCTTTGTAAGTTTGGTGATATTTCTGATGCTGCTCTTTGTCATGATCTGATAGTCTGTATTGAATCCAAATATTTTATGAAGCTCATCAGTAAGGTCAGTTCTTGTATAGGAAGGCTGATATCCCGTTCCTGGGATGATATGTAATTCCATTTTTCTTAGTGCTGTTATGATCTTTTCTGCTGTGTATTTTTCTTTCAGCTTTTTCAAGTATCCGATAGATCATCAGTGACAGATAGCAGATTAGAAAATGTGCCTGTATTCTGTCTTCTCTGGAAAGAAATACAGGTCTTGCCTGAAATTCTGTTTTCATGATTCTGAAAGATTCTTCAATCTCCCATCTCTGTTCACTTTGGCTTTTATGTATTCTCTGAAATCATCGGCCTCTTCGATCTCGAAGAAGAAGTTTGTGCATTAAAAAGTCAAAATAAAAGAATCTATACTATCAATACTAATTGAGCCGAGCTTCTTAAAATTACACAAAAGCAATAAAGGAAAATGGAGAGTGGAGAGCATTAATCAAAAACGCTTAAAAATATTCAAAACATTCTCTTTAAACGTTGTACAAGAGTTTGCGGATTTATCGAAAGTTTAGCCCCTATACCTTAAATCTAAGGTTGACAATATATATATATATATATATAATGAGAACGCTTTAAAAAATATGCTTTTGTAACCGAAAAATAAAAGTGTAAAATAGCAAAAAAATAGATTTCAAAAACAAAAAAGTACAAAAACATATTAGAAAAAAACGCATAGTATATGCAAATAGGGAGAAACAGAAATGAAGAAGAACGTAAAGAACAAAATTCTTGCTTTCTCAATGGCATCAGCAATGATTGTTCCAAATGTTGCTGTTGTATTTGCGGAAGCACCAAAAGCTGGATTAGCTACAGTTGCAAAAGAAGCTAGTGAAACAAAAACAATTTACGTAAGTTATCTTGAAGGCGCTGAACGGAAAGCTAGCGAGCAGGTTGAGGTTCCTGTAGATGCAACAGCAATTAACACAAGCCTTCTAAAGAATGTTCCAGCAGGCTATGAAACATGTGAAACAGGCGACTTACCACTTAATGGATCAGACTGCATTAACATTAATATTCGTAAAAAAACTACAAAAAAAATCTATGTAAGCTATATCGATGAAAAAACTAATATGTCATTTGAAAATGGCATTGAAACAATTGAAGTTCCTGCAGATGCAACAACATTCAGCACAAGTTTACTTAAGAATGTACCAGAAGGATATGAACTTTGTGAAACAGGTGATGTGTATTTTGGCGATAATGACACACTGAATGTAAAAGTTCGTAAGAAGGCTGAAGAAAAGAAGACAATCAATGTAACTTATTATTATGTTGATGAAAAAGGCGAGAATATTTCATGTGGAACAGATTCAATTAAACTTGATGCATCTGCAACAACATTCAGCAATACTAAACTAACAAATGTACCAGAAGGCTATGAAATTTGCAGAACTGGTGATGAATGGGTTGGAGACACAGCTAATGGCGGATTTGTTAACATCGAAGTTCGTAAGAAGGCTGAAGAAAAGAAGATAATCTATGTAAGCTATATTGATGAAGAAACAAAGATGCCATTTGCAAATGGTATTGAACAAGTTGAAGTTGCAGCAGATGCAACAACATTCAACACAAGCGCTCTAAAGAATGTTCCAGAAGGATATGAACTTTGTGAAACAGGTGATCACTATTTTGGCGAAAATGACACAATAAATATTGAAGTTCGTAAGAAGGCTGCACAGACAAGAACAGTTTATGTACATTATATTGATGCTGAAACAAAGATTCCATTTGAAAACGCTATTGAAAAGATCGAAATTCCAGCTGATGAAATTCATGTTAATACAAACGATTTAAAGGAAATCCCAGCAGGATATGAACCAGTTGTTACTGGAGATCTTGATTTCTATAATACAGATGATGTAAACGTAGAATTACGTAAAATTGAAAAGGTTACAACATTGCATGTAAGCTTTGAAACTGTTGATGGAACAGTAGTTGGTGAAAAGACATTTGAAAAGACTTCTACAGATGAAGAAGATGTAGTATTCGCTCTTGGTGATGATATTGTTCTTCCTGAAGGATATCACTGGGTAGATTATAATGACCAGATTAAGAATGTTACACTTCCAGCTGGAGCAACAGGCGGAACTGTTATGTTCGTTGAACAGGATGAAACAAAGGCTGTTTTAACAGTTACATTCGAAACAAAAGATGGCGAAACAGTTGGAACAACTTCTGTTGCTAAGGAATTCACAGTTGATGAAAACGGTGATAAGGTTACAACATTTGTTCTTGGTAAAGATTTCACACTACCAGAAGGTTATCATTTAGCTGATGGTGTTGATCAAGTAACTGAAATTACAATGTCTGGTACAGTTGGTGGACATACAGTAATTGTAGAAAAGAACGCAGTTGCACCTACACCTACAGAAGATCCAAAGAAGGATGACACTAAGAAAGATGATACTAAGAAGGAAGAAACAAAGAAGCCTTCTAAGACAGCTGATACAGCTGATACATCTGACGTAGCTGCTTATGCAATTCCATTGGTAATGAGCATGGTTGCTATTAGTGCAATTGTTGTTGGTAGAAAAAAATTATCCTAATTAAAACTACTGCATAATTGATTATTTCAATTAAGTGTTGAAAGTAAGTATAAAATTGTCGGAGTTTATCTCCGACAATTTTTTCTAAGAGGAACTTTATGAAAAAGAGGAAAATAAAAAAAGGAAATCTACTATTTTTAGTTGGTTGTATATTATTGTTTATTTCAGTTATTACTTTTGTTATTATGTTTTTGTTAAATAGTCACAATAGTTCTGAAATGAAAAAGAAGATAGATGCAGCCCATAACTATACTGCATACCAGAATGTTGTAGTAACAGATAATAATTTAGATGGATCATTAAATGATGTACTTGCTGAAGGAATAAAAAAGTGGGTTAATTCAACATTAGGTATGGATGATTCTTACTCTTCTGACAGTAAATCGAAACTTTTAAGAAAATTCTATGATTCTATTGAAAATAGTGATCAAAAAAAGAAATTGACTGATACATTAACTGAATTTTATTCTGCCAAAACTATTACAACAGAAAATATTGATGTCTCTATAACAGAAGCTAAAGAAGCAACTCTAAACGAAAAAACTGTTGGTCTTGTAAATTGTAAAGCAACAATTAGTGGAACTAGAGATGGAATTGATTTTCAAAATATCTATGATCTATCTTTGTTACTTTCCTACGATACGGATCCAGTTGGCATTTATGTTGTGAAAAGTATTGTCAAGGAATAAGTTTTAATTATATCTTAATACTTTGACATCATTTTCGGTTTGCCAAATTCTGACGGCACTTATGGGAGCAAGTCATAGAACAAACTGAAAAAAGATAAGAATTGAAGCCATTTGAAATGATTCCGTTCTTATCTTTTTCTTTTGTTCGATTCAATATTGTTATCTACTATTTTTTATATAGTTAGCTTTCTATCGGTTACGATTAATTATTAAATGATTTATTGACTGTACTTCGTCTAATTTCTTGCCTGTCAATATTGATACGACATACACATTCTACTCTTCGTATCATGATTTATATTCATCTTCAAAAAAAGTTAAGAAGATTGCTTTTTAACATATATGGCATTTTTACTGACGAGTGTGCGAGTAAAGTTGTTATAATAGAAAGCAGAAAGAGAGAAAATATATTATGGGATTTAGTAAAGATTTTTTATGGGGTGGTGCTACGGCAGCCAACCAGTACGAAGGTGGCGTATTCGAAGGTGGTGCAGGTCTTGCAACTGCAGACGTTATGACAAACGGTTCTCATACAGTTCGTCGCCAGGTAACATGGAAGAAGGAAGATGGAACAACAGGTTCTACACCTTTATGCTTTGGTTCTGAAGAAAGACATTTACCAGAAGGTGCAATTCCTTGTCTGTTAGATGATGACAAGTATTATTATCCTTCTCATATTGCTTCTGATTTTTATCATCATTACAAAGAAGATATCAAACTATGTGCAGAAGAAGGTTTTAAGTGCTTTAGACTTTCTATTAAATGGTCACGTATTTTCCCTAATGGTGATGATGCAATTGTAAATGAAGAAGGTGTTGCTTTCTATAAGAGTGTCATGGAAGAGTGCAAGAAGTATGGTATTGAGCCACTTGTTACATTGTCTCATTATGAAACTCCATTATCATTGGCGCAGAGATTTAATGGATGGAATGATCGTAAACTTGTGGATATGTTTGTTCGCTATGCGGAAACTTGTTTTGATCGTTTTGAAGGCTTGTGTAAGTATTATTTAACATTTAATGAAATTAACTGTATTGAAGCTGCACCTTATGTAACTGCTGGCTTGATTCATGCGGATGAACAGAATATTGCTAATGCAACGTTCCACCAGTTCTTAGCAAGTGCGAAAACAGTGATTGCGGCACATCAGTCTCATCCGGAAATTCGTGTTGGTATGATGCTTGCTTTTGGCCCTGTATATGGCTATACATGTGATCCATATGACCAGTTATTAGCAAAACAGCAGGAAGATAGAACATTGTTCTATTCTGATGTGCAGATGACAGGTGTATATCCTACCTATAAGCTAAAGGAATATGAAAGAAAGAATATTACAATTCCTTATGAAGATGGTGATGCTGCTTTATTGAAGGCTGGTGTTTGTGATTTCTTGAGTTTCTCATGTTATGGTTCTCATGTGTTAACAACACATGTTGATGAAGATATGAAAAAGGGTGAAGGAAATGGTGCAATGCAAAGAACAGTTGCCAATCCTTATCTCAAAACAAATGCATGGGGATGGGCTACAGATCCACAGTGCTTAAGAATTGTATTGAATACATTCTATAATAGATATCATTGTGATTTGTTCTGTGTTGAAAATGGTATCGGATGGAATGATAAATTTGAAGATAATACAGTACATGATGATTATCGTATTGATTATATGAGAGCAAATATCCAGTCTATGAAGGATGCGGTTGATATTGATGGTATTCCTTTAATGGGTTATCTGTATTGGGGATGCGTTGACATGGTTAGTAATGGTGAAGGTGAGATGGCTAAGAGATATGGTCAGATCTACGTTGATGCCGATAACTATGGACAGGGCACAATGGAAAGAAAGTGCAAGGATTCTTACTACTGGTATCAGAAGTGTATCAAGAGTAATGGAGAAGATTTGAAGTAATGAAAAAAAGGGATATTGTATGAGTGATTCGCTCATCAATATCTCTTTTTTCTATACTTGTAAAATGGATTTCATTATGACTTGCACCTTTTGATACCTTTTTTTGAGGATGATTTGCACCTTTAAGCGTGTTTTTGGATATATAATTTGCACCTTTTAGTACTTTTTTTAGAAAGTAACTTGCACCTTTGCACGAATTATAGATATGAGAAATGGGTTATGCTTGAAGAAATATGAACAAAATGACAATATAGTAGTAGGAGTTTATACAAGGAGAAAATTTATAATGACACAATTTTTCTGGGGCAATAGTTCTAGCAGCATGCAGACGGAAGGTGGATGGAATGAAGGCGGAAAATCTTTATCTGTCTATGACATTGTAGAACCTGCAGAACATCGTAGTGACTGGCATTTTGCGAATGATAATTATCATTCTTTTGATGAAGATCTTGATTTGATGAAAGATCTTGGTATGAATATGTATCGTTTTCAGGTTTCATGGAGTAGATGTGTGAAGGATGGTGATGGGGAGTTCAATGAAGAAGGATTGGCTTTCTATGATCGTTTGATTGATGGTTTGTTAAAAAGAAATATTACACCAATGATTTGTATGTATCACTTTGATATGCCTTTGCATCTTGCAAGAGAATATAATGGATTTTTGAGTAAAGACGTAACCAAAGCATTTATTCGTTTTGGCAGGAAAATCATTGACCGTTATAGTGATCGAGTGAAGTACTGGATTACATTTAATGAACAGAATTTATATCACAATCCTTATGCATATAAGATTGCGGGCAGTGAGAATTGTGAAAAGAATACAGATACGCTGTATCAGATTTTTAATAATGTAATGTATGCGCATTGTGCAATCTGTAATTATCTGCATGAGAATAGTGATGCAAAGATTGGGGGTATGCTTGCATATAGTGAAGTGTATCCTGCGACATGTAAACCTTTGGATATTCTGTGTGCGAGAAAACATGATGAGTTTATGAATCTGACGTTGCTGGATGCTTTTGCACATGGTCATTATTCTGAAGAAATGATGCATTATGTTGAAACACATCGCATTGATATGAAAGCAACAGAGGAAGAATTAGAAGTGATTCGTCATCATAAAGAAGATTACATTTGCTTCTCTTATTATTGTTCAACAACTGTTAATTCAGATAAGATTCCTGAAGGAACGGTACCAAATGAATATTTGATGTATGGTGGACAGGATAATCCGTATCTTGAAACGACTGAGTGGAACTGGCAGATTGATCCATTAGGTTTTAGAGATGTAATAAATAAGATATATAAAAGAACTGGATTGCCTGTATTCCCAATTGAAAATGGTATTGGCGTACAGGAGGAATGGGATGGTGAGCATGAAATCCAGGATGATTATCGTATCGCGTATCATAGAGAACATATTAAAGAAATGTTTAATGCGATGCATGAAGATGGTATTCCAGTGCTTGGCTATCTTGGATGGGGATTGATTGATATTCTTTCTTCTCAAGGGGATATGAGAAAGAGATATGGGGTTGTGTATGTGAATCGTACGAATCATGATCTTAGAGACATGAAACGCGTTCCAAAGAAGAGTTATCACTGGTTGAAGAAAGTGATTGAGAGCGATGGAGAAGAGATGTAAATAATATTGGTTGTATTGTAGAAAGAGATGATATGCATAATGAAGATGAATATGGACAATTAGAGGCTGAAAATAAAAGGCTTAAGCAATTGTTGAAAGAAAATGGAATATTTTATCTTGAAGATGGAGAAGAGTTGTATTCAAATGAAAAGCTAGAAGTATTTAAAAGTTATTTCCGAGGAAATGACAATGTTTTTGCGTACCGTTTCTGGAATAAAAATCAGAATAAATATGGCTGGGCACCATCCTGTAAAAACAATTTAAAAGAATGTTGTCCACATAAACATCGAATGAAGCAAAAATGTATAGAATGTCAATATTTTGAAAGAGAACCATTAACTACAGATGTATTGTCAAAGCATTTAAAAGATGTTGAATTTTTAGGAATAGGGTTATATCCTTTGCAAAATAACAGTACTTGTTATTTTATGGCGATTGATTTTGATGAAGATGATTGGTTTGAAGCAATGCTATGTGTCTATAGGGTTGCAAGAGAGCGTGAATTAGAATGCGTTATGGAAAAGAGTGCAAGCGGGCAAGGTGGTCATCTTTGGTTTTTCTTTTCTACTGCGATACATGCATATAAGGCAAGAAAATTGGCAAATAGATTGTTGGAAAAAGCAATGAATCGTAATAAAAATATTTCGTTTAAAAGTTTTGATCGTATTTTTCCAAATCAAGACTATGTAAGTGAAAAGGGATTGGGAAATTTGATTGCGGCTCCATTTTGGAAGCATGCATTGCTTAGCAAACAGAGATCAACATGCTTTATTGATACGGATGGAAAATTTATAAAGCATCCAATGGAATATTTAGCACAAATCAGAAAAATTACACAAGAAGAGATTGAAGTATTAACACAATATGAAGAAGACTATTTCTTTGAAAATGATCAATTATCATTGTCTCTGGATACGGATTTTAAATATTCTTGGAAAATTGAATGTATTGAGGAATCAATGTTAAGAATATCAAAGCATGGATTAAATGCGGCAACATTGAGTCTGCTAAAACGTTCAGCGTCCATAATCAATCCTGATTATAAAAATAAAGTACAGATGAAATTGCCGATTTATAATACCCCAAGGATTAAATGCTGGTATGAAGAAACAGATCAATATTTATATATTCCTAGAGGAAGATTTGAGTTTTTGAAAGAAAGAATGCCAGGAACGCAATGGATATATGAAAATCATTGTATACAAGGAAAAGAAATTGAAGTTGCGTTTAAAGGAAATATTCGTGTGGATCAATCGTCAGCAATTACTAAATTGATGAAATATGATTTGGGAATTTTAAAGGCAGAGCCTGGCTGGGGGAAAACGATTGCGACGATTTATTTGATTGCACAATTAAAAGTGAGTACATTGATTATTGTGAATCGTGTAGTTTTGCAAAAGCAATGGGTGAATCAAATAAAAGAATTTCTTCAATATGAAGGATGTGATAAGAAAAAGAATACTTATATTGGAAGGATTGATGGAAATAATAAAAAAGTATTTGGAAATATTGATGTTGCGGTAGATAAGTCATTAGCATCCATGGAAAATATTGATGAAATTCTTTCAAACTATGGAATGGTTGTAGTTGATGAATGTCATAACATTGGAAGTACAACGTATGACTTGATTTTAAAACGTGTGAAAGCAAAAAGAGTGTATGGTTTATCTGCTACCCCTGATAAACAAAAAGGTCTTTTCCCTGTTGTGCAAATGTATTGTGGACCAGTCAGAGTGAGCGAAAATAAAAAGTCAGTTAGTGCAATGCATAAGATATTAATTCCACGATATACAAATACAAGAATTCTTGAGAAAGATTATAATCCTACAGAGTTATTGCAGTATCTTTGCGAGAATCAAGCAAGAAACTATATGATTTTTCAAGATGTTCTGAAAGAGTATAGAGAAAATAGTCAATGCATTGTTTTGTCAGAAAGAATTGAACATTTAGAAACATTGAAACAAATGTTGGAACAATCTGTTGAGAATGTATTTATTATCCATGGTAAGACAAAGATTAAGGATAGAAATGAAACTTTACAGAAATTAAAGGACTTATCTGAAAAACCATTTGTTTTATTGGCAATCAGCAAAGGAATTGGAGAAGGATTTGATCTTCCGGCATTGCGTACTTTGTTTATCACTGCACCTTTTTCTGCAGATTATCGAGTCATTCAATATACAGGTCGAATTGAAAGAAAATTTGAAAATAAAGATACAATTAAAGTGTATGACTATGTGGATTCTGAAATACGAATGGCTAAAAGTATGTATGAAAAACGCTTAAAAACATACTTGAGTAGAGGGTACTTTATTCAAGAAGAAACAAGTGATAATGATGTTGAAAAAATGTTGTTTGATTATGAATCGTTTAAAAAACAAGTTGTTGATGATATGAGAACAGCAAAAAAAGAAATTACGTTCTTTTCTGCAGCAAATGCTTTTGATTCTTTTTATCAATACTATGATTTATTATCCAAACTTCACTGGAATGGCATTCGAATACATTTTGTTGTAAATGATAAAACAAATCCTCAAATTGTTAAATACATGACCGGCTTGGGTGGAAATGTGATTTACAGCGAACATACGATGCATTTGATTGTCATTGACAAGGAAATCGTTTGGAATTGTCCAAGTGATCTATTTGAAAGTGGTAATTTTGAAGATGGATATTTGAGATACGAGAGTATTCAATTGGCAAGTGAAGCATTAAGTAGTGTGAATGATAAAGATGAAATTAACGAAGGACTGTTTGCACTTTAGTAAATTTACTGCGTCATGGAAAAATAATTTTGATATACTAAAAAGTGCGTTATTTAACGTACTTTTTAAGTGCATATAAATTATTTAGGGGTGTGATAAAAATGATGAAAAAACATATTGTCAATATTATTATCGGCTTTATTAATTGTAAGCAGTGGCTTTACAACGATTTATGCTGAAGGTGAACCTTCTCCTTCCCCAACAATTGAAACAACTCAGCAGCCAGAGCCTACGGAAACGCCTGAAGCTTCAACGGATAAAGTTGAAACGGAAGAACCGGATACAAATGTAGATGTGGGCGATGATTCTTCTAATGAAAATGAATCTGAAGATGTAACGGAGCCGTCAGCAACAGAAACTCCAGAAGTTACGCCTGTTCCAGAAATAAATGAAGATACTAGCAAGGATGAAGAAGAGCTAGATCCAAGTGTTTCATATTCTTTACAGTATGCTGATGGAACATCTATAGAAGATGTAACGAGTTCTGAGGAATTATCTACGGATAAAGCAATTCAGAAAATTACATTAAATACCTTAAATATTGAACCATCGATGGTAACGTATAATGTTTATCTATCTAACTATGGATGGAGTGAAGAAAAACATGGTGGAGAAGTTGCTGGAAAAGATGATGGCAGCAATATTGAAGGATTTTACGCAAAACTGGATGATTCACTCAATGAAATGTATTCCATTGAGTATAGAACATATATTAGTGGCTTTGGATGGACAGAATGGGCTAGAGATGGGGAATATACTGGTTCTAAGGATTACGGCTTGGTAATTACTTCATTGGATGTAAGAATTGTATATTCCGATATTTCATTATATGCAAGTAATGGTACAGGACAGGCGTATTACGAAAGACCTTCCGTCCAATATAATGTACATATGCAAGATTATGGATGGCTTGGAACTGTAGGGACTTCTCAAGTTTCTGGTAAGCCAAACCAGGGAAAACGAGTTGAAGCTATCACTGTAACCCTGCCTGCCAACTTAACAAAATATGGCAGTCTTAATATTCAGACACACGTACAAGACTATGGATGGCTTGGAAATGTTGGAAATGGTCAGGTTGCGGGGACAACAGGTCAATCTAGAGCAATTCAAGCAATTCGTATTTCTATCCAATATAAATATGGTCCTCAGTCTTCAACAGGAATGAGCGAAAGTGAATACATTCAGAATCTTGATCAATCTATATTTTATCAAGCACATGTTCAAAATATTGGATGGCAAAATACTGTCATGAACTATGAAACTGCTGGAACAACTGGTCAATCATTAAGAGTTGAATCGTTGAAAGTAACTTTATCAGATGATTTAGCGCAGCTTGGTGGTGTTTCTATTCGTGCACATGTACAGGATTATGGATGGATGAATTCTGTTGGTGCTGGTGCAGTGATTGGAACAACCGGACAAAGTAAAAGATTAGAAGCTGTTCAAATGTCTTTGACAGGAGAACTTGCAAATAAGTTTGATATTTGTTACAGAACACATGTACAGAATATTGGATGGCAGTCATGGAAAAGAAATGGTGAAACCTCTGGAACAACCGGACAATCATTGAGAATTGAAGCAATACAGATAGCAATCGTGCAAAAATCCAGTAATACTTCATCAAATTCAAATACAAATCGTGTTGAAGTTGGTGTTGACGTATCTAGCTGGCAAGGCAATCAAATCGATTGGAATCAAGTATCTACAGTAGCTTCGTTTGCAATTGTTAGAGCTGGCTATAGAGGTGCATCTGGTAGAGCTGTTGAAGATACTTGTGCTGTTAGAAATGTAAATGCTGCTAAATCTGCTGGAATGCAAGTTGGTTTATATTTTTATTCCATTGCAACGAATATTTTTCAGGCGATGGAGGAAGCTGATATTGCAGTAAATGTTGCCAATAAATGTGGTGGAGTATCATTGCCAATCTACTTTGATATGGAGGATAATAGAGTTGCAAGCTTAAGCAGACAGGATAAGACGGCAATTGCAAATGCTTTTATTGATCGAGTACATAGCTATGGTTACAATGCTGGCTTTTATTCATATTTATATTGGATGAAAGATCAAATGGATATGAACGGATTAAGAAGTGATTCTGTCTGGGTAGCTCAATATAACAACACATGTACATATACTGGTAAATATGACTTCTGGCAATATACTTCACAGGGAAGTGTTCCAGGTATTTCCGGTAATGTTGATATGAATAAAAGGATTAGATAAGCTAACTATATAAAAGTCAACAGAAATTGATGAAAAAGTTTGAAAATGAAATT